>Ga0326726_10003195_pt1 | contig 15050 bp, 11 predicted proteins | sample MHFenrmetagenome_2_FD_207603 | JGI IMG/M metagenome (GOLD analysis project Ga0326726, IMG submission 207603) | Lab enriched peat soil microbial communities from Michigan Hollow, Ithaca, NY, United States - MHF15MN | ecosystem: Environmental > Terrestrial > Soil > Wetlands > Peat | place: USA...
CTGCGAGGAAGCCGCGAAGAGCGCAGGCACGCCCCTCAAGTGCGAGGCCGTGACGCTCTATGGCGGCGGCGAGTACTGGCTCTACGAATACCGCCGATACACGGACGTGCGGCTTGGGTTCACGCCCGAGGACGGCATCGCGGCGTTCGGCGGCGACCCGGACAACTTCCAATTCCCGCGCTGGTGCCTCGACATGGCGCTGCTGCGCGCCTACGTCGACGGCCATCCGGCGGCGACGCCGCAACACTTCACGATCGATTTCGACGGGCCGAAGGCCGGCGACACGGTGTTCGTCGCCGGCCACCCCGGCTCGACGGACCGCGAGCTCACCGTCGCGCAGCTGACGGAGCTCCGCGACCTCGAGCTGCCGCCGTGGCTGCTCGGCGCTTCGGAGCTGCGCGGGCGCTTGATCCAATTCGCGAAGACGAGCCCCGCGGCCGAGCGGATCGCGCGGGACCGGCTGAACGGACTCGAAAACGGCATCAAGCGGCAGCGCAAGCTGCTCGACGCGCTGCTCGACGACGACCGGATGCAGCGCAAGCGCGAAGACGAGAAGAACCTGCGCGGGCGCGTCGCAAACGATCCCGCGCTGCGCGCGTCGATCGGTGACCCTTGGACGCGTATCGAGGCCGCCGAGACGGCGCAAGCCGCGTTCCTGCTGCGGCACACGTACCTCGAGGACGCAACGGGCTTCAACAGCCGCCTGTTCCGCTACGCGCGCACGCTACTGCGCGGCGCGGCGGAGCGCGACAAGCCGAATGCAGACCGCCTGCGCGAGTACACTGACGCCGCGCTGCCGCGGCTCGAGCAGCAACTCGCAGCGCCGACGCCGCTCTACCCCGAGCTCGAGGAGCTCACGCTCTCGTACTCGCTCGAGCGCATGCGCGAGTGGCTAGGCCCCGACGATCCCGTCGTGCGCCGCTTGCTCGCAGCCGAGTCACCGGACTCGCTCGCGCGCAAGCTCGTCATGGACTCGAAGCTCGCCGATCCCGACGAGCGGATGCGGCTCTGGAAAGGAGGCACCACGGCGGTCTCGGCCTCGCGCGACGCGATGATCGAGCTCGCGCGCAGCGTCGATGCGGACGCCCGCGCGCTGCGCAAACGTCAGGAGGACGAGGTCGACGCGGTCGTCGAGGTCGCCGGCGAAGCGATCGCGAAGGCTCGGTTCGCCGTGTTCGGCACGAACGTGTATCCGGACGCGACGTTTACGCTGCGTCTGAACCCGGCCACCGTGCAGGGTTGGGACGAGAACGGCACGGCCGTGGAGCCGTTCACGCGGCTCGGCCGATTGTTCGAGCGGGCGACGGGCCGCCCGCCGTTCGCAGTGCCCGAGTCGTGGGCGAAGGCACGCGTCGCCCTCGATCCCGCGACGCCGTTCAATCTCTCGACGAACAACGACATCGTCGGCGGCAACTCGGGCAGCCCGCTGATCGACGCGAACGGCCGGATCGTCGGCCTGATCTTCGACGGCAACATCCATTCGATCTCGGGCACGTATTGGTTCGATGTCGCGAAGAACCGGGCTGTTGCGGTCGACACGGCCGCGATTCGCGAGGCGCTCACGAAGGTCTATCGCGCGGGCCCACTCGCCACGGAGCTCGGCCTCACGCGCTGACGGGCAACCGCGCTCGCGCGCGCCGAAACGGGTACGCGAGCTGACGCCAGAAGCTCTCGGGGATTTCCTCGTTCTTGAGCCCGAACGCCTGCGGCACGCGACCCTCGGGCATGTAATACGTACCGAAGACCACGTCGAAGACCGGTAGCAGGCCCGCGAAGTTCTTGTCGAGCCCTTCATCCTCGGACGTGTGATGCCAGCGATGGAATCTCGGGCTCGCGACGAGGCGGCCGAGCGGCCCGAAACCCCACGACACGTTCGCATGCAAGAACACGGCATAGAACGTGAGGAACGGAGCGTACGCGGCGACCGCAGTCGGGCTGAATCCTAATCCGACGAGCGTCGCCACCTGCGCCCAGCGTGTGAGCCAATCGTTGACCGGGTGCAGCCGCACGGACGAAAGCCAGTCGAGATCCTTCGAGCAATGGTGAATGGCGTGGAACTTCCACAGCGCGCGCCCGTGAAAGGCGCGATGCAGCCAATAGCCGATCAGGTCGCCGAGAACGAGCATCTCGATCGCCTGCAGACCGAGCGACTGGCGCGAGAGCAACGTGTCGCGCGACTCCAGCAGCGCGCGAATCTCGTTCGGGTTCTCGCGATAGATGAGCACGAGGATCGCCACGATGCCGAGCTGCGACACGCCCTTCGTCACGAGCGGCGTCGCGAACCAGTACCAGAGATCGGTCGTGAAGCCGCGGCGTCGCGGCAAGCGCGGCTGCGCGGGATTGGCCGCGAACACGGTCTCGACGAGCCAGAAGAATGCCGACAGCGCGAGCAACGCGACGAACAAGCCGCCGATCCGGTTCATCTCGACTACCTCCGTGGCGCCGCGCCGGCCCGGCGCTCGGAGCAACGTAGCACCGCGCAGTCCTCGGTCAAGGACCTGCGTCGCGCACCGCGACCATCCTCTTCGCCACGCGCCACGCATGAAGCAACGGCCGCGCCGGCCGAACGTTGACACGATGCGCGGTTCGCTCGAACAATCGGCGCATGAACAGCCGAGGCGTCGACTCGACCGCGAAGGAAGTCGCCCAAGAGATGGCGCAGGCGCTCGCGCTCACGGCACGGTCGCTCGAGAGCGCGCTACACGCGCTGCGCGAGCACGACGCACGTGGCGGCGCCGCGTTCGGCGACGCGAAACGCGCCAAGCTGCTCGCGCACGCGGCCGAGCGCGTACTGCACTACCTCGTCCAGCGCGAGGCTCAGGGTCTGCGCGACCCGCGCGACGTATTCGATTTCTACTCCGTTCCCACCGAGGTCATCGCAAGACTCGGCGCCCGCGCATGAGCGGCCTCCTCCAGATTCGCCGCGCGAAGCTCGCCGACGAGCTCGCTCTATTCGCGCTCGTGCGCCAGTTTCCGAGCCCCACGCTGCCGAGCAACGAGGCGTTCGCTCAATCGCTGCGCCTCAAGCTCAAGGACAACGACGCGCTCGTCGCGGTTGCGGAGCTCGACGGCCGGCTCGTCGGCTACATCGCGGGCGACGCGCACGAGACATTCTACGCGGGCGGCAAGATCGCCTGGGTCGACGAGATCCTGGTCGCCGAGAGCGAGCGGCGGCGCGGAATCGGCCGCTCGCTGATGACGGAGTTCGAGAACTGGGCCGCAGGCGGACGCTGCCGCCTCGTCGGGCTAGCGACCGAGGCCGCGGCGTCGTTCTACGAGGAGCTCGGCTTCGAGCCCGGCGACGGATACTTCAAGCGCTATCTCAAACCGAGCGACCGCACGCGGGGCTCGACCTAGCGTCTAGATCTGGTCGATGAGCGCCGCCATCCGTGCGCGCTGTGCCGCATTCGGCACTTGTCCGCGCGACGTCTCGGCGTTGTCGGCCATGTGCTGCGGATTGCTCGTCTCCGTCAGCACGCAGGTGACCGCGCGATTCGCAAGGATGTACTTGAGCGAGAACTCCGCCCAGGTCTTGCAATCGAACTCGGCCGCCCAGTCGGGCAGCGGCTGTTCCTTGAGCTTGTCGAAGTACGTGCCGTTCATGAACGGTCGATTGATCAGCACCGCGAGCCCGTGGTCGGCGGCGAACGGCAGGATTCGCTGCTCCGACTCGCGCTCCGTGATCGAATAGTTCACCTGCACGAAGTCGGGCTTCTCGCGCTTCAAGAAGCCCTCGAGCTCTCCGTAGAGGCGCGACTCGGCGACCGTGACGCCGATGTAGCGCGCGTCGCCGGCGGCCTTGAGGTCTTTCAGCGTCGGCCAATGCACGTCGACGTCAGTGAGGCTGAAGATCTGCACGAGGTCGAGCTTCTTACGCTGATAGTTCTTCTGCGTGTCGCGGAACTGCGCGATCCCGGCCTCCTTGCCGACCTTGTCGATCTTGGTCGTGACGAACAGCTTGTCGCGCAGGTCCGGCAGGCTCGCGACGCGGCCAAACGCCGCGTCGTTGCTCGGATCCCGCGGCCAGGTATCGACGAGCTTGCCGCCGTGCGCGACGAGCGCTCTGAGCACCGCCGTGATCGGCTCCTCGCCGTTCTTCGCGATCTCCTCGACCGGCTTGCTCGAGCCGAGGCCGATCACGGGCAGCAACTCGCCCGTGCTCGGAATCTTGCGCTTCGGCATTGCGGCCTGCGCCGCCGTCCCTGGGCCGAGGACGCCTTGTGGCATGCACCCGACTAGGCCGAGCGCCGCGCCCGCGGCCGAGGCGCACGCAAGGAACTCGCGGCGCGTCGTGCGGATCGATGCTTTGGTCATCGAAAATCCCGGGCCGGGCGTAGCTAGTTTGTCATCGCCGGCGTCAACGAGCCTCTTTCATCAGCCCGTCGAGCGCCATCATCACGTGCAAGTCCTGCCAGCCGAACTCCATCCGCATTGCCTTCTCGAAGTCGGCCTTCGACTTGCCGGCCTTGACCATCTGCGTCGCGACCTCCCAGAGACGCGTCGCACTCTCGCGATACTTGACGAGATCGGCCTTCTTCGAGACGTCGCCGTGACCCGGAACGACGGTGTCGAAGTCGAGCTTGAGCACCTTGTCGATGGTCGCGGGCCACTCCTTCGCGCTGCCGCCGCCGTTGTAGTCGACGAGCTCGGGCAAGCCCTCGCCGTGGGTGTACAAGTCGCCGGCCGCGAGCACGCGGTGCTGCGGAAACAGCACGACAACGTCGCCATCGGTGTGCCCGCGCCCGAGCCAGTAGATCTCGACCGTCTTGCCGCCGAGATAGAGGCTCCCGCGCGGTTGCACGGTGATGTCCGGCAGCCCGGGTTGCTTCCCCTCGATCATCCGCGCGCGCGCCTGCGCGGACGCCACCGCGAGCGTGCCATCGGCCTGTAGCTTCGCGTTGCCGCCGCTGTGATCGGCATGGTGATGCGTATTGATCACGTACTTGACCGGTTGATTCGTCACGGTCTTGAGCATCGCCATGATGTTGTCGTGGTCGATCTCGAACTTATCGTCGACGAGGATCACGCCTTGGTTCGTGATCAACGCCGTCGAGTTGCCGGGCACGAACTCGTTGTGAATCACGACGAGATCGTCTTGAAGCTTGACGACGGATAGCTTCGCGGCTTCGTTGCCGAACTGTGCATACGCGTGCTGCGCGAGCACGCAGCCGAGCACGAGAGCCCCGAGAGTCGGGAACGAAAGTCGTTTCATGCGAGAGCGCCTCCCCGGCGGAACATTGACGGCCGCGCGAATTGCGCGGCCCGCGCATCGTACTACGGCGACGCGAACTTCACGAAGCCGTCGAGGAACTTGCGCAGCTGATCGCGAATGCCATCGTCGAGCAGCTTTCCGTCCGCGTCGAACACGTTCGCCGCGCGCGAGACCTGGAGCCGGCCACCGAACCACGCGCGCGTGCCGAGTGTTCGGAGCACCGGCAGCCACGCGCTCTGCGACAAGATCGTGCCGAACCCGCCCTGCGACGCGCCGATCACCGCGACGGGCCGGCCGCCAAACACGCGCGGGATGTCGGCCGCCGGGCGCGACAACCAGTCGATCGCGTTCTTGAATACGCCCGGCAGCGAGTTGTTGTACTCCGGCGTCACGAGCAAGAGCCCGTTCGCGGCGACGATCTGCTCCTTGAGCTTTGTCACGGCCGGGGGCAGCCCGCTCGAGGTCTCGACGTCCGCATCATAGAGCGGGATTCCCTTGATCGACGCGATCTCGAGCCGGGCGCCGGCAGGCATCGACTCGGCGGCGGTGCGCAGCAGCGCCGCGTTGTACGAGCCGCTCCTGAGACTTCCCGAGACGCCCACGATCGTCGTCATGCTCCGCTCCCTCAACGACCTGTGCGGTCGGTCGAGTCTACTGCCCGTGCCCTTCGACTAGAATACGGCGTAATGCCTCCTTCGCCGCCCCCCGCCGCGTGAGCGACTTCCAGATCGACCCGAACGTGCATCGTGTCACGCGTAGCGTGCTCGCGGGCGTGCTCGAGGCGCGCTCGCGCGCAATGAAGATCTTGCTCGGGCTGTTCGCGGTCTTCGCGGCGCTGACGCCGTTCTCGGACAAGGTGTTCCACTGGATCGCCGATCCGTTAATGAAGAGGCTACCGCCCGAGTCGCAGATGATCGCGAAGGACGTCGCGTCACCGTTCCTGACGCCGATGAAGGCGACGCTCTGGGCGGCGGTGATGATCGCGATGCCGCTGATGCTCTACCAGATCTGGCGGCTCATCGACGCGTGGCTGCCCGCGCGCACGAGGCGCATCGCGTTGCCGTTCATCGTTGCGAGCGCCCTGCTCTTCTATGTCGGCGTCGCGTTCGCGTTCTTCCTCGTCCTGCCGATGGCGTTCAATTTCTTCACGAAGGTTGCGCCGACGGGCGTGGTCGTGATGACCGACATCAAGTCGTACCTCGACTTCACGATCGGCATGCTGTTCGCGTTCGGGCTCGCGTTCCAGGTGCCAATCGCGATCATCATCATCGTCTGGGTCGGGCTCGTACCCCGACGCACCCTCGCGAAATCGCGGCCGTACGTGTTTCTTGCGGCGTTCGTGATCGGGATGATCCTCACGCCCCCTGACGTGTTCTCGCAGACGCTGCTTGCGCTGCCGATGTACGCGTTGTTCGAGGCCGCGCTGTTCTTCTGTTGGCGGTTCTTGCCGGACAAGTGAGGCACTTCTTAGTCCAGATACCTCCACGTATCCGCGCCGTCGAACGTTCGAATTCGTATCCCCGAGATCTCGACCCGAGGCAGCATTCGCGCATTGATCGCTATCCGGCTATCCGGCGATTTATCGACGCTCTCGTAGTGCGTTAGGCAACCGCACGCGTCGCAGTGATGGAACTCGATCGTCATGTCGCCCCACGAGTAGGCTGTAGTCGGACGCTGTGGAGCAAGCACCCGAGCAGTCTTCCTCGTGCAATAAGCCCACAACGCGCCATAGCGATGGCAAATCGAACAGGTGCATTGGGTTAGCGACCTGGGTCGTCGGTCGATTTCGATCTTGACGACACCGCAATGGCAGGACGATGTCAGCATCGCGCACTGGCCTCTTTATGGCGGCCAACGCCGCAGTTCATCGGCGGCGCGCTGATCTATGTGACTTGGCACTTTATCCATGACCGTCCGCTGCAACGGCTTGTTTGGCCGACGCCGTCATTGGCCGCGACGATAACGGCCTGTACCTCGTGCATCCGGGATGATGTGGCGAAACAGGTAGACCAACTTGAACCAGCCAGAACTCTCGATCACTAGCACTCCGCCCCAGAGATCGCTGTGCGAGCCGACATAGCGAGACTTCCAATGCCACAGCGTGAGAAGAACGAGATAGAACGCGGCTGGCACAACCATCAACACGCCGGCCATCATCCAGATTTGCGGACCGGCAGACAGACGCGATAAAGATAGCCCGACGGCGAGCAGCAGCGCTCCCGCTAGCGCTAGCCAGCCTAGCTGCTTCAGAAGTCGAACGCGACGCAGGAAGAGTTCTTCGGACACTGCGGATCCTCCCGTGTTCGGCCTAACGCCGCAGTTCAGCTGCGCGCTGACCTATGTGACTTGGCACTTTATCCATGACCGGAGAGTTCCTTCGCAAAAGTGGACACTCGCTGGTTAGTTACACACGCTCTCAAATTCCACCGGCGATCGGTAGCCGAGCGCCGAGTGTAGTCTCACGCGATTGTAGAACTCCACGTACGAACGCAGCGCTTCTCGGAGCCGCCGTCGTTTTGAATCGGTCGCTGTACTTGTTCGTTGTCCTCGGTCCTGGTCTTGGCATCTCACAACTCCCGAACAGTTAGTTCGGAGTGTCCACTTGACCGAAGGAACTATCCCGTCCGCTGCAACCGGTTGTTATGCCGCTGCCCAACTTTGGGCACCGCTTGCCCACCACCCGCATATAGCTGTCCGCTAACCTGGCATCTGCGGAAATCGTTGCATCCCGCCAGCTAGTCCAACCCACCCCTGAGCACTTGCGCAGTACAGCTCCATCGTCGGTGCGAGCCACTGCGTGTCATCAAGCGTACCGGCTTTGATAAACGTGATGTCCGGCATCACAGCGACCTCCGACACAATTGGTGAGCCGCACTCCGGGCAGAAACGCCGTTCCACTGGTTGGCCGCTGTCGCCCGTGTCATGAAACGTTTTGGTGTGTCCCGTCACCGTCAAGGCAGTCCTCGGGATCGCAACGACGATTGAAAACGCTGTCCCGGCTTGCTTCTGACAGTTCCGACAATGACACACGGCCGTGAATACCGGTTCCGCATCAGCGCTATAACGCACTTGGCCGCAAAGGCACCCACCCGTCATCGTTTTCATACGTACCCCTCGCTAAGATTGAAAACCCCGTTCGCAGGCACACGCCGGCAATGCTGGATCGGTCATGGCACTCGCAGAGGACCGAGCAGCCGCATGACGCCGCAGTTCAGCGGCCGCGCGCTGTCGCATGTGACTTGGCACTTTATCCCTCACGGTCCGCTGCAACTGCTTGTTATGCGGAACTCCCTGAGACCGACTCACCTTTCCACCTCAGCATCACAACGCCAACCGCGGGAATGAAAAGGACAACGAATGCCAAGACGCCGATGGGAAGCCCTAGTTGCAACCACGTGACGCGCGGAAGCGCCAGACGCGAGCACAGCGACAGAACAGGTAGCGCACTAGAAAGCAGGCCAAGAATTGCGATCCACTTCGGAAAATCAGATGAGCGAATCATGGCGAACGACAAGATACCGGACCCGATGTAGCTCACCGCGCCGACCATTGAAAAGACATCGATGATGTTCACAAAGCTGCTGCCGAAAGCTACGAGAGCCGCCCTCACAGATTGCTCTGCAGCAGCGTAGGCAGGCGGCAGCGTTGCAACGAGTGCGACCTGCAGCGCGTCCTGAGCAATGATGAACACCATTCCGAAATACCAAAGCAAAGTACCGAGGGCCGCGAGCGTCTTTTGGCGGCTTAGAACGAGGTACCAACCTATTCCAACCGGAACCGCTAATACTGGGCTAACGAGAGCAATCGCATCGATCCACACCGTGCGGGGGGCTCCAAGAGCCAGCTGCGTTAGCAAGGTGGCGTTCCCGAAATCGATGGGACCTGGCCCACCAACTCCACGAAGGCTTGCGGCGATCGGGACACCCGCAAGGATGCACAGCGGCGAGAGGAATGAGAACACTGCTGCAACTCTGACGAGAGGCAAGCTAGTCATCGCACTGCTCCGATACGCGACAACGCCGCACTGGTCGTGGTTTCCGTATAACAAGAATTAGGCAGCCCAACGCCGCGAAACAAATGCGGCGATGCGCTGCATAACATGATTCCGTCGCGCATAAGTACTTGTTCCGAATCATGCACCATCGGAATTAGGCGTCAATATCCGCCCCGGAGTTATCCGGAGTCGGCCGCTCAATGCCGCGTTCATGCGCCGGCCGTCTTCTTGCTGGCCAACGACAACGTTCCCGAGCGGCGCGTCGCCAGAGGAGCGTCCGCGCCGTTCGTGCGGATCTCGTAGCACTGGTGAATCTTCGCGTCGCGCGCGAAGTCCTTCGGGATCGTCGCGGTCGTCACGTCACGAACGTCGAGCGACGCGAGCGCGGCAGAATCGAGCCGGAACTTGCGGTAGTTCGTTGAGAAGATCAGCAGGCCGCCGGGCGCGAGGCGCGAGAGCGCGCCATGGATCATCTGCACGTGATCGCGCTGCACGTCGAGCTCGCCGGACATCCGTTTCGACCGCGACAACGTCGGCGGGTCGAGGAAGACTAGGTCGTAGCGCTCGCGCGTGGGCCGCGCGAGCCATTCCACGACATCCTCCTGCAATAGTCGGTGGCGGCTCGAGTCGCGAAAGCCGTTGAGCTCGAGGTTGCGCTTCGCCCAATCGAGGTAGGTGCGAGACAGGTCGACGCTCGTCGTCGCGACCGCGCCGCCTGCGGCCGCGAACACCGACGCCGTGCACGTGTACGCGAACAGGTTCAGGAACCGCTTGCCTTTCGAGAGCTCGCGGATTCGCGCACGCGTCGGCCGGTGATCGAGGAACAGCCCCGTGTCGAGGTAGTCCGTGAAGTTCACGAGCAGCTGCAATCCGCCCTCGACAACGGTGTGAAACTCGCCGCGCTCGGCGAGCTTCTCGTATTGCGAGCCGCCCTTCTGTTTGCGTCGCACGCGCAGGTGCACGCGCTCGCGCGGCACGCCGAGCACTTCGGGAAGCACCGAGTACGCCTCTTCGCGGCGCGCGCGCGCCTTCGCGGGATCGACGGTCGCGGGTGGCGCGTACTCCTGCACATAGACCCAGCGCTGCGCGTCCGCGGCTTCCGGCGCCACGCGCGCCTGATAGAGATCGATCGAGAACGCGTACTCCGGCATGTCGGCGTCGTAGACGCGGTAGCACGCGATCTCGTCTCGCTTTGCCCAGGCGCCGAGCGCCTTCACGTTCTTGCGCAGCCGATTCGCGAACATCTCCGCGCCGGGCCGCGCGCGCGCCGTTTCCTCGTCGAACGCCGGTAGCGCTCCGGGGACGCGCTTCGTCGCGTAGTGATGCACGCCGACCTCGAAGCGCAACAGGCGACATTCGATCGGGCCATTGAACAGCGTGTGCGTGCGCTTCGCTTTGAGCCCGAGCTCGAGGCCGAGCGGCGGATTGCCCGTGAGCACCGCCGCGTGCCAACCGTTGAAGTGCGCCTTGAACGCCTCGCCGAGCCGCGCATAGAGCGGCGCGAGCTCGCGCAGCTCGCCGAGTCGCTCGCCGTACGGCGGGTTCACGGCGACGAGCCCGCGCGGCGCGGGCGCGTCCGGCAACTCGCCGACCTCGCGGCGCTCGAACGCGATCCGCCCACCGACGCCGGCCGACTCGGCATTCGCACGCGCCGCGTCGACGGCTGCGGCGTCGCGGTCGTAGCCGCGGATCGCGACGTGCTCCGTGCGCGCGGCCGCGCGACGTTGCACGGCCTCGTCCAACAGCCGCCGCCAGAGTGCCTCGTCGTGGCCGCGCCAGCGCGAGAATCCGAACCGCTCGCGCTCGAGGCCCGGCGCAATGTCGCCCGCGATCAGCGCTGCCTCGATGCAGAGCGTGCCGGAGCCGCACATCGGGTCGACGAAGCCGAGCGGCGCGCCGTCCAGCGCCGCAGCCGCGACGAGCGCGGGCCAGCCCGAGCGAACCAAGATCGCGGCCGCGAGGTTCTCCTTGATCGGCGCGGCACCCTGCGGTCCGCGATAACCGCGCCGGTGCAGGCTTTCGCCCGAGAGATCGATCGCGAGCGTCGCGACGTCGCGGTCAAGATGCAGGTTCACGCGCACGTCGGGAACCTCGACGTCGACGGACGGCCGCACGCCGGTCGCCTCGCGGAATTGATCGACTATCGCGTCCTTGACCTTGAGCGCCGCGAACTGCGTATGCGTGATCGCGGAGCGGCTGCTCGTGCAATCGACGGCGAGCGTGCCGTCGACGCCGAGGTGCGCGCTCCAATCGACGCCGCGTGCGCCGGTGTAGAGCGCGTCGGGCGTCGGCGCATCGAACTCCGCGATCTTCAGCAGCACGCGGCTCGCGACACGCGACCAGAGGCACGCCCGGTACGCCTGCTCGAGCGTCGCCTCGCACGCGACGCCGCCGCGTGTGACCTTCGCCGCCGCGACGCCGAATGACTCGAGCTCCGCGGCCGCGAGATCGGCCGCGCCCGCCGGAACGGTCACGTAGAGATGCGCGAGGTCGCTAGACGACACGGAAGTAGCGCGCGCGCAGATACTCGAGGTACGCGCGATCGACACGCGCGTCGGCCTCGAGCGCGCGATAGAGATCCTGATAGGTCAACGCCGAGAAGCGAATCTCCACACCGACGCGTTCGGCGAAGCGCTCGAGCTCGCCGCGATGTGTGTCCGCGGGCCCGCTCGGCCACTCGTAGTAAAGGTAGCGAAGCTCGTGCGTCGTGCGCGCCGAAGCCTCGCCCGCGTCGCCGGCGACGCCCTCGCCGAAGCGGATCTCGCGCGCGAGCCCGAGCGCGTGCTTCAGCAGCTGAGCGACGTGCAGGTGCTTGAACCGCTCGCGTCCCGCGCGCAGGTCGTCCGCGAGCTGCTGACACCGCGGCAGCCCCGCCTCGCGCCAGATCGCCCTGCCGCCCGCGAAGTACTTCGGCTTCAAGTCCAAGCGATTCGACGTCCGGCGGACGAGCCACTCGCCGAACTTGCTCTCGATCGCGACCACTCGCCCGGACTCGCAGCGCAGCACGACGTCGCTCAAGGGTGGATCGCCCTCGACGCCCGTCGCGAGCGGCTCCTCGAAAGCGAGCCGCACTCGCTCGGCGCCAAGCCTAAGCGCGGCGACGAGCGGCGCCGCGTCGCGCGCGCTCCAGTGGTCGAACACGTTCGCGACGAGTGCGGCCGAGGAATAGAGCGCCCCGAATCGCGCCGGCTGCGACTTCCGCGGCGCGAGCTCGGTGCCGCGCGCGAACGCCGCGCGCGTCGCGGCGGCCAGCGGCACGCGCAGGTTCGCGTCGAAGTCGTGCACGAAACCGCGCGCGTCGTAGTCGATTCCGGCGCTATCGGCCCAGCGGCGCTGTTGTCGTTCGAGATCCTTGCGCGGCGACAGCGGCACTTATGGGTCGAGCTTGCGCGCGCGCAGCTCGTGCTCGGTGCGTGCGACGAGATCCTCGGCCGACGCGCCGAGCGCGATCTCGTACTTGCCGGCCGCGACTTGCCAGCCGCGCGCCTGCGTCGAGTACTTCGCGAGCAGTCGCGAGTCGACTTGCACGCTGAAGCGCTTCATCTCGCCCGGCGCGAGCAGCGCCTTCCCCCAGCCGAGCAAGCGACGGTCCGGGCCGCTCGGCCCGCTCGTGAGATAGACCTGCGGCACGGCGTAGCCTGGCCGCATGCCGGTGTTCGTGGCCGTGAACGAGACGGTGACGTCGGTCGTGCCGCTGACCTCGAGGCCGCCGTAAGCAAACGTCGTGTAGCTCTGCCCATAGCCGAACGCGAACAGCGGCTTCTGACTCCGACGAACGAAATCGCGGTACCCGACGTCGGCGCCCTCGCGATACTCGACCGTGACGGGCAGCTTCTCGGGCGGCCCGTACCCCGGAATCTCGGGGCGCGGCAACTGCGACTCCGCTTCAGGGAACGTGATCGGCAACCGGCCGCCGGGCTCCGCGGCGCCGAACAGCACGTTCGCGATCGCTTCGCCGCCGCGCTGGCCAGAAAACCACGCGGCAACGACCGCCGCGGTCTTGTCGAGCCAGGGCATCAGCACGGGCCCGCCCGTCTCGAGCACGACGACCGTGTGCGGATTCGCAGCCGCGACGGCGCGGATCAGCTCGTCTTGACCGTGCGGCAGCGTGAGGTCGGGCGCGTCGAAATTCTCCGTCATCCACTGAAGGCCGAACACGATCGCGACGTCGGCGCTCGCGGCGAGCCGCGCGGCCTCGCTCGGATAGCGGCCGTCGTTGAACACGACTTCGCTGCCCTCGCTCACGAGCGCGCGGATCGCGCGCAGCGGCGACGACGGTGTCACGTTGATCTCGCGCCAGAACGCGAACTGTCCCTCGCCGCCGAGCGGCACACGCAGCGCCGGGCCGCCGACCGGATTCACGAGCGACGAGCCGCCGCCCGAGATCACGCCGAACTCCGCGTAGCCGCCGATCACCGCGATGCGTTTCGTGCCGCGCGCGAGCGGCAACGTCGCGTGCTCGTTGCGCAGCACGACGATCGCCTGCTCCGCGACCTGACGCGCGTCGCTCGCGTGCGCGTCGAAGTCGATCGGACCCTTGTCGCTCGGCGTGTCGAATAGGCCGACGGCGAACATCGAGCGCAGCACACGGCGGACCATGTCCGAAATCCGCGCCGCCGGCACGGCGCCCGCGGCGGCGGCGCGCCGCAGCGGCTCGCCGAAGAACACTTGGGTGTCTATCTGCTCGCCGGACTGCTGGTCGAGGCCCTTGAGCGCGTAGTCGAGGTCGTGCACGGCGCCCCAGTCCGACATCACCCAGCCCGGATATTTCCAGTCGCCCTTGAGCACCCGGTTCAGCAACCAATCGTTGCCACAGGCATAGGCTCCGTTCACGCGGTTGTAAGCGCACATCACGGCGCCCGGCTTGCCGCGCTCGATCGCGATTTGAAACGCGAGCAGGTCGGATTCGCGCGCCGCGTCCTCGGCGATCCGCGCGTCGAGCGAGAGCCGCCCCGTCTCCTGATCGTTGAGCGCGAAGTGCTTGACGGTCGAGATCACGTTCTGGCTCTGGATGCCGCGCACGGCTTCGCCGGCGAGCGTTCCTGCGAGCAGCGGATCCTCTCCGAAGTACTCGAAGTTGCGGCCGTTGCGCGGATCGCGAGCGAGATTCATCCCGCCGGCCAGCATCACGTTGAATCCCTTGCGGCGCGCCTCGTTGCCGATCACGACGCCGCTGCGGTAAGCGAGGTCCGGGCTCCACGTCGCGGCGAGCCCGAGCGTCGCGGGCAACGCGGTCGCGTCGTCGCCGGGCCGCACGTTGCCGGGATTCGCGACGCCGAGCCCCGCGTCGCTCTCTTGCAGCGCCGGCACGCCGAGCCTCGGAATCGCAGGGATGTAGCCCGCCGAGCCGACCGCGCCGTCCGGCATCGGCTCGCCCCGAAACGGCGTACCGAGCTTGCCGTGCAGGAGGCCGATCTTCTCCTCTGGGGTCATCGCACGCTCGAGCAGCCTCGCGCGCTCGTCGGGCGAGAGCGCGGTATTCATCCACGGTCTGTCGCCGGGCGCGTCCTTGTCCGCGGCCATGGCCGCGCGGGCGCCGAAAGCGCAGCTGAGCGCGCAACCGAACGCGCAACCGAGCGCGATCGTCGCCCACGCGACGACGAGCTCGCGGACTGTTTTCCTTCGCATGCTTCCCTCTTCGCTTGCCACGAGCCGGTTTGCGCGGCTAGGTATCCGGCGCGATTGTCACCTCGAGGGACAGATTTTCATAGATCGCGCGCGCACGACGATTCGGCGCGGAGTCGACGCGCGAAGCGCGAGGTGCGTGGAACGGCTAGCGCCGCGGTGTCGGAGTGTGCGAGCCGAGCAGCGTCGCGAAGTCGTCAGCGGGGACGGGCGTGCTGA
>Ga0326726_10003196_pt1 | contig 15048 bp, 13 predicted proteins | sample MHFenrmetagenome_2_FD_207603 | JGI IMG/M metagenome (GOLD analysis project Ga0326726, IMG submission 207603) | Lab enriched peat soil microbial communities from Michigan Hollow, Ithaca, NY, United States - MHF15MN | ecosystem: Environmental > Terrestrial > Soil > Wetlands > Peat | place: USA...
AGGACAAGTAATTAATGACCCTGGTATGAAAAAGCTGATTTTACTGGCATTAACGGGTGCAATTATTTCATGCGGCACAGCAAAAAAATATTCATCGGTTCTGAATGAAGATGAATTATTTAACTCCCGAAAATACATTGGTAATTTTGTTGATTACTGCCATACCGGACCTGAGTCCCTTGGGGGCCCCCATCTTATCTGGATTAAAACCACCATGTACAACACCTTTGGCAGAATTTCGGCTTATGGCAAAAAATGTGATTTTTCTGCCGGGGATAAGGTTTATTTAAGAAGGTTGTATTCCACACCTGGAAGATCGGGGTATTGGGAATATCAGGTTGAAAACGACTCGTCAGTTGTCTACAGGGCAAGTGAATTCCGATACGAAAACAATGTTCTTGTCCAGGCCTGGTTCTGATTTTAGACTTAACCCGGCAAATCATAAGAACAATCAAATCCCGGGCTGTTGTCCAACCTCTTGTCTTGCTGAAAACTTTTTACTCTTTACTTTAACCTGAGGTTTTAATAACTTGCATTAAATTTAAACCCTGTTATCTCTTTCAATATCCCGGGTAAAAGATGATGAAAATATTACTTTACGTGATATCAGTATTGTTGATTCCTTCAGCAGTTTACAGTCAGACAAACGACAAAAATGCCCTGGAAGCTTATAATAATGGAATGGATAAGTTTTTTAAGAAGAACTATGCTGGGGCAATTTTTGACTTTTCAGAGGCGATAAGACGAGACTCAGGTTTCATTCAGGCTTATGAAAACAGAGGAGTGGCAAAATATTATCTCAACGACTACCGTGAAGCAATTGGTGACTTTAACAAAGCCCTTGAAATTAACCCAAATGATTATAACACATATGGCCGAAGAGGATGGGCAAAGTATCATCTTCAGGACTGCAAAGGTGCAATTGCTGATCTTACAAAGGCTATAGAAGGAGGACGGAATGAAGGTCAGTACTACAATGTCAGGGGACAGGCAAAATATTATCTCCATGAATACAATGGAGCGATTGCGGATTTTAATAAAGTTATTAATTCATGGCTTGGCGAGAAAGAACAAAGAGCCCAGGCATTTTACTGGCGGGGACTGGTTAATATTGATCTGGGGTTGAAAGAGAACGCCTGTCTTGATTTTAACAAAGCCAAGAAGTTAGGTTATGAAAAGGCCTATGAAATAATAGAGGTCTACTGCAAGTAAAAAAATGAACTAAAATAAAGTTGACTAAAGACCTTTACAGGTGTAGCTTTGTATAAGCAAAGAATTAAAGCTGATGGTCCGGGTCACTAAATAATCTTAATATGAAAAGAAGAAAAACGGATTTAATATTTAATGATAGTGATAAAATCAAAAAAGAGCCACCCGAAAACTTTGGACAGGCTAACTGGAAAAGATCAAAATGGCTGAAATGGTTATTAAGAATTGTTGATAATGTTGTGACTGCCCTCACCTAGAGGATAACGCTGACGATAGAAGAGGTTTTTTCCGGCTAAAAAAATTAGTCATGGAAAGTTTTCTTCCCTAATGTTATTCTGACTTGTATCCCCTAAACGACGATTTCTCATGAACCCTTTAAAAGTTCTTCTGCTTTATGCCAGTCGTCGATTGCAGTTCCATGTTCTCCACGGGCAATCCGCTGGAGATAGATTTCCTCCGCTTTCTTACGAATTTCTTCTTGATTCGGAACGGATTTACTGGTTATAACCTTTTTGCTCCTTACTGCTTTCCCGGCGCTGGAGGTTTTCTTTTTTTTGCTGATCGTTTTTGGTTTTGAAGTTTTCATAATTCCAAATCTTGTCCTAATAATACATTGTTATCACATACCAAATTTACACCAAATATTAATTTTATTCATCATTTTCTTCCCTCCTTCTCTCCATAGTGTATACCTGACCTTTTTAAATATATGATAATGAATAGCTGGAGAGGGCTGGTCAGAAAAGGATAATTCATGTATTATCGGCTATTTTAATCTAAATTATCATGCTGTTTGTCAAATTCAGGCATTTTAGTTTTTAGGTGCGCGACAGTTGCTTATTACTCAAATAATCAACGTTATACACAATAATATAATCAGCCAATTTAGTTTTTCTGCCCAATCCTCATAAATTAGCTTCCAATTTTGACGAAAATGCACTTTTCGTTGAGCAATGGTTGACTCCTGGTTATAAGCTACCATTTATAGGAAACAATTGGACTTTATAACCTCCTCAAATACCCCTTATAGAAGCTGAAGGGATCGTAAATATTTTCATAAATACTCGTTAAAGTATATAAAGACCTGACAGAGTTTTAAGCATCAATTAAGTATAACTTAAATAAAGGAGTGAAAGTCATGAAAGCATTTTATAGTATTCCCACAGGAGAAACAGGAACAGTATTACGAAATCTTAGAAAATCGATTAAAGGTTTATACTGTTGGTTGTCCAGGCATTGTATAACTGTGTTTCTTGCAGTATTTCTGCTTATGATGGTTGCACCCGTAGATGCATCAACAGGCTCAGGAAAAAGCAAAAGAGGTGGGTGCAGGTTTAAACAAACCAGCTTCAGTTATCCTGTTATTATTAAGGCAAACAAAAAGTCTTATGGGCATAATAAGGATATGAACAAATCAAAAAAAAGAAATTATAGCTTCCCGGTTTAAATACATATCTCTTCATGTCGGGACAGCAAAAAAGGCTGTTGATAGTTTCAGGAATAATTGACAATAATTTTGATCTGCTTCATCGCTTGATTTTTTAATTTTACCATCAAAAGAGAAACAAGAAAAGGTAATTAATAATTTAATTAAAATAATTATGGCATTCATCGGGTCCCATAACAGATTTAATGAATTCAGAGATGATTTCTTAAAAGATACCGGAGTAAAAAATGTTGAGGATAATATGGAACTTTATACTCAATATGTAATAGCAAGATTTGTTGATCAAAATCATCGCTTATTGAGTAATCTCGCAAATGAAATTCAGGACTTATACAAAGTACTTAAAAAGGTTTAGCTTTCCATAGTCAAATCTAAGGATTTAGACAACAGGATGAAATACTGCTGTGGAGGTCTCCAGAAGATTTCAACTCCAAATACTTTCAAAAATTCAATGTATCGGCTAAATATGGTCTTTTCAAACTGTTGATGGTCTATAGATCGAAAGGGGTTTCTTAATTATTGCTTTCAATAACCGGAAAGACCGATAAATATGACTATCTTTGTCTCATTATAAATACTGCCCTTAATAAGTATTTTTAAAATATTGAACAAAGCCATATCTTTTGTACCTCCCGTTAAGACATTAAATAAAACATATTAGTTTTATTTAAAGAGTTCGGAAGCTTATTCAAACGAACGGAGGAAATTCTCTTAACACTTCTAATACATTGGTATAGATTTTTCTGACCGGAAACATCTTATGGCTTTTATAATATGCGTAAGGTCAATTATATATAATTACCAAAAGAGGCAGTAGAAGAATTGAAACTTAATTAATTGAATGGAGTTAGAAAATGCAAGAAAGGAATAAGATCATTTTTAAATCACCTGATATTACTAAAATGCAGGTAGTGGTTATAAATCACAACACAAAAATATACATTGCGATTGGCGCCGATCCTGAAGAAGCCAGAAGCCGTTATTGGAACAGGCCTGAGTTAAGAGCCAAATCAGTTTTTGCACATAAAAAACCAGCATTATCCTGATTTAGAAAAGAGTTTTTATAAATTACATATAAGACATTTCCCCATTGCCATCATATTTGGAAATCAGGCGATTGCCTGTCCTCAAAAATCAGCACTCTGAAGATTTTATTTAACCAGGATTCAAAAACAGTATCTTATAATTATATCTCAATATCAATTGTTTGCCCTTATTAAGTTGTACTTATTGACATGAAATTAAGAAGGAGTATTATTTACACAATTATTGCTTTTATTGTTGGCTTCGTTTCTTTAATATACTTAGAACCAAAACCAATTGAATCGATTGGTAAAATTGTATTGGTAATTGTGACGGCCGGAAGCTACATGCTTGCATCTTTTTTAACAGGTACTACTGTACTATTTATATTAATGAAATCCATTACCCGAATAAAAGAAGATTTTTGGAATCTTTCGACTCTTTTAATGATGGGAGGGGTAAAATTGCTTGTATTATCTAACTTATTTACCTGACCATAAATAAAGAAATTGCAACATCTCCTATATATTAGGTATAATAAATGGGAGCTTTAGAGATGTTTGTACGATTGGTTTAATGAGTACAATTATGTTCTTAAAGGATTATTTCTTAACTCAACCGGGGGTTTGTTTCTTATTTCTTCTGTTATATCTCAACCCACAATTCTAAGCCCTAAAACTGGTCAGTTTCTTAAAAAGTCGGGCAGTAGTTGAGCAAATTCATAGAAATAAAAAACTGACAACATTGATTATCAATACTATCAGTTTCAGGATCACCTCTTTTCTGTGGTGCCACCAGGAATCGAACCGGGGACACACGGATTTTCAGTCCGTTGCTCTACCGACTGAGCTATGGCACCTTAATTTCGGACTGCAAATATATATTTCAAAACCGTTAAAGCAAAACTTTAGTCAAATTAAATCAAAAAAAATCGATTTGGAATCGGTTAGACGATATGGTACCTTTGCCCCCTGATTAACAACATCTAATGGAGCTTTTCTATCATACACTCGACAATGGCATAAGGCTCGTCCATCACCGGATTCCTGGTGTGGTCGCCCACTGCGGACTAGTAATCAATACGGGCTCACGCGATGAGACAGACCCGGAACAAGGAATGGCTCATTTTATTGAACACATGCTCTTTAAGGGCACTAAGAAAAGAAAGGCATATTATATCCTCAGCCGTCTCGAAGATGTCGGAGGGGAACTAAACGCATATACAACCAAGGAAGAGACAGCAGTTCACGCCTCCTTCCTCAAAGATGACTACGAAAGAGCCGTTGAAATAATAAGTGATATTTCGTTCAGTTCCGTTTTTCCCGAAAAAGAGATCGAAAAAGAAAAGGATGTAGTTATTGAAGAAATCAATTCCTATCTCGATAATCCGGGAGAACTGATCTTTGATGACTTTGAAGAACTGATCTTCTCCGGCCAGCCTATAGGCCATAATATCCTGGGGACTACAGGTACTGTGAAATCTTTCACACATAAAATGATCTCCGATTTTATATTGAAAAACTACAATACCGACCAGATGGTCTTCTGTTCTGTGGGAGACATTCAAAATGAAAAAGTCCTCCGCCTGTTCAGAAAATACTTTGATACTGTTCCGGCTCAAAGTAGAGAACCTCAAACAGCTATATCATGGAAATATAAGTCATCGGTTGTTACAAAAAAAATGGGCACTTTTCAGAATCATTGCATCATAGGTAATATTGCATACGATCTGAAAGATAAACGGCGTCTCGGGATGTATCTTCTGAACAATATCCTTGGAGGCCAGGGACTGAACTCACGTCTTAACCTTTCGTTGCGCGAAAAGAACGGCCTTGCATACAATATTGAATCAAGCTATAATCCTTACTGCGACACCGGTGCTTTTTCCATATACTTCGGCACCGACAACAATAATCTGGAGAAGAGTATTTCAGTTACTTTCTCCGAACTGAAAAAACTCAGAGAAAAAAAGCTGGGAAGCATCCAGTTAAGCAAGGCAAAAAATCAGATAAAAGGCTATCTTGCCAGAGGCTATGAAAACCATGAAAGCCTGATGCTTAGCCTTGGAAAAAGTTTACTTGTCTTTGACAGGATTGAAACTCTCACGGAGATCTGCAGAAAAATTGATAGTATTGATTCTTCTGAATTGTTAACCACCGCCAACGACATTTTTGATCAGGAGAAAATATCAACTCTGATTTATAAATAATCATGGACAGGGAAATTGAGAAATTCCTTAAAGATCATTCAACTCCCGAAGATCCAGTCCTTGAGGACCTTTACAGACAGACATATATCAGATTCGTCAATCCGAACATGGTTTGCGGACATCTGCAGGGTAAGCTCCTTGAGATTATCTCAAAGATGATCAGCCCTTCAGCTATTCTTGAGATTGGCACATTTACCGGATACTCAGCAATTTGCCTTGCAAGGGGATTGAAAGCTGAAGGCCGCCTTATTACCATTGATGTAAACGACGAGCTCTCCGAATTCACCAGTTCCTATTTTCAAAAAGCAGGCATCAGTGAGAAAATCCAGCAGATAACAGGCAGGGCCCAGGACATAATACCCGGACTGTATCAGGATTTTGATCTCGTTTATATCGATGGTGACAAACGCGAATACACTGAATATTACAATCTTATTATTAATAAAGTAAAGCCCGGAGGATTTATAATTGCTGATAATGTTTTGTGGGGGGGAAAGGTTATTGATAAAAAGACACGTGATGTCCAGGCGAAAGGTATTATAAGGTTCAACGAGATGATTAAAAGGCAGAAAAACATTGAGAATGTTATCCTGCCTGTAAGAGATGGCTTAATGCTGATCAGAAAAAGATTTTGAATTTGCGCACTCTGTGAAACTCAGTGTAAACTCTGTGAACCTCAGTGGTTAAGAAAAGAATATTCACATGTGTTACATTGCGTTAACACGGAGGAACACGGTTTTATTTTCTACCTTAAAAATCCAGACTGGTACAGTTTTTGAGTATTTTAAGAAAAATCGCGGATATGAAAAAGTTACTGATTTCTTCATTTCTTTTTATCCTTTTTATATCGGTCAGTGCCCTGGAAAACAGGTCTATTACTCTTAAGGACCCGGGGAGCGGTCAGCAAAATGATCAGAATTCTACAGTTACGGCCACGCTGAAATCAGCCAGCCGTTTGTTCAGGGATAAGGATGATCTCACTTCTGTAATCCTGGTGATTCCGCAGGATTCGGTTGTAAGTGTATTGGGATCGGATGATACATTTCTTCATGTTGTTTTCCAGGGGAATGAAGGTTATATCTATTCCCGTCAGGCTGAGGTACATAAATCCGTCACAGCTGCAGAACCAGCTGAACAGCAGGAAACGGCCGTCTCCGAAGGAAGGTCTGTCAGACCCCGTCAGAAGATTGACAGGTATGCTTATCTTGAAAACAGGTATGGACAGGTACTGGCAGCCAGGTTATATTCCGGCAAGATCTGGAAAGGAATGAATTCTCAGTTGGTACAGGACAGCTGGGGCTCTCCAAGAAAGATTAACAGGCTTATAAGCGGAAATATCGTTAAGGAAGAATGGATCTATAAGAACACGTGGCTCTACTTTCAGAACAACACCCTGGCTGAATGGGGACCGGTTAAGGAACCGTAAATGCTCATCAAAACAACTGTTTAAATTACTCCCGGATATTGCAGATAAAAAAAAAGTCTTATTTTTGCCCAGGGTTTCGCGGGAGTAGCTCAGTTGGTAGAGCACGACCTTGCCAAGGTCGGGGTCGCGGGTTCGAGTCCCGTCTCCCGCTCAAACAAAAAGGCTGCGTAAGCAGCCATTTTACATTTCTCCCGCTGATCGCGATGATTTTCACGGATTAAATCAAAAAAATGACTATTCCTGATTATTAACCGGTATTTTTTATAAATTCAACGCCCAAACAAACCAATAAATTCATACATAATTAAATCCAAAATGAAAAAGTCACTATCTGTCTTATTCATCCTTTTTGTCGGGATGCTCATTTCCTGTACAACAATAAAGAATGAACCTTCGCTTACGGTGCCATTTGAGAAATATACCCTATCAAACGGTTTGACTGTAATTCTTCATGAGGATAAATCAGATCCTATAACGGCGGTTGCAACGGTATTTCATGTAGGTTCAAGCCGTGAAATTCCCGGAAAAACCGGTTTTGCCCATCTTTTTGAGCATATGATGTTCCAGCGGTCTGAAAATGTGGGCGAGGACCAGCTTTTCAAGCTAATCCAGGGTGCCGGTGGTGAGCTAAACGGAGGCACAGGTCAGGATGCCACTATGTACTATGAAGTTATACCTAAGAACGCTCTTGAGATGGCGCTGTGGCTTGAATCGGACAGAATGGGATATCTCGAAAATACAGTCACACAATCTGCTTTTGCTAACCAGCAGAATGTTGTGCAGAACGAAAAAAGGCAGGGTGTCGATAATGCCGCCTATGGTTTCAACGATTACCTCATACTTAAAACTCTGTACCCCAAAGGACATCCCTACAGCTGGGATGTGATCGGAGAAATGGAAGATCTGCAGAATGCTACTATTGAAGATGTAAAGGCATTTCACAAGAAATTCTATACACCGAATAATGCTACACTCGTAATAGCAGGCGACATAAACAAGGAAGAGGTAAAAACCCTGATCGAAAAATACTTCGGCGAAATACCCCAGGGGGAACCGGTTGAAAAACGCGGACCGATGCCTGCTAACCTGGCATCAACAGTTCGGCTGTATCATGAGGATAACTTTGCAAAAGCTCCCCGGCTTACACTTGTTTTCCCGACCGTTGAACAATTTTCAAAAGAAGCATACGCCCTTGATTATCTCGGGGACCTTCTTTCTAACGGAAGGAAGACGCCATTGTATAAAGTCCTGGTTAAGGATAAAAAGCTGACATCATCTGTTTCGGCAAGGAATGGTTCGCAGGAGCTTGCAGGATCGTTTGAGATAACGGTTACCGCCAATCCTGGAGTAAGCCTCACAGAGGTTAAGAAAGCAATTTTCGAAGCATTTGATATGTTTGAAAAGGAGGGATTTACTAATGAGGATCTTGCCAGGTTAAAGGCAAGGAATGAAACTTCCTTTTACAATTCCTTCAGCAGCATTCTGAGCAAGGCTTTCACACTGGGACAATACCAGATGTTCAAGGAGGACCCGGGGTACTTTAAAAAGGATTTTGATGATGCTCAGGCCGTAACAGCCGATGATATCAAAAATGCTTACCAGAAATATATAAAAGGAAAGGATTATGTCGAGACCAGTTTTGTTCCAAAGGGAGAGATCAGCCTGGTTGATGAGAATTCCGTGAATGCAGGAATTGTTGAAGAGGATGTAACAAAGGCTGCAGAAGTGAAGGAGGTAGCTTCCGTGAATGAACCATATGAAAAAACCCCTGCAAAGTTTGATCGGTCGGTCCAGCCTCCTCTGAGTCCTGATCCTGAGGTTACAATCCCTCCGGTGTGGACGGGTTCGCTCGGCAATGGTATGAAAATATGGGGCATTGTTCAGAAAGAGCTCCCTCTCGTACAGTATTCAATTGTGATCCCGGGAGGACATCTCCTGGACAATATCTCAAAGCCCGGAGTTGCAAACCTGACGGCTGCAGTTATGAACGAGGGCACAAAGAACAAGACCCCTGAAGAGCTCGAGGATGCTATCAGACTTCAGGGTGCCAATATTTCATTCTCCGCTTCTGCTGAAGACATTACAGTCCGTGTGAGTACACTTGCCCGCAACTTTGAAAAGACAGTTGCCCTGGTTGAAGAGATGCTTTTTGAACCCAGGTGGGATGAAGAACAGTTCAATCTGGCAAAAAGCAGGATCGTAAACACCCTGAAGCGCAATAAAGCTAATCCTAATTATCTGGCTAACAATACACTATACAAACTCATTTTCGGCGATAACAATATTCTTGCTGTTGAACCTGCAGGTACGGAGGAATCTGTTAATTCGATAACAATAGATGATCTGAAGGATTACTATAATAAGAATTTTTCTCCCTCAATGGCCAGGGTCCTTGTAGTTGGCGATATTGATCAGCAGAGGGTTGAGGCAGCTCTCAGCGGAATAACTACAAAATGGCAGGCGAAAGAAGTTACCATACCTGAAGTGAAGGTTCCCGGGCCGCCTGCAAAATCACAGATTTATTTTGTTGATGTTCCGGGTGCAAAACAATCCGTCATTTACATAGGTTGCCCGTCAATCCCCCGTACCGATCCTGATTATTATCCGGCTTATGTCACCAACTACAAGCTGGGAGGATCGTTTAACGGACTCTTCAACCTTATTCTGCGTGAGGAAAAAGGATTCACTTACGGGGCAAGGTCGAACTTTACCGGTGCCAGGAGTTACGGAACATTTACAGCTTCATCGATGGTCAGGACAAATTCGACCCTTGAATCTGTGACCATCTTCAAAACGCAGATGGAGAAGTACAGGGACAGCATCCCTCAGGAGTATGTTGATTTTACCAAATCGGCTCTGCTGAAAGGTAATGCACGTAACTTTGAAACTCTGGGGAACCTGCTCAACATGCTGAACACTATCTCTGCATACAATCTTCCTACTGATTATATAAAGCAGGAAGAAGCATTTGTAAGGGATCTGACAGTTGAAAAACAGCTTGAGCTGGCCAGGAAATACATCGATCCGTCAAGAATGTACTATGTGGTTGCCGGAGATGCAGCAACGCAGCTTAAGGATCTTGAAAAGGTTGGATTAGGGAAACCTATCCTGGTAAAGGACTAAATACCTCACCCTAAAGAGGATGTATCAAAAGTCGATCTATCTTCTGGAGAATTGAATATTTGAAAGTGCTCTCGGAGGGGGGTACGAATAAAATTAACAAAAAAGAGGCTGTACTCACCTTTTGAGACAGCCTCCTTTCACTTTGAGGATTATTTTTTAAATTTGTACATTCCATTCGTGACTGCACGACTGCAAGACAATAGTTAGCCCGGATGGTGGAATTCCCGCTAAAGCGGGACAGGGTCCGACACGCAGGACAGAGTTTATTGATATAGGATTTTAAGTATTCCCACCAACTGCAGAACTGCATAACTGCATAACCGCACGACTGCAAGACCGTACGACTGCACGACTGCAAGACAATTGTTAGCCCGGATGGTGGAATTCCCGCTAAAGCGGGACAGGGTCCGACACGCAGGACAGAGTTTATTGATATAGGATTTTAAGTATTCCCACCAACTGCAGAACTGCATAACTGCATAACCGCACGACTGCAAGAACGTACGACTGCACGACTGCAAGACAATAGTTAGCCCGGATGGTGGAACGGTAGACACGCAGGACTTAAAATCCTGTGGCCATAACGGCTGTGCGGGTTCAAGTCCCGCTCCGGGTACAGAAAAGCCCCAATAAAGATGGGGCTTTCTTATTTTAGTGAATGAATGGGAAATCAGTATAAGGGACGGTTCAAGCTGAGTCCCGTAAAACGGGACGAAGTGCCGCCTTCAAGCGGCATCCCGCTCCGGGTACTAAAAAAGAGTGAGAGTGAGAATGAGAGCGGGAGCGAGCACGATCGCTCTTTTTTCTCGCTCTGACTCTTTTTGTCCCGCGGTCATGCTGTCTTGTAGGCGGTCCTGCAAATCTTGAAAGTCAACTTCCGTCTTCCATCTTCGGACTTTCGTCTTTCTTGGCAAAGATGCAACCAGGGATCTTATTCTTGGTGGCACCGTCCGACTTCCTGTAATATTCAAGGAGGTTCCTTGGAGAAAGCGCATCATTTTCTAATTTTTATTACCCATAAGGAAGTAAATTTCTTGATTTTTCTGTCTTATTTATAACCTTTAAGGTACTAATTATTTAACATTTACATATTTATACGCCTCGACTTATTTAAATAATTTAGACTTTTATGATCCATCTTTTAGAAATATTGTATCTTTGAATAAACTAAAGCCTATGACATATATTGAAAGAAAGATCGACAAGGAGCTGATTGAGTGGAAAAGCCAGCCTTTCAAAAAACCCCTGCTGGTCAGGGGAGCAAGACAGGTTGGAAAATCGTCCACAGTGAGAAATCTGGGAAAAACTTTTGAGTTCTTCATTGAAGTGGATTTAATTTCAAATAAGTCAATACACAAGCTGTTTGAGGGCGATATCAATCCAATTAGAATTTATGAAGAATTATCCCTAATCTTTAACACTCCTGTAATTGCCGGCAAAACATTAGTATTTCTTGATGAGATCCAAGCTTGTATACCCGCAATAACTTCTCTAAGATATTTCTATGAAAAAGTTCCTGATATTCACCTGATTGCTGCAGGATCGCTATTAGAATTTGCATTAAAGGAATTACCTTCATTTGGAGTTGGCAGAATAAGGTCCATATATCTTTACCCATTCTCATTCAGCGAATTTCTTATAGCTTTTAATGAAAGATCTTTGGTTCAACTGATTGATAAGTTTATTATTGACAAACCATTGTCTGAACCTGTTCACAACAAGCTCAAACAATATCTTATAAGGTACATTACTATTGGTGGAATGCCTGAAGTCGTAGCATCATATGTTAATGGAACATCATTACTTGGTTGCCAGGGTATTTTGGAGAATTTGACAAACTCCTTATATGATGATTTCTCAAAGTACAAATCAAAAGTTCCTGCAAACAGATTAAGAGAGGCATTTTCCTCAGTTATTATGCAATCAGGCTCTAAGTTTGTTATTTCCAAAATAGAATCACAAGCCAATCGTCTTCAATTAAAAGAAAGCCTGGAACTTTTAGAGCAGGCTGGTATTATTTTCACTGTTGTCCATTCATCATCAAATGGAATTCCTCTTGGCGCCCAGACAAATGATAAGTTCAGAAAATACTTAATTTTTGACACCGGGATATTCCAAAGGTTTTTAAATCTTGATCTGTCTGAATTGTTTCTCAATACAGAAATCTCATTGGTTAACAAAGGAGTAATTGCTGAGCTTTATACAGGACTGGAATTAATAAAATCCCAACCGAACAACCAGGCCTCGTCTCTGTATTACTGGCAGAGAGAAAAGAAAGGAAGCCAGGCAGAGGTTGACTATGTAATTGAACTTGGCAACAGGATTGTTCCAATTGAGGTTAAATCGGGCATAAAAGGGAAAATGCAGAGTCTCCGGATCTTTATGGAGGAAAAAAAGTGTAAATTCGGAATCCGAACCTCTTTAGAGAATTTCGCCAGACTGGAGAAAATAAATATTATTCCTCTTTATGCTATCGGAGCAATATTTAAAGCACTAAAAATAACTCATTAAACTGAACCAAACTGATTAGTTAACAGGTTGCAACTTTTGTCCGTTCGGGGTACTGAAAAAAGAGTGAGAGTGTGAGTCCCGAAAAACACAAATCCATTTTTGTGTTTTTCGGGACTCTCACTCTTTTTGTCCTGCGGTCATGCTGTCTTGTAGGCGGTCTTGCAAATCTTGAAAGTCAACTTCCGTCTTCCATCTTGGGACTTTCGTCTTTCTTGGCAAAGATGCGACCAGGGAGCTTCTTCTTGGTGTTGCCGTCTGACTTCCTGTAATACTCCGGGAGGTTCTCCAACATTGGGACTTCTTTGTGAATATAGACCTTGAAGGGGGATGTTTGCTGTTGTAAATCAGTGAGTTTGTTCTTGACGAGAACAATTTCTTTATCTACCCTTCCCTTCATCTCCTGATAATCCTGGTGTGTATTTGAATGGTCCATTAAATCATTCTGAAGGTTTTATATACGGGTTTCCAGTCTCTCTAGCAACAAAACTGTATTATTATGTAGTTGTTACATTTATTTCTGACAGACAACAGTCTTTTTTGCTTTCTGAATTGAATTTTGAGGCATTAGTTCTTACAGCATTCCCTGCTCCTCAAGCCATTTTCTTACCCTTTCATGCTCTGCCTGGTATTTGGTCTCCATCTTTTTTACAATCTTTTGAAAGCGCACTTCGTTACGGATACTGGCAAACAGGGGATCATATTTTGTAAGACTTATCTCCGGAGGTCTGAAGTAACTCCTTTCACTATATTGATCCAGATATTTGTAAGCTTTCACTTTGTCACCTTTAAAAGCATAAACAGCAGCCAGATCATATTGGGCAACCTTTCTTTGTCCGATATCCCTGTTGAGTTTGATACCTTCTTCAGAATATTTAATCTGCTGATCAAAGTAGTATTCAGCCTCCTCTTTTTTGCCAACCTGATAAAAAGCAAATCCAACTCGGTATGAATCCTGTAGGTTTAATCTGCCTGATTTTTCATAATACTTTACCATTCTTTTAGCATCCTGATACGCTTCTTCAATTTTTACAGGTGGAATACCAAGTATAATAAAGTCTGCTAAAAATGTTGTATCAATTTCATAACATCGCTTAGCCAGTTTATAAGCCTCTTCAAAATTTTCACGACCAAACTCTACATAAACTAAAGCTCCGAAATATCGCGCTGAATCTCCATTCAATGTTAATGCTTCTTTGAAATAATATTTTGCTTTATCCATAAATCCAACATTCATGTATAAATTACCTAAATAGTACAGTAATGATGAACGGTCATTTCCACGGATAAGATTAATCGCTTTATAATAGTTATCAATCCCTTTAACATAATCATTTAGGGTCCATGCTAACAAAGATCCCTTTTTAATATATACCTGAGAATAATTCGGATTGATTCTTAAAGTTTTATCATAATTATCCAATGCCTCTTTTAATTGTCCATTTTCCTGGTAATACCTACCTTTTACATAGTACGCTTCATCCAGTTTGTCATCAAATGAAAGAGCTTTATCTGCCAGGGTTTGACAAGAATCCAGAAACTTTTGCTTAAAATAAGTTTCCGAATAATATCTGCTCCAATAAGCAAGGGCTAAGCCGGAATAAACCCTGGCAAAAACAGTATCAATTTCAAGAGCAGCATTATACAAATTGACAGCAGTTTGGTACGAACTCAGATCATGGGCTTTCTCATAATTCTTCAGATAGCTGTTTGCTTTCAGATATAAATTGTATGCTATCTTATTTTGAGTCGGGACTTTATCAATCAATTCCTTTTCCTCTGGAGTAATTGTTGCATTTAATTTAGAAGCTATTGTTTGCGCAACCTGGCTCTGATTTTTGAAAAGGTCTTTTATGTCCGTAAGCTTCAGTTCATACGATTCTGTCCAGATAATTCTGTCTGTAGAAACCTCTATTAAATTCACCCTAAGGAGAGAGGAGTTGCCTGATTTTTGCCCGCTTCCTTCAACGATGTATTTCACATCCAGTTCTTTCCCGATTTCCCGGATAGTTTTGGTTGTATTCCTGTATTGCTCAACTGAAGTACGTGAAGTGACTCTGAGTGTGCTTACTTTCCCAAGGTTATTGAAAATCTCATCCATTA
>Ga0326726_10003197_pt1 | contig 15048 bp, 12 predicted proteins | sample MHFenrmetagenome_2_FD_207603 | JGI IMG/M metagenome (GOLD analysis project Ga0326726, IMG submission 207603) | Lab enriched peat soil microbial communities from Michigan Hollow, Ithaca, NY, United States - MHF15MN | ecosystem: Environmental > Terrestrial > Soil > Wetlands > Peat | place: USA...
CTTCAGCAACGGCGATGATCTTGTCGTCGCCCTCGCCGTGGTCGATCATGCGCATGACGCCGATCACCCTTGCCTGGACAACGCACATCGGCACAATCTGGCACTGTGAAATCACGACGATATCGAGAGGATCATGATCTTCGCCGAGGGTCTTGGGAATAAAGCCGTAGTTCTCGGGATAAAGCATCGAGGAGAAAAGAACCCTGTCAAGCTTCAGCATGCCGGTCTTCTTGTCCAGCTCATACTTGGTCTTGCTGTCTTTTGAAATCTCGATAATCGCATTCACAACATTCGGACAATTTTCACCGATCTCGACGTGGTGCCACGGATTGAAATTCATAGTTGCGTGTATTCTGTAATGGTTATGATAAGACGTGTGGGAAAGTAGCATTTATTTTTATAACTCCCAGCACAAAACATAAACAAAACTCGCTCCCAGAAGTCCGTCTGACCAGTCATGACGTGTTGATGCACTGCGAAGGATATGGAGAGAAGATTGCAGGAAGAATGATCCTTGCTACCGATTTTGTGCCGCAAGAAGTGGCGTAAGAAGTATATTTGCAAAAACACCGCAACGATAACATCAGTAAGCTCCAATCGATGATACCGTTCCTGCGCCCCCTGCTCCTTACGGCATTAATGCTCCTGCCCGTCAGCATCAAACCTGCCAGGACAAGCGAAACCGAACGTTCGCTGCACTTTGTGACGCTTTGCAGAGGAACAGGACACGGCACCATCGGCACATCCGGAACCTCAGCCGAAAAACTGACCGAAGCAGGATTTGCCGGACGGGAAGCTCTGATGGAGCTGCCGGGATGATCGACGCGTTCATCTGGCTCCGCGACCAGTCATATCAGGGTTTATTAAAGGTAACGGTGATTCGTTTTTAAATTTCCGGGTAAATGAACAAGAGGAGAATCATTATGAGGAGCTACAGCTTCAAAATTGTAATGGCATTGCTGTTCTCATGCCTGACCCTTTCGGGATGCGGCAAGAGGGAGAAAGTCACCGGTTTACAGCAGCTCGAGGGCAAAGAGTTCGCCATTCCTACCGGTACGGTTGCCGACCAGCTTGTACTGTCGAAGCTTCCCAATGCCAAATTCAAGTATTTCAATACTGTCCTCGACGCCGCGCTTGCCGTCAAAGCAGGAAAAGCCGATGCCGCCGCATATGATGAACCCATACTTCAGAACATCGCCGCAAAAAATGGCGGCATGGTTGTGCTTAAAGAGATGATCACCGTCGATAATTACGGATTCGCCGTGCGGAAGAGTGATCCGGAATTGAAGCAAGCCATTGATTCTGTGGTAAAAGAGCTCAAAAATAACGGCACGACCGACCAGATGATGAAGCGCTGGTTCCCGAAAACGGGAAGCCCTGCCCCGATGCCGAAGATCGCATCAACAGGAACAAATGGCGTGCTGAGGCTGGGGACGGCAAGTGTGACCGAGCCTTTTTCATTCGTGGACGGATCCGGCGAGATTGTCGGCTATGACATCGAACTCGCCCGCCACGTCGCCAACAAGCTCGGCAAGAAACTCGAAGTCGTCAATATGGACTTCGGCGGGATGATCCCTGCATTGATGTCGGGCAAAGTCGACATGATCGGCGCATGCATCACCATCACAAAAGAACGGTCAAAACAGGTTCTCTTCTCTGATCCCTATTACGTAGGAGGCATCGCCGCGCTCGTAAAGGAATAACCGCATTTGACAACTTTCCGGAACTGGCGCAAGCCTTCCGGCAGGGCTGGATGAACTGCGCAAGCCGCCGAGACGTCACACAGGAATACACGGCGGCTTGCGCAGTTCATGAACACGGCATATACTTGTCTGCATTTCAGGATGGCCGTCCAGGTAAATCGAACTGAAATTCACTTTAATAATTGCCTCAATGGTAAAGTCGACCTTAAGATATCTGTTGTTGTTCGTCCTGGGAGGAAGCCTGCTCTATACCGTCTCTCATGCATCAGGGGCAAATCCGATTGCCGAGGCAAGCCGGTTGATCATGCCGGAATATGCCCATGCGGAAGGTTTGAGCAACGGCAATTTCAATTCAGGCATCACAAGTAGCACAGTCTCCTCATCTGCTTTACAGGACAGAACGGAAAAAACAGGTTCGCCTTCATTTTTCTCCGGCCTTGCAAACAGCTTTCACAGCAACATCATAGAGGAAAACAGATACCTCCTGATCGTAAACGGCCTGAAGACCACGGCCATCATCGCCGTTCTGTCGACGGTTCTGGGAACCTTCCTCGGTGCCCTGGTCTGCTTCATGCGAATGTCACGCAATCCGCTCCTGAATCTCCCCGCAAAAGCCTACATATTCATTCAGCGGGGAACTCCCCTGCTGGTCTCCCTGATGCTGATGTACTATGTCGTCTTCGCCTCTGTGGACATCAATCCGATCCCTGTTTCGATCATTGCATTCGGGATGAATTTCGCCGCCTATGTGGCCGAAATCTACCGGGCCGGCATCAACAGCATCGACAAGGGGCAGATGGAGGCCGGCATCGCCATGGGCTTCACGAAATTCAGGACGATCCTGTTCATCATCCTTCCTCAAACGATTCGGCGCATTCTGCCGGTGTACAAAGGTGAGTTCATCTCCCTTCTCAAAATGACCTCCGTAGTCGGCTATATCGCCGTTCAGGATCTGACGAAAGCCAGCGACATCATCCGCAGCCGTACGTTCGACGCCTTCTTCCCGCTGGTCATGGTGGCAATCCTCTATATTTTAATCTCCTGGGTAGTCATGCTCGCACTTGAGAATGTCGAAAGGCTGGCAGATCCAAAACTAAGAAGAAAGCAGGTTCAAGGCGCATGATAACGATAGAGCATCTTTCGAAAAGCTTCGGCCCACTCAACGTCCTGAAAGACATCAACATAGAAATCAGGGAGGGCGAAGTCATCTCGGTCATCGGTCCGTCCGGAACGGGAAAAAGCACATTATTGCGCTGCATCAACCTGCTTGAACGGCCAAGCGGCGGCTCGATACGGATCGACGGGGTCGACCTGCTCGACCCGAAGACGAATGTTCCGAAGATCCGCCAGAAAATGAACATGGTGTTCCAGTCGTTCAACCTTTTCGATCACCTCTCCGTCATGGAGAACCTGACTATCGCCCCCATCAAACTGCTGGGAAAAGAAAAGCAGGAGGCGGAACGCAAGGCGACCGAGCTGCTCACGCTGGTAGGCGTAGCAGAAAAGGCCGGAAACTTTCCGGATGAACTGTCCGGCGGCCAGAAACAGAGGGTAGCCATCGCCCGCTGCCTGGCTATGGATCCGGAGATCATCCTGTTTGACGAACCGACCTCGTCACTGGATCCGACCATGGTAAGCGAGGTGCTATCGGTCATACGGCGACTGGCCAGGGGCGGCATGACCATGGTGATCGTCACCCATGAAATGGACTTCGCAAGGGATGTCTCACACCGGGTACTGTACATAGACGATGGGGTCATCTATGAAGAAGGGACGCCTGAGCAGATTTTCACAAACCCGCAGAGGGAAAAAACGAAAGCGTTCATCCACAGGATACGAAGCATCAACCATCATATCACCTCACCGGCGTATGACATCTTTACGATACAAGCAGAGATAGAAGCGTTCTGTGAGAAACAGATCCTGCCGGTGAAAACCCGACAGAACCTCCTGTCGATCGTCGAAGAGATGCTGAAGATCTACAAACCTCATCTTTCAGCCTCCCCTGTCGATATGACGCTCGCCTATTCGGAGAAGAAATCAAGTGTCGAACTGGTGTTTGAAAGCGCTGGAACGGCATTCAACCCGCTCGAAAAAACGCTGCAAGCTGATGAATCAGAAGCGACAGGCATCCGCAGCATGACCCGGAACATCGATTACCAGCGACTGAACGACAGAAACAGAGTGACCATGTTGCTCAGCTGACACCTGTTTTCAGGTATTGCCGGCCACATCCTCGTCCCATAATTCCGGATTGTCCATGATGAAGCGCTTCATGAGCCGTTCGCACTCCGAATCGTTCAGGAGAAGCACCTCTACGCCGTTCTTCTCCAGGAACTCAATATTGCCGCTGAAGTTTTTGTTTTCCCCGACGACAACCTTCTTGATCCCGAACTGCACGATAGCGCCCGAACACATCATACACGGAGAGAGCGTCGTATAAAGGGTTACATCGTCATACCGGCTCCGCCTCCCTGCACTCCTTATGCAATCTATTTCGCCGTGTGAGACCGGATCTCCATTCTGAACCCGCCTGTTATGGCCCCAGGCAATGACTTTGTCGTTTTCTACTATCACAGCACCAACAGGTATGCCCCCCTCATTGTAACTATTCAAGGCCTCCTCAAAGGCCAACCTCATAAACTCGATATGATTTTTCATAAATATGGTTTGAATACCTTTACCACCCTGTCGACCCCGCCTGATCCTAACGTTCATGCGCCTGAATTTCCGGTTCAAAACCGCAAATTCAGGCGTTAACTAACATACCCAAGTTTCCTGTGTATCCATAGTTTTGATGTAAATCCAGACCGGATCCACCGACAAAATAGAGTAATTATGTCGTACAATATCCGACATTTCCGATATTTTTACTACGCCAAAAAATTATGTAAGTTTTAACTATAAACTCCCCCCAAAGCAGTTATTGTATTTTCAGGAACAATTATTGAGCAGTTGTTCAACGAACAAAAAAAACAAAAATCATGAAAAAATCAGCACTGCTTCTGGCCCTGGTTTTCTTCCTCTCCGTCGCATTCGGCCCGACGAAAACCTTCGCTGCCAACGACGATCAGAAACCGGATCCGGCAAAGACGGATAAGGCGAAAACCGTAAAAAAGGAAACGCCTAAACCTGCGGAAAAACCGGCAGATAAAGCAGCCGTAAAACCAGCCGCCAAACCGGCAGATAAAGCCGTTGCAAAGCCAGCCGCCAAACCAGCAGATAAAGCAGTTGCAAAGCCTGAAGCTAAACCGACCGAAAAACCAGCCGCAAAGCCTGAAGCCAAACCGGCAGACAAAGCAACAGCAAAACCTGAAGCCAAACCCGCTGAAAAACCGGTTGCAAAACCCGAGGCAAAACCAGCCGTAAAGTCCCCGGAAAAACCGGCAGACAAACCAGTTGCAAAGCCAGAGGCTAAACCGACCGAAAAACCGGCCGCAAAGCCTGAAGCCAAACCGGCAGACAAAGCAACAGCAAAACCTGAAGCCAAACCCGCTGAAAAACCAGCAGCCAAACCCGAAGCCAAATCTGCTGTAAAGCCTGAGGCAAAGCCGGCTGCAAAACCTGCGACAGGCGCTGCCGCCCCGCTTAAAAAAGATGGCACTCCCGACATGAGGTTCAAGGCCAATAAGGAAGCGGCTAAAAAGGATTCAGCCAAAGCTGCAGGACCGCTTAAAAAGGATGGAACTCCCGACAAGAGGTTCAACACAAACAAGAAATAACGCTCCGTTCGCAACGAGATTCCGCGCTTTTACGAAATAGCAGCAAAAGGGAAAGCAAACCGCTCCTTTTGCTGCTATTTGTATTTCTCTTCCTTTTGCAAGCCTACCTCATCCGAGGCATATTCTCGGCATTCTGTTACCTGGCTCTGAATTGCCAAAATATGTTTCTGGACATCGCACGATCAGGATTCAATCATCTGAAATCAGAAAAAGAATCACTTCGGGTGCATCATTGTCCTGCCCGTTCAAGAAGCCTCGCACGCCGAATATCGAGGCATGTACAGCGCAATCGAAACGCCCTTATCCCTTTCAGCAAACGAATTCCTTGCGATCCACTTCTTCATGAACGACGCCCCCCCCGTTCGAGCCCTCTTATGATCACGTGATGCAAGGGCATCGATGAATCAAATCAGGGACCTCCCGCCAAGCCAGGATCGAGTATGACTATTCCCGTGAAATGCTGACACACGCATCTGAGGCCACAAAATTCATGACATCCTGAACGCATCTTGTTCCACGTAACGCAAAACACCCTGTTGGAAACGAATTACAGCAGGCCCCTTTTGCTTTAATAAAAGCTTACCGTACTTTAAAATCTTAAAACGAAATCCTGAAGACACCCCATGAAGCCATCCAATTCAGAAATAAATCGAGATAACCTTGTTTTCCGCCTCTCCCTTCTGACAAGGAGATGTCGTCAGATCATCGACCGTGAGTTTTACGATGCCGGCCTTACGGAGGCGACCTGGCGACCACTACTGCATCTCCATATCCTCGGAAACAAGATCAGGCAGAAGGATCTGGCAACATCTGTCGGTATCGAAGGGGCTACGCTCGTTCGTCTCCTCGATACCCTTGTCGACAAAGGACTGATTCAGCGTACAGAAGACAGCGCGGATCGTCGCAAAAACCTCATCAGCCTGACGGAGGAAGGACAGACTACCGTCGACAAACTCCGGAAAATCATGGACCCTCTGCAACAGCAGCTTCTCAGCGATTTCAGCGACAATGACATCGATGCCATCGGCAAATTCATCCGCACTCTTGAATCGAATGTGAGCAACATCTGGCAACAAGTCAGACGATGATCAGGAGGAATCAGCACCGGCGGTTCAGAAGATGAAAACATTCTTCTGAGCCGATTTGCCTCTTGGCCGCCGACCCCGAAACACCTGCAAATCGATCTCCAGACCTTCTCGTAACTGAGTTCCCCAGCCATTTTTTATCCACCCTGACAGCGTTTCCCCAAACCTTTGCATCACGATATATACGTTCAATCCTTTTTTTGCTTGTTCTTTTGCATCCTATTCATTAGTATACTAATGCTTAGAACAACAAGAAACATCAAACGAGGAGACAATTGCGTATTGGATTTCGTGACACAGTCTTTGCGTTCAACAGTTGCGGTGTGGCAATGCCTGCAAAGTACTTGTCACTGTCTCTGGACCTGGTCAAGCCGAAGTGAACGATGACGACCGCAACGTACATGCGGCTCAATGGTTGTGTGTTGACCGCGTTGAGCGAAGAGCAAACATCGCTCTGTTGCGAACAGTGATGGCGTGTTCTGGAAGCGTTACAAAACTTCTCGACGACCAGGTTCAGCTTTTCGATGCCTTTCGTGGAAGATGGCACAATAGAGGGAGAAATCAGGAGAAAGGCTCGAAAAGCCATGTTTTCAAGGAATTCTGCATGGTGCAGAAATTACAAACAACAAAATCACAAAAAGATGAAAAAGCTGCTTTTAACAATTTCGATGGCGATGGTTTGTTCAACATCCTATGCGTTCGGCTTGAGTGATTTGCAGGTTGGGAAATCAACAAAGCATGACGTCGCCGAAGCGCAGTCACCTGCTGCCGCAGTCGTTATCAGTGATGATCTGTACGCTTATGAGAAAACAATCAACATCTCAACTACTGCCGGAACCCTCTACACTGTCTATCATTTCAAGGGAGACACCCTGTCCTCGATCGAAAACACGAATGTCAGGCCATAATCCTCAAACCTTGCGGCAAATTATAACGACCCACTAGCCAACCACGCACTCATAATTGAAGAAATCGAGGTGGCTGAGACATCAATCAACCGGCTCAATTATCACTGATATATGAGGCCGCAAGCAAAGATGCAACTCAATTCAAGGTCCCACTTTCCCGTCGGCAATAGTTTAACGGGAAAGTGGGGGTGAGTTGGAGAAACGGTACGTATTTTTCGGAAAAGAATGATAGCTTTCGGCTATCTCCAAAATCGGTCATCCCGGTTAATCACCATATCGTTACTTGCATAACTCAATTGGCATTTTTGCATATCAGATTTTAGCATCAATTTGTTTTGTTGCAATAATAAAAAAACGTCTCCATATCACATACGAATCAGATCAGAGCAGAGGACCTCAATGCTCGCGTTTCATCTTTATATCTCGTTCCCATTTTTTTGCATATTTCTCTACATGTTCAAAAAGGCGTGGTTCTTTCCTTTTATTTCTCTCGCTGTTTATGAAATCTGTACATGAGGCATAAACCTTTGTCAAAACGGAAAATAAATAATCATAACAGATGCTCTCATCGTAAACTTTATGTTCGATTTTTATAGTTATCGTTTCAAGGTTGCGGAGCATTGATAATAAACATTTATCCAATTCTATCTGATCTTCACGGGTGAGATTTGACGCAATTTCATGATATCCGGCAGTCCCTTTTAATATTGGAAAACCAAAGAGGTCTTGAGTCCGCTCAATACATTTTAGTGTTTCTCCTGTGATGATTTGTGTAAGGGCCTCTTCGGCACACTTTTTTTTATTCCAGATAAGTGTAGCCCTAATTTGTATATAGGCCAGTGTTATAGAAATTGGTATGCATGCTGCGGTAAATACCTCAACGGCTATCTTGATTGTGTCATTTTCTAGATTAGCAGACATAGAATCCCCCTTTTTGCATGATTAGTGAGGCGTTCAGGATAATGCAATTTTCAACGCTGTCTTGCAGTCGGGATGAAAATGACCTGTGACGTAAATATGTGTTACTGCATTTGTTCAGGTCAGATATTCAACAATCAAATCCTTACATGTGCCAGTTCTGAAATTCGGGTACAATGCAAGATTTTTTACCAGCGTTAATTACAGGACAACAAAGTTAATCCGGGAATACAAAATATGAATGAATAAACACACATTGAGGAACAGGCATAAATAGCAGTAATCACGACATGGGGGTAGGTATTGCCAACAGAACAACCATCAAAAGTGACTTTCTTCAGTCTAATCTATGATTTGATTCTTTTTAAAACAAGGTGTGAGCCGGAAAAAATGGACTTCTTGGTCGGAAAAGAATGATAGCTTGCGGCTATCCCTAGAATTGGACACCTCTATTACCCACTAGATCGTTATTTGAATACCTCTATCCACATTTTGAAAATCAGATTTCACTTCGATGTATTTTATTGAAATAATGAAGAACATCCATTTTTCTTTTGAGCCTGTGAACCCACAATCACCATTTGTCGCTCCCGAATAACAGCAATCGGCGGCATGGCTCCTGGCTGACCGACCGGGCGCACTAAACCGTAAACTGGTGAATGCAACCCGATGCAAAGTAAAGCTAGAAGGATCGGCAGAATCCGATAGCGAAATTTCATCATGAGATGAAACAAGATGGAAATTCAGAAGAATGATCAATTGAGATGTAAGACAGTCGTAAATAATTAAGCATCAACAATTAATTGTAGTTTAAAACACCCCTCTTTTAAGATTATTTTAAACATTTATTAGACGCACTTAAGAGTACATGTTTTCTTGATTATCCTGCATCTTTTATTCGTATTTGGAAAATATAATCCTCAATATCAACATCATCTTAAATAATTTCGGCAAGCTCATTCGACCAGACAATCATTTGATGCAGGGAAACGAGTATATAGAATTAGAAACCTCTGATAGCCGAAAATAAAATTGATATTATCTGAAAATACCTACAAGTACTTATGTAATTAATAATATATTTTCTATTTATTTAGAACGGCAAACCAGTTTCAATACTTTTTTTAATTTTAATTAAAGATTCTAATGCAGCTTTATCGTCCTCGACATCAATATAATCCACCCAGTCATTAATCCGATTAATGACCGTCTGCTTTTGAACACCATCTCCGACATTAAATACCTCACCTATCACTAAACCAACAATTCTGTTTTTTAGAGGAGGAAATATATTTTTTCGAACTAATACCATCAAATACTCATCCAACCACTCTCGAACATCATCTTTTTCTAAATACTGCAAAAGGCCTGACAACTTCTTAACTTCATTTGGAATTTTTAAACTATCGGATATCATGGAGATTAAATGTTTTTTAATCATCTCGCTGTAATCTTTCTCTATATACTTAAGATCTTCAGCATTAAAGAATGCATCAAAATACTTTACAACCTTCTCCCCATCCTCTTCTTTTAATATCTTAACAAACCTTGATGCCGCTTGTTTTTTTAATTTTTCGCTTGCACAAATAATTGCCATCCGATAAGCTTTTGAAAACCTAGTCAATATCTTTTTTGAAAATATATTACTCCCATCATCTTGATTATTTATAGCAAAATATGCCTTTGGTAATTCATGTATGATAAATCTCTCCAGCTCAGCGGATGACATCTCTCTTATTAGATGTTTCAGAATAGTAAGCGATTTATCATCTCTTTCAATTTTTGAAACTAACTGTTCTGCTGTCAAACCGAGCAAACCACCTTTTTTGGTTGCAATTTCATCAAGAATGAGATTTACTACAGCAGCAGCTATAAACGCAGAATCTTTTGAAGGCGCTGATTCAGATAACCTTAGCAATCTACCAGGATGAATAAGATTCCGATAAGAACGAATCACACTACACAATTCGGCAGTTCTAGTAGATATAGCATTTTTATCTATACAGATAGTGATTGCCTTCCCAAGATCATACTTCAATGGATCATCACTGTTACGCGCCACATGATCAGTTGACAATAAGTAATCAATCAAAACCGCCTCAACAATACTTCCAGCAATTATGTGTACGCTCTTCCAAGATTGTGATTTTATATTTTCCTGCAACTCGTTGTAATCTAAATCAAGCAATACACGCATTTCGCGCTCTGATATAAAATCAAATTTAGGCATTTTGACAATTATTAATTAGCGAACAACTCCAAACAACAACCTACACCAAATAATTAAAACTTAAATTACGATAAACCTAAATAATTACAGTGTAATAGCATACAATACCCACAAGACCATTATTACCGAAATATTATGTATATTATTTCGAATCTCACTTTACATTCACGCTTATCACTTAATGATTATAATCTACTAATTTCTATTGATAACAATTCCTTAGCAATAATATAATGCGTTTAACAATGAGCTAAGATCGGTTCACGAACCGCCCTTAGCATACAAGGCAAGTAGGGCAAAGAAACCGAATTCGCCCAAAATCATCGGAACATTAGAATCGCTATCCTGAGCTGTTTGTTCCAACGCAACAATCTGAATCCTAGACAAATATATAAAGGTTGCCAATAATATCGGATATCGCTGAATGGACAAGAAGCTGTCCAACACCCTTTAAATTCCTATTATAAATAAGGTTACGTATAAATCTACGGATCGGGTTTTTAAAGACGGCTGATTAGAACTATTTTGACCGCACAATATGGGGCGTGCTTACGCCATCACAGTCAAAAGTGCCAGGAACATCTATGGAGTTGCAGAAGGAAATCGCCAAGCGGAGAACGTTTGCCATCATCAGTCACCCGGATGCGGGAAAGACTACCCTGACCGAGAAGCTGCTGCTTTTCGGTGGTGCCATCCATACGGCCGGGGCGGTCAAGAGCAACAAGATCCGCAAGACGGCTACCAGCGATTTCATGGAGATCGAAAAGCAGCGCGGCATCTCGGTCGCCACTTCGGTCATGGGCTTCGAGTACCACGACAAGAGGATCAACATTCTCGACACGCCGGGACACAAGGACTTCGCCGAGGACACCTACCGCACGCTGACTGCCGTCGACAGCGTCATCCTGGTCGTCGACAGCATGAAGGGCGTCGAGGAGCAGACCGAACGGCTGATGGAGGTTTGCCGCATGCGACATACGCCGGTCATCATTTTCATAAACAAGATGGACCGTGAAGGACGCAATCCGTTCGAGTTGCTCGACGAACTCGAGCAGAAGCTCGACATCAGCACCTGTCCGATGACCTGGCCGATAAGCCAGGGGCAGACCTTCAAGGGGGTCTACAACCTTTTCGACAAAAAGCTCAACCTGTTCGAGTCGAGCGCTTCGAAAATCGGCGAGAAACTGACCGATATCAGCGGCCTCGACGACCCGATGCTCGATAAATGGGTCAGCGCCGCATACGCCGGGAAGCTTCGCGAAGACATCGCACTGATCGAAGGGGTCTACGAACCGTTCGACACGGAACTCTACCTTGAAGGAATGATCGCGCCGGTCTTTTTCGGCAGCGCCATCAACAACTTCGGCATCAGGGAACTGCTCAACACCTTCATCGACGTCGCCCCCTGTCCGCACGAGCGTGAAGCCTCTGAGCGCATGGTGAACGCATCTGAAGAGCCCCTCACGGGATTCGTCTTCAAAATTCACGCGAACCTCGACCCGAACCACCGCGACCGTACGGCGTTCTTCAAAATCTGCTCAGGAAGATTCGAGAGAAACAAATTCTACTACCATACCCGTCTCGACAAGAAGGTGCGCTTCTCCAACCCGACCCAGTTCATGGCCAACGAGAAGAGCGTCATCGACGAGGCCTGGCCTGGGGACGTCATCGGCCTTTACGACAACGGCATCTTCAAGATCGGGGACACCCTCACCGAAGGCGAAAACCTTCACTTCAGGGGAATCCCGAGCTTCTCTCCGGAGATTTTCAAGGTGCTCGAAAACCGTGACCCGCTCAAGACGAAGCAGCTCGAGAAAGGGGTCCGTCAGCTCACCGACGAAGGAGTCGCGCAGCTCTTCATCCAGTACGGCACGCGCAAGATCGTAGGCACGGTCGGCGAGCTCCAGTTCGACGTCATCCAGTTCCGCCTGGAGCATGAGTATGGCGCACAGTGTTCGTTTATGCCGCTTCGCTACCACAAGGCGTTCTGGGTCACCAGCGACAACAAGACCCAGCTCGACGAGTTCCTGCGTCGGAAGTCGACGGTCATCGCCCTCGACAAGGAAGATCACCCGGTCTTTTTCGCTGAAACGGAATGGATGCTCAAAATCGCAAAAGAGGACTTCCCCGATATCGAGTTCCACCTGACGTCCGAGTTCAAGACCGAGGGCAGCAACTCGTAACCGATTCGATCGTCGAACGATAAGGAGAGGTGAACGGGTTGACCGTTGTGTTCCGTGAGAAGGCGGAGAAAAGCGTCACTGGTTTTTTAAAGGAGGAGGCTGTCTCAACAGAATAATCAGGAACCCCAATACCCCGGGAACGCCGAGTTCCAGCTCGGCTATTTATATACGAGTTCGCCCTGACAACGTAAAGGTCATTTTTTTGTCGGATGGCCTGAATGCAGCGCCCTTTTAACATCCCTGAAAATGCCGAGCCGGAGCTCGGCGCTCCCGGCATAAGAAATAGGCTGCCTCATTTTGACTAATGAGACAGCCTCTATTCATGCTCGGGCTCCGGATCAAGCAATAAAAGGATAGAATTTTTGTCTGGAAGCGTTGATGCAGAGTTGATCTGGTTATCCATAAAAATGCTAAGATGGAGCCTGGCGCTCCCGGCAATGCAATGAACCGGCATCATCTATGAGACAGCATGATTACATTCCTCGAGTCTCGGGAAATCAAATGGCGGGCAGGAATGTCAGCCATCCGTTGGTTGTTATTGAAATGGAGCGACTATCCTTGTGAGACTACCTCTTTTCAGGTTTCATAAATGAACATGATTAATAGGCTCCGATGTTGCGCTCTGTTCACAGGACAGATTATTGAATTGGCTTCCCGAAAAAACTGTCGCGTCACATGACCAGCAAAACCTATTCGGTCAAAGGCATGCATTGCGCAAGCTGTGCGGCCATCATCACCAAAAAGCTTTCGGCTGTCGAGGGTATTGAAAAGGTCGATGTCAATCTTGCCACTGAAAAAGCGAAGCTCGAATTCGACGACGGCGGCATGACGGAACAGGCGCTGAACGACGTGATCGGTAAATACGGTTACGGACTGATCGAAGAGGTCGCCCCTGAAGTGGAAGCCCCTTCAGAAACAAAGACGGCAACGAACGTTTCGCATCGCAAAGAGGAGAAGCTCGAAGAGCTCAGGCAGCAGAAAAACCGGGTGCTGGTGGCGCTACCGGTTGCGTTCATCTTCTTCGCTGCCATGATGTGGGACATTGCCGCCAAAATGACCGGGGCAGTCCCGCCGCTGCCGATCGACATGGAGACGTTCAACGCTATCGCCCTGCTCGTCTCCTCATACATGGTTTTCCGCATGGGCGCACCGTTCATGCACGGCATAGTGATGTTCGTCAGAAGCGGTGCGGCCAGCATGGACACGCTCATCGGCATCGGAACTCTTGTAGCGTGGTCATACAGCACTTTCGTCACCCTCTTTCCCCGCCTCAGGGACGCCCTCGGCCTTCCTCACGACACATGGTTCGACGCGGCCATCGTCGTGATAGGATTCGTGCTGCTCGGTAAATACCTCGAAGCCAGATCGAAGATGAAAACCGGCGAGGCGATCGAGAAACTGATCGGCCTGCAGGCTAAATCGGCCATCGTGATGAGGCAGGGAAAAGAGTTCGAAATCCCGGTCGAACAGGTCAGGCGGGGCGACGTTGTCGTAGTCAGGCCGGGTGGCAAGATCCCGGTGGACGGCACCATCGCGGAGGGGTACTCCTCTATCGACGAATCGATGGTTACCGGCGAACCGGTGCCGGTCGACAAGAAAACCGGAGACCCGGTGATCGGAGGCACCATCAACAAGCAGGGCTCCTTCACTTTTGCCGCATCGAACGTCGGTCGCGACACCGTTCTGGCGAGAATCATCAGGATGGTCGAAGATGCCCAGGGCTCCAAGGCGCCGATACAGGATATCGCCGACAAGGTTGCTGCCATCTTCGTCCCGACCGTGCTTGTCCTCGCTGCTGTCACCTTCATCGCATGGATCACCATCGGCACATCGCTGCTCGGCTTTTCCGTTGCCCTCTCTTACGGCATAATGAGCATGGTCGGCATTCTGGTTATCGCCTGCCCCTGCGCGCTCGGTCTTGCAACGCCGACGGCCATCATCGTCGGAATCGGCAAAGGGGCGGAGTACGGCATCCTCATCAGGAACGCCCAGAGCCTCGAATCGCTGAGCACGGTCGATACCGTTGTGTTCGACAAAACCGGCACTATAACCAACGGAACGCCGGAAGTCACCGACGTCAAGCCTAACGATGGATCCATATCTCCTGAAATGCTCCTGCAATTTGCCGCCAGCGTGGAAAACCGCTCCGAACATCCCCTTGCCAGGGCAATCGTACAGGCCGCAGTGCAAAAAGGGATCACGTTACTGGATGTCGCGGAATTTGAAGCGCTCGAAGGAGTCGGCGTGAAGGGAGTGATCGGAGCGTCCGCCGTCCGGATCAGGAAACCGGAAGTTGAGG
>Ga0326726_10003198_pt1 | contig 15047 bp, 11 predicted proteins | sample MHFenrmetagenome_2_FD_207603 | JGI IMG/M metagenome (GOLD analysis project Ga0326726, IMG submission 207603) | Lab enriched peat soil microbial communities from Michigan Hollow, Ithaca, NY, United States - MHF15MN | ecosystem: Environmental > Terrestrial > Soil > Wetlands > Peat | place: USA...
CAAACTCTGAGGGCTGAATCCAATGAGGCAGATACCGCGGTCTTGCCATCCGGGGTGATTGCCACGGCCTTGACTAAATTGCTATGGCCACTCAGGGTATGCCGCTCCACGCCAAGCTCGATATCCCAAACTTTGAGGGTTGAATCCCATGAGGCCGATACCGCCGTCTTGCCATCCGGGGTGATTGCCACGGCGTTGACTGAATCGCTATGGCCGCTCAGGGTACGCCGCTCCACGCCTCGCTCAATATCCCAGACTTTGAGGGTTGAATCCCATGAGGCCGATACCGCGGTCTTGCCATCCGGGGTGATTGCCACGGCGTCGATTGAACCGCTGTGGCCACTCAGAGTATGCCGTCCGACGCCACGCTCAATGTCCCAGACTCTGAGGGTGAAATCACCGGAGGCCGATACCGCCGTCTTGCCATCCGGGGTGATTGCCACGGCGTTGACTGAATTGCTATGGCCACTCAGGGTATGCCGCTCGACGCCTCGCTCAATGTCCCATACCTTAAGGGTGTCATCAAAGGAGGCTGATACCGCGGTCCTACCGTCCGTTGTGATTGCCATGGCATTCACTACAGAGCTATGTCCCTCGAGAGTCATTCGTAATAGCCCGCCGGGAGGCGTGAGGGAACAAGCCACAGGCTCAAGCCACACCCCTCTCATCCTCTTTCTGGTTTCTTTGAGTAGTTCCCTTATTGAAGGCAAGTCGAAATTGCCCAGGCGGCCCAGGAGATGAGAAGTCAATTGCCACTCATCTTCCGCCAGTTGATTTGCCGAAAGCCTGATAGCGCCCTGGAGCAATTCAATCTCATTATCGTGAGGCAAGAAATCATAGTCATTGATCAATGCCTGCGCATTGGTGGCATGAAGCTTGTTCCGAATCCAATCATAGTCAAAAAGTAGTCGTCGTAGAGCACGTGAATTGCCACATTCAGAAAGGTGATAGGCTAGATTCCTCCAAAGATAGGGCTCGTCGAAGGGCATCTCGGCCCAGTCTCTTATTCCATAGCTGCTCAAGAATTGCTCATGAATCTCGCGAAGTTTTTCAGGCTTATGACTCCGCAAGAAACCACGAATCACATCATGAAGGCGGATTCTATAAAGGCCGAGATCAAGACTCGATAGGAGGCTATGTGCATAAAGTCGCGTGCACAATTCTTCGGTGCTGAAATCGTCGTATCCGGCATGACCCCATAATCTCGCCACAGTCTGAATCGGGACATCCTCATCTTCGGGAAAAATGGCGAGCTCAAAGAATCGATCCAGCTCTTTAGGAGCCAGAAGCTCGAGGCTCAGTCCGACTGTGCTCGCTATTTCATTCTGCCAGTCCTCCGGGCTAGTCCTATCGAAAGCTAAGAATCCCAATCTATCCAAAGCTTCGTTTGCATACGCGAGCGCCTTATGAACGGGCTGCTTGAGATTGTTGATCCGTTCGCGGAGGGTGGCATTCACGAGCTTCAATAGGAGCGGCCATTCGCCCAAGCGGCTGGCCAGCTTCCTCAGCTCCGCAGCCGGCGCTGGAGGCAGCCCAAAAGACAGGAGCCTTACCGCCTCATCCTGGCGCATCTCATCCAGATTGATCTGAATCGAATTCGGCGGGAGCGTGTCGCTATTGCGCGTTGTGATGAGCCTCGAGCAATTCTTCCCGCCTTGCAGAAAAGGCATGAGATGCGCATTGTGCCAAACGTCGTCGATCACAATGAGAATGTGCCGGTCCGCCAGCAGCTCGGCAAAGTGGGAAACGGCGGATCTCATATCGGAGAAGCCGGGCCTTGTGCCGCTCAATATGTAGATCAGGTCTTCAACTTTTCCCGTGATATTCCCCGGATTCTTGCCCAAGGTCACCCAAAGGGTTCCATCGTGGAATGCATTTTGAATGCGCTCGTCGTGACAGATAGCAAGAGCCATGGTCGTCTTGCCATAGCCCCCGGCGCCCCGCAGGGCTGCCGTTATGGCGATCGGGTCGTTTCGATCAGAGGTCAGCAGGTTATCTATCATCGCCTCCAGTTCGTGGGGACGCTCCACGAAATCGCTCGGCAGGTCCTCGGCCATTAAGGGCACGCGGGCTTCCCGACACGGCGCATTCAAATGATTAATGAATTTCGTCCAATCCCGATCCAGATCATAGAAATTAAGGCGCTGCATCCACTGAGGCACGGTAGCGCCGTCGAGCTTCGAGTCGGGCACGGCTTTGATCGGGATTATGCATGTTCCTTGCTGGCGCGCAAAGAACCACTCTTTTCGTATATATGGCGACTCTATTGCCTTCGGTGACTCGAGAAACACCATGTATTCGACCTTCTTGAGCGCCTCCTCGATTTGAAGCCACCAGTCCCGCCCGCCCTCCTCATTCACAACGTCCTGCCAGACGGTGATATTCTCGGCCTCAAGGCGTTTTCTCAATTGCCCGGCGAGTTCTGCGCTGTCCTTCCGGGAGTAAGAGATAAAAACCTTTGGATCATTCTCCATGCAGTGCTCTCCGGCAATCTACGGGGGATCGACCCTGATCGGGGCGGAAGCCGCTGCTACACCGAGTCCCGCCTCGCCACCCACGCTGTGTGCTCTCTTGAGATGGCGTTTTCAGAGTCCATGACGAATCTCGAAAGGTCCTCGTCGGTTTTCACATACGCTGCCTTTTCGATGATCAGGCTCAGTTCGTGCGTCGCCATGCCGTACGCGTGAGAGAGTTCCTGGTGCCGTTTTACTTGAAGCCATGCGAGAAAGACTGTGGCGAGTGAAGAGAGGATGGATGCAAAGTTGACGTTGAAGTCCGGCCAGCGCACGAGGAGCATGCCGGCAATGATTGCGATTGCCTGGCAGATGCCGATAACGGTCCACCAGACCATCGTCGCTCTTCTATTGCGCTGCGACTCCCGCGCGTACCACCGCTGCTGATCCTTGATCCGATACTCTATGTACAATTGTTTGCGAACGTCCAGACTCTGCGCTCTGACCTCCCGCATCTTGTTCGTGATCTGCGGGCCGGCAGCTTCAACCCCGCCGATTGCGCAACTGAGCCACGCGCGCCCGTGGACGATGCTGCCGACCTCACGAGTGAAGAGATCGTCGACCTCCTGCGGCGATAGGCTTGCCGAGTATGGAGCGGCATTTGCCATGTATCGCCACGCGATTGTCTTGGTCGACTCCGCAACGGCGCGGGCTCCGAACCATACTCTATCGCATTCCAGAACCTTCGTCAGAACAGTGACAATTAGCGCGATCGCGATGGCGCAGGTGCCCAGAATCGCACAGGCCACTCGAATGTCCCTAACGGCCACCGAGACCGAAGTGGATGCGGCGCACAGAATCATTGCAGCCAGGTTGATGCGCACGAGCCAGAGATATGTCTTCTGCGACCGCATTGCAGCCCGACCCGATATCCAGAACAGCGCCGGAAAATCACTTGCATTGATTTCTATTCGGGGTGTCGCGTTTGACATAGGTCACCGCCTGTACAATGTCCTTCTGGCCTGAGCATTCACAGTATAATGTGATGCAAGGCTTCAGAGTTTACACTGATCACCAAAATCTGTCAAATAATCGGATTCTTCAGGAACAAGCTTGTCGAATGCGCTGAACTGTAGTAGAATCCAGATGGCTCAGAAAAGCATCAAACCTGTGCAGCAGAGTTCGCAGTGTTAATCCAGATACGTAGTTCTGTATACTATAGGGTTGGTGGTCAAGGTCGTGTCATGAAGATCGAGAAAAGCTCTCGCCATGCTAAACTGACAGGGGATTTTGCAGAACACCTCGTTCTCTATTGGCTTTCGAAATATGGCTGTGAGTGTGCACGCGTTGACCATACTGGCATCGATGTTATTGGTCGTAACACAAAGACCAAAGAATTGATGGGAATATCGGTAAAATCGCGGTCCCGCACCGAGGGCACGGAGCATTCGAGCGTAAGTGTTGAACATGACAAACTGAAGAAAGCTGAAGCCGCATCGAATGCCTTTGGATGTGTTCCCTATTTGGCAATAGTAGTTGATGGCGCGAGCCATATTCGCTGCTTTATTATATCCTTCAAGACCCTATATAGACTATATCCCGCAGCAAAGAGACGGACTGTTGGCTGGAGGATGACGGAGCAGGCACTCTCTCGTTACTTTGAGAACCCGGGAGTAATGATCTTCGAATTCATGACAGATACGAAACGATGGTGGTAGGATATCGCTACCCAACTCGTGGTGCACCGAGCAGTTCGCTTTGCGGCCTGCAGGTGACCGCAGCGCTATGCGGCCGGATAGACCAGAGCTTCTTGGGCTCTGACCGGAAAGGAAGGTACACATGACCGCTCAAGAGCTTACTGAGCTGAAACAAAGGGTGGATATTCTCATTGCCCTAACCCTCTGCCAGTTGGAGCATCGCACTGATCAGGGCGACGTCATTGCGGTTCTCAGCCGCTTCGACATTCAGCCCCGGGAGATCGCGGCGATCCTCGACATGACACCCAATGCCGTTCGGGTTGCTCGTCATCGTCTTGGTCGTGTTGCTCGGAAACCCCGGACGCAGACGAAGAAGAAATGAACAAACAGCAAAGGAGGTAATGTGACCCCTAAGAGAGAAGATGCAAACCAAGAAATCCCAGCGACCGATGAGATCCTCCAGTCCATCGCACGCTCGCTCAACCTGCTCGTGAAGCTGAACGTCAGGCAGGTTCAAGGTGACCGGAAGCTCAATGAGATGATTCTGTTCCTCCACTCGCTGGGGTGCAGGCCAATAGAAATCGCGGAGGCCCTTGGGAAGACTCCAAACGACGTGAATCCGGTCATCTCGCGTGCGCGCAAGGGAGGCGGCAAGCGCAAGAAGCCTAGTCGAAAGAAGGTGTAACCGAATGGACCGTGATCCAAGGGAGACGCTCGACCGCGATCAACAGATCCTTGACCGCTTGGCTAAGATTGAGCATAAGGTTGATTCCATCGAGCAGACGAATGCCTTTGCGCTTCGGGCAGAAGCAGACAAACACTTTGCCGAGGTAAAGAAGATCTTCGGAAGGAGTCGTCGCCGGGCGCAGATATACCTGGCGACGGACGGCGCGAGAAGCGTCCAGGAGATTGCCAAACACCTGAGCATAAAGCGTCAGAACGTTGGCCCTGACCTCAAGCGCCTTGGGGAAGAAGGTCTACTTGAACTGGTTGATTCTCAGAGCAACAGGGATATCTGGGCGAAAAAGCCGATTGACCGAACGTTACGCATCACGTCATTCCTATGCCCGGAGTTTGGCCTCCAGAAGAATGGACAGAAGCAGAAATCCGGCAAGAAGGCCGTGGTACGGAAAAGAACACGATGATTTTCTCCATTCAGCGCTTTCTGGAAGACTACTTTGAGCGGCGGGGTCTCGCAGACGCAGATCAGTACGCCATTCGGGTTGCCAACGCCTTCGAGCGTGTTGGCGTAAAGGCCAGCCAAGAGGCAATGGTGCGTGAGATTAGACGCCTCCGTACGGTTTTCTACCACCGAAATCGTTACCTTATCCGAGAGGACTTCGAGGCGCAGCTTGCGGCGACGCTGCGCAAGCGGTTCAAAAAAAAAAGGAATGATGCCAGCTTCACGGGCTTCGGGCGTAGCTTCGCTCCTGCTCGGGTGCGACTCCGGGGGCGACGCCGCTCGATTGGGGCGGTACTGTTGGAGTTCAAGAGGGCTGTCGAGGCCAGAGCGGTTGATGCGTTTTGGGATTCACGCGGAAAACAGCTAATGCGGTCGAGACCAGAGAAGATTGCACAGGCACTTCTAGCCGTATTCGCAAAGGGCGTTCTGGGTACCAAGGGTGTGGTGCTCAGGGAGATGGCATCCGGGATTGGGTTCGTTGACGTGGGGATCTCATTCGGCGGGGCAGTCCATCTAATCGAGCTGAAGATTCTGAAAAGGCAGCTCACCGGAGCGAGCCAGCTGGCGGCGTACATGAGAACAGAAGGTAGAACCAAGGGTTGGCTGTTGCTCATCGACGCTCGTACAGCCCCGGAACGAAACGCTGTGCCGGTCAGGATCGATGTCCGACCCGGTTCGATCACGACGGTGGTAATAGACGTGAACCCACTAGTGCCCCACGCGACGCAGGGATAGGCTCCTACGACACTGACGCTTGGAGGGGGCCAACTCGTTTAGGCTGGCGGTGTTCGGCGTCGCGCCGCCTGCAGGGCACGCGAGGCGCCGGTGAGCGGGGGCGCCGGACGCGGCCGCAGCTGATGTCGTCGTTGGCTACAATCAAGGGAGGGTGCAGGTGAACGATAACGAGCGAATTGGTTTCCTGGAAGGAAGTCTCGCACGCCAACTCTCATGGATTGGGGCAGCGGACTCGAAGACCGCGTTCGTCTTCGCTGTCAACACTGTCATGCTTGGGCTTCTAGCGGCGGTTTCTCCCAAGGCGGTTAGTGGCTGGACGCTGGCGCCAGCTATTTTCGCAGCTTTCGCTGCCGCGCTCAGCCTGGCCAGTCTGCTCTTTCTTTCGCTTGCGTCATTCCCGAGAACGAAAGGACCCAAGAGTTCGTTACTTTTCTTCGGAGGTATTGCCCAACGCGACGCCCGTCAGTTCACGGAAGCTGCTTGCCAGATATCGGCGGAAGCATATGTTGATGATCTCTGCATGCAATGTCATAGAAACGCCGAGATCGCCGATCGCAAATTCACCTGGGTCCAGCGCGCCTTCGATGCGCTCTATTTGTCGGTCGTTCCATGGTGTCTAGCAGTCTACTTGCTGTATAACAGTACCAGATGAGATTGCGTCGCCATATCGGAGGTTGAGGAACGTGTCACTGGGTGATGATCTCAAGGGTGAAGTTGCGAGCATATTCCGCGAGCAGTGGAGCATCCGCGACGGCCAGAAAGTGCCCGACTCCGGGGATCTGAAGCTAACCAATGATGCCGTGAAGCTAGATGCGACTGTGTTGTACGCGGACCTTGCGGACTCAACAAGACTCGTCGACGACCGGAAGCCCCGTTTCGCCGCTGAAATGTACAAAGCATATCTGCACGCAACAGCGAAGATCATCCGCTCCGAAGGTGGAACCATCACGGCTTACGACGGAGACCGAATCATGGCCGTGTTCATTGGCGACGTAAAGAACACGTCATCCGCGCGAGCGGCCCTCAAGATCAATTATGCAGTGAATAAAATCATCAATCCAGCGATCAAGAATCAGTACCCAGATACGACATATGTCCTGAGGCAGACCGTGGGAATCGACACGAGCGAACTTTTCGTAGCCAGAACCGGAATAAGGGGCTCAAACGATCTCGTATGGGTGGGTCGGGCTGCTAATCACGCGGCCAAACTGAGCGATCTCTCTGCCGACTATCCGACACGGATTACGGCCGCGGTGTACGAGAGACTTCAAGAGGATGTTAAGTTCAGCGACGGAAAGGCGATGTGGGAAGAGCGATCCTGGACAGCGATGGACAATCAGATCATCTATCGGTCGAGTTGGAGGTGGTCAATCTGATGTGGTCTAATCGGATCCAGCGGGCCCGCTGTGCACGCGGCTGACGCGGATAGCATTGGGAGCACCCAGAGATACCAGTGTAGAAGGTTCAAGCAAGTGGCCGATTGCAGGTGAGCATGACGACACTTTGGAAAGGACAAAAATGGTGAGAGAAACTTGGCAAACCAAGTGGCTATCAGTGGTGAGCCTACATTTGGACGCGAAGAATCCAAGGCTTGGGCGAGAAACATCATCGCGCGCACCACGTGAGATCATCCAGTACCTTTTTGACCATGACAAGGCGCTAGAGGTGGCCCTGAGCATTGCCACTCGGGGCTATTTTCCGAATGAGCCGCTTCTAGCGATTGAGGAAAATGGTAGGTACGTCGTCATCGAGGGGAATCGGCGGCTCGCGGCCCTGAAAGCGCTACATGAGCCCGGCCTTCTCGAAGGTTCTCAGCAGCGCCAAGTGGAGCGCCTGTCTCGCCGAATTACTGATCAAGAATTGATCGCCAAGGTTCCCGTGACTGTCGCGCCCAATCGCCGGGCGACAGACCGGCAGATCGCAGGTCGACATATCGGCACCCCGGTCCTCGCTTGGCAGGCTGAGAATCGGGCGAGCTTCATCCTCGATAAGTTGGCGGAAGGCTACGACAACGACGAGCTGCGTGATGATCTCGGCTTTACCCTAGCAGACATCCAGCTGGCTCGTCAGACAAGGGCCATCGCGGACATGGCACGTTCGCTCGATCTCCCCGAGGATGTGAAAGCGAAGCTCGATAACCCGAGAGCCAAACTCTTCACGACCCTCCAACGTGTTTTTGATTCCTCCGTGGGCCGCGATTATCTCAAAGTCGAGCCCGATCCTGATCACGGGCTTCATGGGACCACGACGATGAGCGAGTTTGTTCGCGGATTCAAGAAGCTCGTGACCGATGTTGTTCTCGGCAAAGTATCTTCGCGTACCCTGAACACTAACGAAGATATTCGGGCCTATTTCGAATCATGGGATACCAAAGAACTTCCAGCAAGTAAGCGTGGGTCATTTGTTCCCTCGGACGTCGTACAAGGCAAATCTGGTGCATCATCAAGTTGCAGGTCGGGATTGACGGTGACCCCAAAGAAAGCGAAGCAAGGGAGCCTGACGGTACTGCCGCGAGATTTCAAAGTCAGATTTGGCAACGATCGCCTCATCGACATTCGTCGCGAACTCACTAAGCTCAAACGTAGAGACTATCCAAACGCGGGTGCAGTTCTCCTTCGGGTGTTCTTCGAGCTCGCTGTCATCGATTATCTTGAACGCACTGGAGAGTTGGCAAAGATTGTCAAGAAGCTGGAGGAGAAGGAAGGCCGGAAACCGCCTTTCGGCGTACCGACGATGAGGCAACTTGTACCTGAGATCAATCGGATTGCCAAGGAACACTTGCCGCCCTCCGAGTCAAGAAAAGTTGAGAAAGCGATTCGGTACGACCATGCTGCTCCATTCACTATTAGTGATCTTCATGGGTTCGTGCATTCACCAGATCTGCCTAGCGAGCGAGATATTCAACAGTTTTGGCTTCGCACAGAGCCCCTTTTCCGAATGATGCTAGAGCAGGATCAGAAGGGCGCAAAGAGATGAGAACCGCCAGTCCTCTTCGATACCCCGGTGGCAAGTCAGCATTGGTGGGCCTTCTGAGTCAGATTCGAAGGATGAATGAATTGGGAGATCGATCGATGGCTGAGCCCTTTGCCGGTGGGGCTGGAGCGTCGCTCATGCTTCTGTTCCGCGAAGAGACTCACGAGATCTTCATCAACGATGTCGACCCCGCAATTCATGACTTCTGGTGGACCCTTGTCAACAAACCCAAGCCGTTTCTTGATATGCTTACAAAGACACGCGTAAGCATAGCTGAGTGGCATCGCCAACGTGATGTGTACAAGGATCAAGGACGGGTGTCTCGGGTTCGGCGGGGATTCGCGGCGTTCTATCTAAACCGATGCAATCGGTCCGGGATTATTATGAACGGAGGGCCTATTGGTGGGGTGAAGCAAAGGGGCACATGGAAGCTCGATGCAAGGTACCATAAGTCCGAGCTTCGATTCCGATGCGAGAAAGTTGCTGAATACCGCGACCGAATTCATGTGTCTGGTCAAGACGGGATGAAGTTCATCGAGAACCTGGATAGAGAGTCTACCCTCTTCTTTATTGACCCGCCGTACTTTGTTAAAGGGGAAACCCTCTATCTGAACACACTGAATGAGGAATACCACGCCGCTCTCGCGGCCCGGCTCAAGTCTCTGAGGAATGCCGCTTGGGTGTTGACTTATGATGACTGCGCCAAAGTCCGTCGAATGTATCGGGATTGGGCAACAATCAGACCATTCTCACTGCGATATGTAGCGGCCGAACGGCGAAACGGGAAGGAAGTGCTCATTGTTCCGAAGTGGATGCGTTTGCCGGCGTTGCAGTCATCGGCTGCCCTTACCTGGTGACCGGTCCGTTGCGCACCTGACACGCGTCCGAGCGAAGGCACTCCGCACCGCACCCGCGGTGTCCGTTGAGCGTCTGAATTCTCGAATTGCAGGGGGACCGTTGACCTTTCCCCATTATACTCGTGCGCGAGAAGGGTCACGCCTTGTGGGTAATAAACTTACATTATTAGTGGAGTATCCTTGAAGGGGGGGGCCCACGCGGTGCAACGATTCGTGAACGTGAGGATCGCAACCCCGTCGGGTCCCTCAAGACGTCGGGAATTCCTACCTTAGTAAGATCATCTTCTTCGTGATCGTTTTCTTATTCGCCGTTAGTCTGTAGAAGTATGTTCCCGAGCTCACCGCGCTGCCGTTCATGCCACTGCCGTTCCACCGAACTGTATGGACCCCCGCCGGCTGCTCCCTATTTATGAGGCGAACGATTCTTCTCCCCGTGACATCATAGACGTCCAGGGTTACCCATGCTACCTCGGGAGTGTTGTATTGTATCGTCGTGGACGGATTGAACGGATTCGGATAGTTCTGGAGGAGCGCCAGAGGGAGGGGGGGAATAGAGATCGGATTGCTCTCAAAAAGGACCTCTTGCCCAGTCTTGTCCGAAATCTCCACGCGATACCGATACGTGGCCCCGGGTCGACAGGTTCTGTCTTCGAAGACGAATGAGAGACCGTTTCGCTGGATCTCCGCAGCAAGCAGTGGTTCGAACGTCCCGCTCTGATCCTCGGAACGAAGTACGGTGAACTGCACATCAGCGTCAACCTCGGATAGAGTCCACTCAATGGTTATGCACGAGGAGCTGCCGACCTCGACGCTGAAGTTTTGGAGAAGCGTGGCTACGGTCTCACCACTGGCAGTCACCCTCATGGCATAGACGGCACCCAGGCTGCCATTTCGCATGTCACGCCACGTGACGATCGCCCCGCCTTCACCATTCGCCGTCATCTGCGGGTAGTACTGGCCACCCGGCGCCCGACACACGGCAACGGCGCTGTCCGGCCAGAGAAGATTTCCATTCCCATCTAGACGCTGCGCCAGAACATCCCACAGAGCCGGATCCCCCGGTCCCTCCTGCCACGTGAGTATGGCGCCTCCATTCTCGTCACGAACGACATCCGGGATCGTCCATCCCAAGCCACTCGCGATAGGTCCTTTCCGAACGAGGGCTCCGTCCGTTTGCCACATCGATACACCATCCGACCCTACCCTCTGGGCATAGACGTCATCTCGCCCTTCGCGCGCATCGTACCATGCAATAATGGCCCCGTCCGCATCGTCCGAGGTCAAGTGCGGGGCGATCTGGTCCCCGGATGCCTCGCATATTGGCGCACCCCTCGCTTTCCATAGGATAGCTCCCGAGGAGTTGAACCGCTGAGCATAGACATTGTCTGGGCCGCTCCCATTGTCAGACCATGTGACAATCCCGCCGCCGCGTCCGTCCGGAATACACTCTATGAATGTCTTCAAGTAGCCAAAAAGGCAGATCGGAGCACCCGTTGCGCCCCATAAGAGATTTCCATTTCCATCGAGGCGTTGGGCATAAATGAATGGGTACCTGACACTGTTCCGGTCATCAACCCACAGGAGAATCACGCCCCCGGCGGTATCGGGGATCATCCTGTGCTCATCTTGCCATCCCAGAGTCGGGCAGACCCGCACGCCTTCAGCGGGCCAGAGAAGGCTGCCGCTGCCGTCGAGCTTCTGGCAGCAGATCTGTCCCCATCCATACCGATCATCCCTCCAGGAGATGAAGTAGTTGCCGATCTCGTCAGGCACAATTAGCGGCATGTACTGGGGGTATATGCTCTCGCACACGGATACTCCATCGGGCGTCCATTGGATGTTTCCATTCCCATCGACCCGCTGGGCGTACACTCGGTAATATTGACCGCGCGCGTCACGCCACGCGATGATCACCCCGCCCGAGCCATCCCGGATGATCACGGGATCTCCCTGTGATCCCGTGGCTGTGCAGATCGGGACTCCGTCGGATGCCCAAAGGATATTGCCATCTCTATCAATTCGTTGAGCATATATGTCCAAACCGAGAGCATCTGATCGAAGCTCGTCCCATGCAATGAACGCTCCTCCTGCCCCATCAGACGTGATGTATCCGTACCCTTGATCACCCGATGATGAGCAGATCGCCTTGCCATCCTTTGTCCATTCAGCTTGCGCTCGGGAGGAGCAGATTAGGAGAATTGCGGCGACTACGGAGGTAGCCATTCCAGCTCGGGTTCTCATAAACACCTTGCGTTCGACCATGGGAAGAAGCGGATGGGATCAGAAACCTTCCATACAGCCTAATTGCATCCCTACCGTGATTCTAGGGCAAATGTGCGCCCTCTTGCAACATAATTCTGACGGCTGTTTGGACAAAAGGATTGACGGATTCCGAGGCCAAATGTTAACCTCCTTAACGGGTTGACTCCGCTAGGGGATTCGCAAACACTTGTGCTTTGGATCCGAACAGCATCGCAACTAGTTCCATATTCCCGTCTTTGAAAGGAGGCACGAAGATGTGCAGGCTGAGTATCGCGCTAGTGTCTTGCTGGCTGGCAGCGATCTGCATGACTGCGCCTGACGCCAGGGGTGGCAACATGCCCGGTGCCAATCGCGACGAAAGGATCTCCCCCGGTCCGAGCCCGGGAATCGTCCTGGTTACCCTCAGAGAATACCGAGACCAGCCAAGCATGTTCTATCAGATCAATGGTGAGATAGTAACGAAGCTAGGAAGCAGTGTCCTTGGTTCGTTGAGAGATTTTGGCTTGGAGAAGGTGCGGATAGTGTCGAAGCGCGACAACATATGCACCTACGCTCTCATGTTCCAATCCATTGGGCGGGAAAGCGATATAATTCGCTATCTGAAGACACTGCCCCAAGTCATCCAAGCGAAGAGGGACTACCCCATAACATTTCTCGCCGAACCAAATGACCTCTATTATCAACCGGATTCCACGGACTGGAGCCGACATTGGGTTCCCTACGCATTGGATAAATACAAGGGGAATAGTTGGCCAATGAGGTTGTGCACACCAGATTGGCAAACGTGTTGCTGTGAAGCGCCCTGCAGTCTGATGGTTTGGATTTCGACTCAGTACAAGGACTCAATACATATAAGCGACCAATGGTACCTTCAGCGCGCTCAGACGAACAAGGCGTGGGACATAGAGAAGGGGGGAAGCGCCGTAAAGATATTGGTCATTGATTCCGGGATTGATATAGATCATCCGGATCTGGAGGCGCACATTTGGGACAACTCGAGCGTTGACCCAAAAGGGGATGCGAACCAAGATGGTTTGCCCGGTGGATATGGGGGATTCGGATTTTACAATCCAATGGTGAACAGGGACATAGATGGGGACGGCCTGATGCTTTACGGAACAGACGGCGAATGCGATTGCGGGCCTGACGGAGACTATGGTTTCGGACCCAATGGTATTGATGACTACCCACCGGGCCCGGGTGGTGGGGACGATAATTCCGGCCCTGCGTGGGAAGATAACCTGTGTGGTCCCGACTCCCAGCACCCGGATGTCCCTTTTAATGACGACATGGATGATATTGTTTTCATGAAGAACGATGACGATGCAAACGGATATCCTGACGATACTCATGGCCTTAATGCTTACGACCTGATACAGGATTATGGATTGGGCGGGGTGCCTGACGGGTTACCGGGGATAAAAGGGTGGGGGGATGACGACATTGACAAGGACGGCTACAAGCACTTTAATGATCCGGAGGTGGCGGCGGCCGATTTCGATGGGGATGGCATCCCACTGTCTGGCCCAAACGGCATCTGCGACGCAGGTCCCGATGGAGACTATGGCTTCGGCGTGAATGGTGTTGATGACTATCCACCAGGACCTGGAGGTGGAGGCGACAACGACACGCTTGCAACGCCGAACCCATGGACCGATAATCTTCGGGGCCCCGGTTCCTTGCATCCGGAATTGCCTTTCGATGATGATATGGATGACGTTCGTTTTCTCCGTTTCGACAATGAGGAGGATGGCGATCCTTTCGGCGCGCCGCGCGACGACAGCTGTCCGAAAGCCTTCGGCTGCCATGGGACGCAAATGGCCGGGATAATCGGTGCCGAGACGGACAACGGCGAAGGTGTAGCAGGCTATGCTTGGAACTGTACCCTCATCCCTGCAAAGATCGCCGTCGGGGGACCAGAGAACGAGTATTCAGCGAGACACCATGCGGCGCTCGAAAGGCTGATAGAGGCCATCGATTACGGGATCGACAAGCAAGTCGATATCATAAACATGAGTCTCGGGAACTATGAAGATGAAAACGGCAATTTCCTAGATAATGATACGCTTCAGGCGAAAATCACCGAGGCTTACAATGCGGGCATCGTCTTGGTTGCAGGGGCCGGAAACAGGAATACGACGTTGTATGTCTATCCCGCCTCCCTGGATCATGTCATTTCCGCAGGGGGCGCCAATAGATTCGAGCGAAAGGCCTTTTACACTAATCACAATGATAGGGTCGACGTCTGCGCGCCGATTGGCGACGGCGTCAGCGAACCTGATTCTGGGCGTGGGTCTGAATGCATTACGACTGCGTACCTGAACAACCCTCATACTCTGTTTCCAACATTACCCCCCTCGCCTTGTGATTTTCACTGTCATTCATATGCGCCCTCGCCGCTCCAGACATCCGGTGCCACAGCCGAGGTATCCGGACTTGCGACCTTGCTTGTGTCGCTCTATCCCAAGTCAGTAATGCAAAACGTAATGGGTGCGCAGTATACGCCGGCGAACTATGTCGACTTCATCGAAGCTGAGATAAAAAGAGGCTGTGTCGCCATTTCTGACACGTTCTACACGAAACACGAGCTGGGCGCGGGCAGAATAAATGCGTATCGATCCCTGACTCAGTGGGGACGAATTGCACATAATTACATTACTAATGACACAACATGGGCGAACTCCGTGTATGTATCAGGTGATATTTGGATTAGCGCAGGATACACGCTGACAATCGAGCCGGGGACGACCGTGTACTTTGCTTCAGACGACAATCAAGATCTCTTCGGCGACTCTACGAGAATTCAGTTCGATATTTGGGGCACTCTAAACGCCAATGGAACGGCGCAGAATCCGATAGTCTTCAAGTCCATGGCTGAGGAACCCCA
>Ga0326726_10003199_pt1 | contig 15044 bp, 11 predicted proteins | sample MHFenrmetagenome_2_FD_207603 | JGI IMG/M metagenome (GOLD analysis project Ga0326726, IMG submission 207603) | Lab enriched peat soil microbial communities from Michigan Hollow, Ithaca, NY, United States - MHF15MN | ecosystem: Environmental > Terrestrial > Soil > Wetlands > Peat | place: USA...
TTTCATGGAACGCGACCAAGCCATACGCTTGATGCAAGACCTTCTGCGACGTATGGTCGAAAAGAAGGGCTCGGATCTTTTCATCACCGCGGGCTTCCCGCCGGCGGTCAAGATCGACGGCGAGATCCGGCCGCAAAGCGACCGCGTGCTGATGCCGGAGCAGGCGGCAACGCTCGTGCGCGCCATCATGAACGACCGGCAGACGCGCGATTTCGACTCGACCAAAGAGTGCAACTTCGCGATTGCGCCTCCCGGCATCGGCCGCTTTCGCGTCAGCGCGTTTGTGCAGCAGGGTCAGATCGGCTGCGTGATCCGCACGATCGTCGCGAAGATCCCGACGTTTGAAGAGCTCGACCTGCCCGCGATCCTGAAGGAGGTCGTGCTGACGAAGCGCGGCCTCGTGATCGTCGTTGGCGGCACGGGCTCCGGCAAATCGACCACGCTTGCCGCGATGGTCGGCTATCGCAACGAGAAGACGCACGGTCACATCGTCACGATCGAGGACCCGGTGGAGTTCGTGCATCCGCACCGCGGTTGCGTGATCACGCAGCGCGAGGTCGGTGTCGACACGGATTCCTGGCACAACGCGCTGAGGAATACGCTGCGACAGGCGCCGGACGTCATTCTGATCGGCGAAATCCGCGACCGCGAGACGATGGAGTACGGCATCCAGTTCGCCGAGACCGGCCACCTGGTGCTCGCAACGCTCCACGCCAACAGCGCGAATCAGGCGCTCGATCGCGTCATCAACTTCTTCCCGGACGAGCGGCGCGAGCAGCTTCTGATGGATTTGTCGCTCAACATCCGCGCGCTGATTTCGCAGCGCCTGATTCCGCGCGAAGCGGGATCTGGCCGTATCGCGGCGATGGAGATCATGCTGAATTCGCCGCTCATTCAGGACCTCATCTTCAAGGGCGAAGTCGCGCAGATCAAAGAGGTCATGTCGCGCTCGAATCGCCTCGGCATGAAGACCTTCGACCAGGCGCTTTACGAGCTCTACGAGGGCGGAGCCATCTCGTACGAAGATGCGCTGCGCAACGCCGATTCCAAGAACGAACTGCGCCTGAAGATCAAGCTCGAGAGCAAACGCGAATCGAAGGTGAGCGACGAGGCGGGCGGGAGCCTGAAGATCGTCGAGGAGTCGAACGATGGCAAAGTCTTCTGAGGAGCGCGCAGTGGAGATGTCCGAGGCTTCGACGCCGCAGGTGCTCAATACGCGGCCGCTCTTCAAGCTCATGGTCGAGCGCAAGGCGTCCGACCTCTTCTTCACGTCCAATTCGCCCGTCAAGATCAAGATCGAAGGACAGATCTTCCCCATCAACAAGGCTGTCTTGAGTCCCGAGACCGTCAAGCAGGCCGCCTATGGTCTGATGACGCCGGAGCAGGCCGAGTACTTCAACGAAGAGCTCGAGATCGACTTCGCCATCTCCGAACACGGGCTCGGTCGCTTTCGCGTCAACGTGTTTTATCAGCGCGGCTATCCCGCGATCGTCCTGCGCTACATCACCGCGGAGATGCCGAAGCTCGAGGTCCTCGGCATGCCCGAGGTCTACAAAGAGCTCGTGATGCAGAAGCGTGGCCTCATACTCATGGTGGGCGCGGCCGGCTCCGGCAAGTCGACGACACTCGCGGCGATGATCGATTATCGGAACGAGAATTGTTCAGATCACGTGCTGACGATCGAGGATCCGATCGAATACCTGCACACCAACAAGAAGTCGATCGTCAATCAGCGCGAAGTGGGCATCGATACCAAGTCGTATGCGCGCGCGCTGCGCAGCGCGATGCGTGCGGCGCCCGACGTGATTCTGATCGGTGAGATCCGCGATCGCGAGACCATGGAGGCGGCAATTTACCTCGCCGGCACCGGGCATCTATGTATATCCACCCTGCACGCCAATAACTGCGCCGAGACGCTCGACCGCATCATCAATCTTTTTCCGAACGATCAGCACAACCAGGTCTTCCTCGACCTGTCGCAATATCTGCGCGCCATCCTTTCGCAGCGTCTGGTGATGGGCAAGAACGGCAAACGCGTGGCCGCGGCCGAAGTCATGCTCAACACGCCGCACATTTCGGAGCTCATCAAGAAGGGCGACGTGGTGGGCGTTAAGGAAGCCGTGCGTTCAACGACCGAAAAGGACATGCAGAGCTTCGACGTCGCGCTCTATTCGCTCTTCAAGCAGGGCAAAGTCGAGCTCGAGGAAGCGCTCAAGAACGCGGATTCGCGCACCAACCTGGAAGCGAAGATCAACTTCGGCTGATGCCGACCAATCAGGCGGGGAATACGGCTTCGGCGTCGAACACCGGCCCATCCACGCATACGCGCTTCATCGCCGGCCCGTCGGGCGTGCGCACTTCGACGGCGCACCCGGCGCAGCCGCCCACAGCGCACGCCATGAACTCCTCGAGCGAAACCTGACAGGGAATGCCGAAGCGTCGCGCAACCTGCGCCGCAGCCGCAAGCATCGGTGTGGGTCCGCAGGCGAACATCTCGACCTGGGCGCGAGCGGCTGCGGTTAGGCTCGCGAGCCATTCGGCCGCAAGATCCGTCACGTAGCCGTGATAGCAGCCGGGAAAATCCGCGAAGCTCGCAAGCCGGCTCGGCACGCCCCACGCATCAAGCAGCGGCATCGCCGCGATCACGCCGTCTGGAAGCCCGGGCACAAGAATGGTCGAGGGACGCGTACGGAATGGAAAGGGAATCTCTGATCCCATGAGCACCAGCGGCTGCCACGGCGCGTCCCGCTGCGCATTAAGCTGCTCCGCGAGAAAGATCATCGGCGGAATACCCACACCGCCCCCGACCAGAAGCGTGCGCGCTCGCTCGCGATGCGGCGCGAAGCCTTTGCCGATGGGGCCGAGGATATTCACCGTCGCCCCGACTGGCTGAGCTGACAGCTGCCGCAGGCCGGCGCCCACAATCTTGTATAGGACTTCGATCCAGCCCGCCTTGGCGTCGGCCCGCATGATGGAAAGCGGTCGGCGCATCGGCAGAGCCGCATCGCAAGCGATGTGCGCGAAGCTTCCCGGGGTTGCCGCAGCGGCGCAGCGCGGCGCCAGCAAACGCAACACGAACTGTTCGCCCGCGAACTCCTCGCGCGCGAGCAACCGCGCATCCTCAACGAAGATCGTGCCGCGGTGCGAGCGCGAATTCATCGCGTCTGCCGGGAGCTGAGGATGCCGCGCCCGACGGCTTCCAGCACGGCCATGCGGACCGCAACGCCGTTGGTTACTTGTTCACGAATGACCGACTGCGGGCCGTCGGCGACGTCCTCTGCGATTTCCACGCCGCGATTCATCGGTCCCGGATGCATGACGATGGCATCGGCACGCGCGCGCTTCAAGCGGGCAGCGGAGAGTCCAAAGCGCGTGAAATAGGATGCGGCGTCCGGAATATCCGTTTCGGCCATCCGCTCCTTCTGAATGCGCAGCATCATCACGACATCGGCGCCCGGGAGTGCCCGGTCGACGTCGTCAAAGCGCTGGCAGCCAGCGAATTCGGCTGCGTCCGGCATCAGTCCGGCCGGCGCCACGAGCCGCAGATCTCGCACTCCGAGGAGCGTGAAGGCCTGCACCGCGGAGCGTGCGACGCGCGAATGGCGGATGTCACCGACAATAGTGATGGCGCGATTGTCGAGCCGCTGCTTGTGGCGCATGACCGTGAGCGCATCGAGCAGGCCCTGCGTTGGATGGGACAGGTGAGCTTCGCCGGCGCTCAACACGGAGATGCGAGGGCCGACATTCTCAGCGACGAACTGCGGGACGTTCGGCTCGGCGTCGCGCACCACGAACACGTCGATGCTCATTGCCGCGAGCGTGTAGACCGTATCGAGAATGCTCTCGCCCTTCACGCGCGAGGACAGATGCAGGTGCAGATTGATCACCTCCGCGCCAAGCCTCTTGGCCGCGAGCTCGAACGAGGCGCGTGTGCGCGTGCTCGGTTCGGAAAATAGATTCGCAACCGTGAGCCCCGTTAGCGAATCGTTGCGGGCCGGAGCGCGGTCTGGACTGCGCAGATAGCTCTGGGCGCGCTCGAGGAGCCCTTCGACGAGGCGGCGATCGAGTCCCGCCAGCGTCAGGAGATGGCGCAGCGTGCCATCGGCGTGCAATTGGGAAATCATGATTTTGTCATGTGACTTTCAAGCCAGCGTTCGAGAATGATGCAGGCGGCCGTTCGATCGATGTCTTCCTTACGCACCCGACGCGTTCGCCGCCCGCTGCGCCGCGCGTCGCGTAGCTGCCCTTCGGCCTCGCTCGAGGAGTAGCGTTCATCGGAGTGCGTGACTTGGAGTCCGGTCTTCGTGCCGAGTTCGCCGGCAAAGGCGCGCGCGCGTTCGGTCATCGGGGACTCGCTGCCGTCTTCATTATAAGGGATGCCGACGACGAGCAGCTGCGGCCGCCAGTCATTCACTACGCGCAGAATGTCGCGCCAGTCGTCACCCGCGGTGCCGAGCGTGACTACGGTTATGGGATTCGCCTTGCCCGTGAGCGTGTCGCCGGCCGCGACGCCGATGCGTCTCAATCCGAAGTCGAAGCCGAGAGCGAGCGTAGGCGCGCCGTCACGCATGACCGGCGGCCGACCCCAGGCGATTCAGTTCGATTCCAAGCAACCGTCCGGCCGCGTGCCATCGATCTTCGAACGGCAGATCGAAGATCACGGTGTCATTCGCGGGCACATTGAGCCAGGCGTTTGCCCGGATTTCCTCTTCCAGCTGTCCGGCCTGCCACCCGGCATAGCCGAGAGCGACGAACGCATTGCGTGGTCCGCTGCCGCTGGCGAGTGCAACCAGCACGTCACGCGAGGTGGTTACGTGCACGCTCTCGGAAACCTTGAGCGTCGAGTCCCAGGTGCCGCCGGCGCGATGGACGACGAAGCCGCGGTCGACCTGCACCGGGCCGCCTTTGAGCACGATCTGGTCGCTCAAGGCTGCGTCCCGATTGTCGAGCGCGAGCTGACCGAACACTTCGCTCAGCGTCATTGGCAGCGGCTTATTGATGATTAGACCCAGCGCCCCGCTCGCGCTGTGCTCGCAGATGAGGGTGACCGTCTGGGAAAAATTGGGATCTGCCATGCCCGGCATGGCGATGAGGAGCTGGTTGCTGAGGTAGTCGGCCGCAGCCATGGGCGCATTGTATCGCGCCCGAGCTACACAAACGCGACCTCATTCGCCGGTTGTCTTGATGGTCGACGCGACGGGCTTGCCGTTAAGGAACTGCCATTCGTATGCGAAGCGCAGACTGTCATGCGCTTCAGCAAGCTCGCGGGGAAAAGGGTCGAAGGGCGCCGCCAGTTTCAGAATGGCGATGGCAGCCTGGTCAACTTCGCGGGAGCCGCTGCTGCGGTGAAGCAGCACCTCGTCGAGACGCCCGTCGGAATGAATCGCAACCTCGAGCACCGGATTCATCTCGTTCGGATGCACGCGCGCATCGAGCGGAAAGTTGAGTGTCCCGATCCGTTCCACCTTACGCCGCCAGGTGTCGAGGTACACCGCGACGTTCGATTCACGCGTGTTCGGCGTGATCACGAGCTCACGTTCATTGCGCCCGTGCAGGGCGAGTCGATCCGCTTCGTTCGCGGACGGCAACAGGCTCTGCCGCTCGCCGGTCATCAGCAAAGCCTGCGAATCGCCACCTTCCGGGTCGAGAGACGAGCTCGCGAAGTACCGCACCGTGGGCGAGTGGCCGCCGCTCGCGATCAGGTCTTCGGTGGTCGCATCCTGACCGGCGCGATGGGTTTCGAGCGCGTTGCCATCGGCGATGCCCGGATTGTTGAAAGGCAGAAGCGATGAGCGTGGACTCGTCGGCCGCTCGCGATCGCGGAGATTCCCGGAGCCCTGCTGATTGCGCTGGGCGAGATAGTCGGCCTTTTCATTTGGCCGGGATTCGGGGAGATCGTCCGATACCAGCAGCACTTCCAATGTGGGAACGCCGCGGTCATCGCCGCTCGCGCCACTGCTGAAAGAGACACCCAGGATGACGATGCCATGTAGCAGCGCGAACAGAAACAGAGTCGTCATCAGGCGGTCGCGCGCCGGGGTGCGGCCTTGCTTCAGGGCGAAGGGATCGTTGACGGCCATACAAAGGAGATTATAGGCAGCGCCAGGCCGCTAGTGTGCCGCGAGTCGCCTTTCGATGGCGGTGATGAGCGTCGCGGCGATGTCGGTGCCGCACTGTTTGTCGATTTCGCGTATGCCGGTCGGGCTCGTCACATTGATCTCGGTGACGAAGCCGCCGATGACGTCGAGGCCGACGAACAGCATGCCAGCGTCGCGCAGTTTCGGGCCGATCTCGGCGGCGAGCCAGCGATCACGCTCGTTGAGCGGCCGGCCGACGCCACGGGCGCCCGCGGCGAGGTTGCCGCGGTTGTCATGGGCCGCCGGAATGCGCGCGAGCGCGAATGGTATGGGCTCGCCGTCGACCAGCAATACCCGGCTGTCACCGCCCGTGACGATTTCAGGAAGATAACGCTGCACGATCGCGTAACGCTCACCATAGTCCGTCAGTGTTTCGAAGACGACCGACATGTTCTTGTCGCCCTGGTCCACTACGAAGATGGAGCGGCCTCCCATGCCGTGGAGGGGTTTGACGACGACCCGACCATGCTCGCGGGCGAAGGCCGCCATGTCCTGCATGTCGCGTGTGATGAGCGTCGGCGCGCAACACTGCGCAAACCACGCCGTGAAGACCTTCTCGTTCATGTCGCGCAGACCCTGGGGACAATTGACGATGAGACTGCCTGCGAGCTCCGCGCGCTCGAGAATGTAGGTGGTGTAGATGTATTCCATGTCGAACGGCGGGTCCTTGCGCATGAGGACGGCGTGCATGGAGGCGAGCGGCACGGACTCCGGGGCGCCGAGCGTGAACCACTGGGCGGGGTCGTCGCGGACCTGCAGCGGGCGTGCCCGGCCGATGGCCTGCCCATCCCGCAGTGATAAATCGCTCTGCTCGAGGTACCAAAGTTCCCAGCCGCGGCCCTGTGCGGCCTGCAACATGGCCAGCGTCGAGTCTTTGGCGGGTTTGATGTGGGCGATGGGGTCCATCACCACGGCGCATCGGACGCGTTCAACCATCGAAAAATCTCCGCCTGAGGGGGCCCCCGAGCATGTTAACCCGCTGCCAGCGGGCATCGACTTGACATGTTGCTTCAGGAAATCCGGGCAAGGCTGAAAACTGTGAACTGGGTGCCGTGGCGGGGGCCTTACCGATATGTTAAAACGCCTGTCCATTGCGTGGGCTAGCTAAATGATTCGCAAGGCCTTTGCGCTCTGCTCTGTGTGGATCGCCGGCGCCCCGGCGGACCGAAGTTGGCCAGCCCTTGACGGAGATACATGTGACGGACGCGAAGCCCAAGCTCTCTGGCCTCAAGGTCCTGGTCATCGACGACAGCAAGACGATCCGCCGCACTGCCGAGACCCTGTTGTCCAAGGAAGGCTGTGAGGTGTTTACGGCGGTCGACGGTTTCGATGCGCTATCGAAGATTGCCGATCACCAGCCGGACATCGTTTTTGTCGACATCATGATGCCGCGGCTCGACGGCTATCAGACCTGTTCGCTCATCAAACACAACAAAGTTTTCAAGGCGATCCCGGTGATCATGCTGTCATCGAAAGATGGACTCTTTGACCGCGCCCGCGGCCGCATCGTCGGCTCCGAGCACTATCTGACGAAGCCCTTTACCAAGGATGAACTACTGAATGCGATCGAGACTCATGTCGGCAAGTAACGCCGCCAGAGCGCACGCCCCGGAGGCACGAACCATGGCACTGATCCTGATCGTCGATGACTCGCCGACCGAAGTGCACGTGATGCAGAAGGCGCTCGAGCGCCACGGCTTTAAGACCGCCGCCGCCGAGAACGGCGCGGAAGGCATTCGCAAGGCGCGTGAGATGAAGCCGGACCTCATCTTCATGGATGTGGTGATGCCGGTGCTCAACGGATTTCAGGCGACGCGCACGCTCGCGAACGACCCATCGACGCGCGCCATCCCGGTGATCATGGTGACAACCAAGGGTCAGGAAACCGACCGCATCTGGGGCATGCGTCAGGGTGCGGTCGACTATCTCGTCAAGCCGGTGACGGCGGACAAGCTGGTCGAGAAGGCACAGGCGGCGCTTGCAGGTTGAATCCGCAGGACGCCAGCACAAGACAAGCCATGGATCAACCGGTCGCTCTCAAGTCGCTGAAGGATCGCCCGTTCGAGCTGCTGGTCGAAATCGAACGGCGCAGCCGTGCGGCTGTTGCCGGCAGCCGGGTCGGCGCGCAGGGCCGCGAGTGGGTCGGTGTCGCCTTTCGCATGGCGACCGAAACATTTCTGGTTGCGCGTGACGAGACGCGCGAAGTGCTGGGCTACCCAACGGCGATTACACGCGTGCCGGGCGCGCGCGCCTGGATCAAGGGCCTCGCCAACGTGCGTGGCCAGCTGCTGCCGGTGCTCGATCTTAGGCAATACCTTGGCAGCGGCGTGACGCAGCAGGGCCGCAATACGCGCGTCATCGTCGTGAACCATCGCGAGATACCCGCAGGGCTCATGGTTGACGAAGTGTTTGGCTTCCGCCGTTTCACCGAGGCGGAGTTTCACGCGGACGTGCCCGCGACCGTCATTCGATGTGAACGTTATCTCGCCGGCGCCTTTCGCCGCGGGACGGAACACTGGCCGGTTTTCAGTCTGCGCAGTCTGGTGGAAAGCCCGAATTTCCTGCAGGCGGCTGCCTAATGGCAGCGGCGAGAGGCTCGAAGGACAAGAGAACATGAACAATACGCAGGACAAGCGCTGGGGCATGCGTGCGCTGCCTTTCATACTTTGGCTCGCGCTCATCGCATCGCTCGCGTCTGCTGCCGGATTCTGGTTCGCAGGCAGCACCGGATCCGTTGCGCCAGCGGCGACGGGGTCCGCGTACCTGGCCGCGCTCTCGCAGAACCTGCCACTCCAGGCAACCGCTGCGGCACGTGGTGCGCGCGGCGCAATCGACGAACTCAACAAGACACTTGCCGAACTGAAGAGCGCGCACAGCGCCGCTCCATCGGTGGGCGATGCGGCCACCTGGAACACTCTTATTGATGGTGCGCAGACCGTCGCATCCGGCAAGGATTCCCTAGCCGCGGTCGCGGCGGGCGCCAGGCAGGTGCGTGAGCAGATGCCGCGGCTCGCGGCCGACATCGCCAATCTCGTGAGCAGCGTCGGCTCGGCGCGCGTCGACAGCTACAGCCGCGCACTCGAGCGCTTCGAGCTGACGAGTCAGCGCCTGCAGCAGGACTTCGACGCGCTCGCCAGCGGTATCGGCGACGTTTCGGCGGTCGCCAAGCGCCTCGGCGCCAGCGCCGATGACCTCGATCAGTTCATGCACGGGCTCGCGGGCGGCGAGACAGGTCTTGGGCTACCGCGTATCACAGGCGCCGACGCCGAGCTGAAACTGAAGAACGTGCTTGCGGAATATGACCGGATCGGCGGCACGATCCGCGCGGCCATCGACGCGTCGAAGGCCTACGTCGACGTGCAGATTGCGAGCCGTTCAATGGTGGATGTGGCACGCGAACTCTACCCGACGCTTGTGTCCGCGGCACCGCCGCCAGCCACTGGCGCCGGTGCCTCCATGGTTGGCAGGATTGCGCTTATCTTTGCGCTCATCGCGATTCTCGCGATCGGCACCGCGGTCTCGATTCACTATTCATCCGCGAATGCGCGCAAGCTCGCCGAGCAGCAGGGCAAGCAGAACGAGCGCAATCAGGAAGCGATTCTGCGCTTGCTCGATGAACTCTCGAGCCTCGCCGACGGCGATCTTACCGTGCAGGCAACGGTGACGGAGGACATCACCGGGGCGATCGCGGATTCGATCAATTATGCGATCGAGGCGTTGCGGGAGCTCGTGGCAACCATCAACGATACGGCAATTCAGCTCGACGGGTCCTCGCGTCAGACGCAGGCGCTTGCGAGTCATCTGGCGAAGGCGAGCGGCGCTCAGTCCAAGCAGATTGGCTCGGCCACCGAGTCGATCGGCGCGATGGCCTCGTCAACCGAGGAGGTATCCGGCAATGCCGAGCGGGCGTCGGACGTCGCGCGCCACTCTGTGGATATCGCGCATAAGGGTGGTGACGCTGTGCGCCGTACGATCGACGGCATGAATGCAATTCGTGAAACGATCCAGGAGACTTCCAAGCGCATCAAGCGGCTCGGCGAGAGTTCGCAGGAGATCGGCAACATCGTCGAGCTCATCAACGATATCGCCGAACAGACGAACATCCTCGCGCTGAACGCGTCGATCCAGGCCTCGATGGCGGGCGAGGCGGGCCGCGGCTTTGCGGTCGTAGCCGACGAGGTGCAGCGACTCGCGGAACGCGCGGCCAATGCGACCAAGCAGATCGAGGTGCTGGTGCGCACGATTCAGACCGACACGAACGAGGCGGTCGTTTCGATGGAGCGCAGCACGACCGACGTCGTGGGCGGCGCGCTCCTTGCCGAGAACGCGGGTGCCGCGCTCGAGGAAATCGAGCAGGTCTCGAACCAGATCGCGAGCCTCGTGCAGAATATTTCCGCGAGCTCGCGCCAGCAGGCCTCCGCGGCGGGCGCCATTGCCCGCAACATGCAGGTGCTGCGCGAAATCAGTTCGCAGACCGCGGACAGCACCAGCGCCACCTCCAACTCCATTGGCAAGCTCGCGGAATTGTCGACCCAGCTGCGCAAGTCGGTCGCGGGTTTCCGCCTGCCGGCGGGGCTCGCAACGAGCGGCAGCTCGACGCGTCTGCCCAAGCTCACTCCTGAAGTTCCGAGCGCCAAGGCGCAGGCGCCCAGCCGCAAGCTGACTGTCGCCGGTGGCGGCTGAGCGACCGATGCGCCGCCCGCGATCAACTCAGCATCGGCCCAGCATCAGCTCAGCATCGACACCTGATCGAAGCGCGGCTGGTGGCAGCGAACCCTGAGCGCTGCATGAGCGAAGTCTCCTCGCAAACCCTGCACCTGGTCGCCAAAGAGCTCGGCAACGCGCTCAACGAGGCGCGTGTCGCACTCGAGAATTTCGCGGAACACGGCGATAACATCGATCTGCTCGCGCAATGCGCCAACCGCTTGCACGAGATCTACGGCGTATTGCGCGTCGTCGAAGTCTATGGAGCGGCGCTCCTCGCCGAGGAAATGGAGCACACCGCGCGCTTTCTGATAGCAACCGCGGGTGATGAGCGCCATCGCGCCGACGGCCTCGATGCCCTCATGCGCGCGATGGTCCAGCTGCCAACCTATCTCGAGCGGGTGCTGAACGGTGGCCGCGATCTGGCGTTGGTGCTGCTGCCGTTGCTGAACGATCTGCGTGCCGTACGCGGCAATGCGCTGCTGTCGGAAGGGACGCTCCTCCTGCTGAATCTGAAATCGGATCAGCAGGCGGCGCCCCAGCAGCCGCAGCCCGGCGAACCGCCATTGACCGTCGAGCAGTGGGCGCGGCGCCTGCGCACCCGCTATCAGGTGGGCTTGCTCGGCTGGATTCGCGGCGATCGCAGCGAGCAGAACCTCGACATCATGGCTAAGGTTGCGGAGCGCCTCGAGCAGATCGCAACCACGCAACCGGTTTTTCAACTCTGGTGGGTGGTGGGCGCGGTGCTCGAAGGCCTGCGCACGGGCGCTCTGGAACCAGGCGCCAGTATCAAGCGGCTCCTCGGCATCGCCGATCGCGAGATGCGGCGCCTCTATAACCAGGGCGAGGCCCGTTACAGCGATACGCCGGCACTCGAGCTTCTCAACAATCTCCTTTATTACGTTGCGCGCGCGACCAATCCCGGCCCGCGCATCAGCGCAGTGCGGGCCTCGTTCCGCCTTGGCGACCTGCTGCCCGTCGACAACAGCGTCGAACAGGAGCGCGAGCGCCTGTCCGCGCCGAGCGTCAAGCTCATGCGTACGGTTGCCGCCGCGATCAAGGAAGACCTCTCGCGCGTTAAGGACGTGCTCGACATTTTCGTACGCAAGGGCGGCGCTCAGCTCGACGAACTCCAGCCCCAGCTCGAGCTCCTGAAGAAGATCAGCGATACGCTCGGCGTGCTCGGTCTCGGCGGCCTGCGTGCCAAAGTGCAGGAGGAAATCGCGCTGCTCGGCGCCATCGTTGCCAACAAGGAGCCGGCGCACGAAGACGTTCTGGTGCAGATGGCGGCAACGCTCATCAGCGTCGAGGATGCGCTCGACGATCAGCTCGTCAAATTGATCATGCCGCAGGATGGCGCGGGTGCGCCGGTCGAAGGCGGCGATGACACCGAGTTCCGTCAGGTAACCGAGGCGGTGCTGCGCGAGTGCATCGTGAATCTCGCGCGCATCAAGGATACCGTCGGGCACGTCATGCAGAAGCCCGACGAGACACAGGGCGTCGATGCGATCCCGCACCTCCTGCGTGGCATCACCTCGGGCCTGCTGATGCTCGGCAAGACTCGCGCCGTCGCGACTATTGAATCGATCGCGCGGCACCTCAATCAGGTATTGCGTCCAGGCGCCGGAGCGCCGCGCACAGACCGTCTCGATCGGCTGGCCGACGCCATCGTGAGTGTCGAGTACTACATGGAGACGGTGCAGGGCGGGCGCACGGATCCCTGGTACATGCTCGACAATGCCGACAGCTGTCTGAAAGTGCTCGACGATGAGCCGGTGCTGGCGGTACCGGCGATCGAAACGGACGAACCGGACAAATTCGCGCGGACGCTCCGTATCGATGGTTCGGCGGCCGCGCTGGCCGGCACGGCAACGGTGCAGGGCCCGTCAACCGAATCGAGCGAGCGCCACGTCGCAACGCATCCGGTGGTCGAGGCGCCGCCGAGCGGGGAACCAGATCCGGAGTTTCTCGAGCTCTTCATTGAGGAAGCGCGCGAGGAAGTCGCGAGCGTGCAACAGAATTTCCCTGCCTGGGAACAAAATCCGCACGATGCCGATGCGCTCAGCACCTTGCGCCGCTCATTCCACACGTTGAAGGGGAGCGGTCGCATGGTGGGCGCGAAGCTCATCGGTGAGTTCAGCTGGTCGATTGAAAATCTGCTGAACCGCATCATCAACAAGACCTTGACGAGAAGCCCGGCGATCGTCGGTGTCCTGCGCGAAGCGGTCGCAGCGCTGCCAGAGCTCGTCGAACAGCTCGAGGCGGGGCGCAAGCCGAATGTCGACGTCCCCGGCATCATGGGGCGCGCGCAAGCGCTCGCTGAAGGGCGAGAATCGGATGGCGCGGCGACCGTGGCGATCTCGGAAGGGACGACAGTTGAAGCCTCGCCGCGACCGGCGGCGCCGCCGGCCGAGCGGCCTGCACCGCCGCCACAGGCAGCTGCTGCAACGGTTACGCCGCCGCCCGCAACGCCGCGGCAAATGGATCCGCAGCTGCATGAGATCTACAGCAAGGAGGCGGCGGGTCACATCGCCGTCATTCGCGATTATCTACGCCGGTGCGCTACTCAGTCGCCACCCTATGAGATACCCGAAACCGTCTATCGCGCCTGTCACACCTTGAGCGGCAGTTCCAAGATGGCGGAAGCCCGCCAGGGCATCAAGATCGCAGAGCCGCTCAATCACTACATGCGCAAGGTGTTCGATGCCGGTCGTGGCCTGGGCGCAGAGGGCTTGAAAGCGCTCGAGGACGCCGTGACCGCGATCGAAAACGTGGTCGCCCATATCAACGAAACCACCGGATACTTCCAGGGTCAGCGCGAACTGATTGACCGCATCGCCGAACTCGACCGGCGCTTCGATACCGAGCCGGTGAGCGAGGTGTCGCTCGAACCCTCAATCATCGCGCCGGCGCCAATTCTCGCGCCGCCCGCGCCGGCACCAGCCGCGGCGTTCGCGGCGGCACCCGGGGTGGAAGCAGCGGAGGAAGAGGAGGGCGAAGCCTACGACGCCGAGGTCGCTGCCATATTCTGCGAAGAAGCGAATGAGCTTCTGGAGGCGGCGGATGTTGCGCTCGGCGCCTGGAACCAGGAGCGGACGAATCAGCAGCGCGCCGCGGAGCTGCAGCGGCCATTGCACACACTCAAGGGCGGCGCCCGCATGGCGGGCATCTCCGCGATGGGCGATCTCAGCCACGAACTTGAAACGCTCGTCATCCAGATCAACAGCGGTTTGATTCCGGCAGGCGATCGCGCCTACGAGGTCGTGCAGCAGAGCCTGGACGAACTCGCGCACATGCGTGATGCGGTCAGTGGCGGACGGCGCGTGCCGCCGGCACGCGCCTTGCTCGAACGCATTCGGGCGCTCAGCCGTCCGAGCGCCGCAGCTCCGGCGGCAGCACCTTTGGCCGCGCCTGCCGCGCCAACGCCAGTGCCGATCGCGCCGGCAATCGGCGCAGAACCCGTTGCACCGGCTGCCGCCGCGCCAGTTGCGCCACGGGTCGAGGCCATCGTACGTGTTGCCCAGGCGCCTGCAGCGCTTGAAATCGAGGCGCCCGCGGTTGCGCCCGCAGCACCGGCGCCAGCTGTTGTGACGGCTGCGCCTGTGGAATCGGCTCCTCCGCGCGCGATCGAGATGCCACCCGCTGCGACCGTGGCGGCGCCTGAGCCGGAGAGGTGGAATGAAGCGGCCGCAAGCGGTCTCGAGCCGGTCGTCGATGAGCCGCTCGTGGAGTCACCGCTCGCCGCCGTGCCCCCCGGCCGGGACGCACCGCCGATCACGGATCGCCCCGAACTGGCGCGTGTCGACGCCGACCTCCTCGACAGCATGCTCAACAATGCGGGCGAGGTCAGCATCTTCCGCTCGCGGCTCGAGCAGCAGGTGAGTTCGATCGACTTCAACCTCGGCGAGCTGGCGCGCACTGTGACCCGCCTGAAGGAGCAACTGCGCAAACTCGAGATCGAAACCGAAACGCAGATTCTCGCCCGCCATCACGAAGAGAACACGCGCCGCGACGATTTCGATCCACTCGAACTTGACCGCTACTCCGCGATCCAGCAGTTCTCACGCGCGCTGGCGGAATCCTCGAGCGATGTCGCGAGCCTGCAGAGCCTTCTCGAGAACCTCACGCGCGAAGCGCAGAACCTGCTCATGCAGCAGGCGCGCGTCATTACGGAACTGCAGAACGGCCTCATGCGTACGCGCA
>Ga0326726_10003200_pt1 | contig 15041 bp, 16 predicted proteins | sample MHFenrmetagenome_2_FD_207603 | JGI IMG/M metagenome (GOLD analysis project Ga0326726, IMG submission 207603) | Lab enriched peat soil microbial communities from Michigan Hollow, Ithaca, NY, United States - MHF15MN | ecosystem: Environmental > Terrestrial > Soil > Wetlands > Peat | place: USA...
CGTCGTCAGATCCCGGTAGCGCTGGGGAAATGTGTAGGTCGGCGCCGGCGGCCCGTCGGCGATGGCCGCCGGCTCAGGCAGCTCCGGCCCGCGCGGGTCGAGCTCGGCGATCCTCGCGCGCAGCGTCCCGGTCCGCCGATCGAGGAAACCCGCCCCGTAGAAGGCCTCGACACGGGCGCGGAGGTCTCGGAGGTCCGGATTCTCGCCGGGGGCCGGCATGGCCCTGGACGCATCGGGAGTCGTGAAGAAGCCCGCGGCCTCGATGGCGATGTCACCCGACAGCAACTGCTCGAGGGTGGCCCCGTCCTCACGGAGGCTTTCGATGGCAGCCCAGTGACGGCTCTGAAGGAAGAGCCGTCGCCTGAAGCGTTCGACGAGGAGATCGTACGACTCCGCGCTGACCGGGATGCGGCTTACGTGTATGGTGCGGTTTTCGAGAACGCTGTAGCGATGGCGGAAGTGCTCGAAGCCGTCCCGGCCCAGCACGAGGACGCCGGGCGAGCGGTGCTCGAAGTGGAAGACCTCGTCGCCCAGGGCGAGAGCCACATGCCCGCCGCTCGAGCCGCCCTCGTTGGCTTCGATGTAGAGGTACTCGACGCTGCGGCCCGTCTCAGCGGCCGCGGCCGACGAGAGACCGACCAGCAACACGGCACCGAGCCAGAGCCACCGGCGGAGTCGCCCCATGTCACTTCTTCTTCGCGTCGTAGCCCTTTTGCATGGCCGTGCGCTTCGCCTCATCCTGCCCCGCCAGACCATCCATGTAGGCCTTGAGCTGGACTTGGCTCGCTCCCGCCTCGCCCAGGCCCTCGCCGATGCCCTCGTAGGTGACCGTGCTTTCTTCCCAGTTCGTGATGTTGTGCTTCCTGGCGAGGTCGCCGATGCCGCGCCGGAACGCGTCGAATTGCCCGCCGGTCTTCATGTAGGCCGCGGTGTACTCGCGCACATCGCTCTTGTACTGGGTCTCCGCGCTCTCGGGAGAGCTCGACCTCGAGCTGCTCGCCGAAGAATCAGACGATGACTCGGAGCTATTGGATGAGCCCTTCGAGCTGGCCGAGAAGGAGCAGCCCTGAGGCAGCACCAATATCAGCGAGAGCACAGCGGCAGCGACATTACGCAGTGCGGGTGACATGTGTCCAATGGGCATGAGCGACCTCACAGTTGGCGTGGGAGAGGGTCGAAGCGATTCGACGCACACCGCGCAGGGGCCACGATCGGAAAGGGGTCACGAACGGCCAAGGCGGTCGATCAGCCGGCGCTCGCGCTTGGTCGGTCTGCCGAGACCACGGGGACGGATCACCGGCGGCAAGAGGCGAGCCTCCCGCGGCGGTGGCGGCGGGGTCAGGTCTTCGTAGAGAAGGGCGGCCTGTGCGCCAGGCCCGCGGTGATCCGAAAGCACCGCCACGCGCACGATCCGCTTCCCGCGCGGCAGCGTGATCCGCAGGAGATCGCCGGGACGCACGATGCGCGAGGGCTTGGCGGACTGCTCGTTCAGATCCACCTTGCCGCCGTCGCAGGCCGCCGTCGCCAGTGTCCGGCTCTTGAAGAAGCGGGCGGCCCACAGCCACTTGTCCAGCCGCATGTCGGCCATGACTCGCTTACGGTAGCACAGGCCCTGGGCTATACTCGCGCGACGGCTGCTTCCGGCCATGAGAGACTCGGAGAGAGAATCGAGGCGCGGCTCAACCTGTTGCCGACAGGAGACGGAGGAACGATGCGAAGAGGCTGGCTCCCGCTGCTGCTGCTTGTCGCCATTGCCTCTGTCGTGTCCGCACAAGGTGCGCGGGTCGTCGTCGAGGACTGGTCCAAGATCTCCGTCGGTCACAAGGGCGTGCCTCCGGGCTGGAAAACCCAGAGCTGGGGCAGTCCCAAGTACGACTTCGAGATCGTGAGCGACGGGTCGTCGCGCGTCCTCCGCCTGCTGAGCGATGGGGACAGCTCCACCATCAACAAAGAGATCAAGATCGACTGCAAGGACTACCCCATCCTCCAGTGGAGCTGGAAGGTCGTGACGCTACCCAAGGGCGCCGACGCCCGCAAGAAAGCGACGGACGACGAGGCGGCCCAGGTCTACGTCACCTTCCCACGCTTCCCCGCCGCGGTGCGTTCCCGCGTCATCGGCTATATCTGGGACACGACGGCGCCGGCCGGCCTCACGTTCAAGAGCGAGAAGACGGGGCTCGTCACCTATATCGTCATGCGCTCGGGCGAGGCGGATCTGGGGAAGTGGTTCACGGAATCGCGCAACGTCTGCGAGGACTACAAGAAGATCTACGGCGAAGCGCCCGACGAAAAGATCGAGGCGCTGTCCATCGGCATCGACTCGGACGACACGCGATCGCGGGCCGAGGCCTTCATCGGCGAGATCTTCTTCAAGAAGCCGTGAGGGCCCGTCTCCGCAGGGAGGGCTGAGGGTGGGGAGAGGCGGCCTCGAAGCATACGGCGCGCTGGTGCTGCGAGTCTTTCTCGGAGTGATCTACATCGCCCACGCCTACCTTTCCCTCGTCGTGATGGGCCCGGCCAAGGCCATCGACTACCAGCGCGCCATGCACATTCCTCTGCCGGAGATTGGCGTCTGGTATCTGATCCTGGCCCACGGCTTGGGCGGCATCATGCTGATCCTGGGCGTCATGGTGAGAGGGGCCGCGCTGGCGAATATTCCGATCATGGCCGGCGCGCTGTGGTTCGTGCACCTGCCGCAGGGATTTTTCATTTTCGGCGGCAAGAACGGCTACGAGTACGTCCTCTTCCTTCTGGGGGCGACGGTGGCCCAGGCGCTCCTGGGCGCCGGCGCCTTCACTCTCAAGAAGTAGCTCGGGGAAGCTCGGTCGGACGAGGCGCTGCGCTACTTGGGCGCGGGCCCGGGGAACTGGCTTGGACTGACCTTGCTGTTCGCCGCGCCGAGGGAAAGCTGGGTCGCCTGCCCCGCCTCGATGGTCACCTGCTGATCCCAGAGCTCCACGGCGGGAGCGCCATCCTCGGACTTCGCGACCAGACGGTACTTCCCGGGCTCGAGATTGGAAAACTCGTATCGCTCGCCCAGGCGGAACGGCCGTGAGAGATTCACGGACCTGGTGGCGGCGTCGTCACCCGTCAGCGTCATGCGCACCTTGATGAGCCGCTCGCGTGAATTGACGCCGGGCCACTCGAGACTGCCGCCGACCTTGCCTTTGGTCGGCGCCTGCGCCCGGCTCGCGGGAGCCTCCGTCGAATCGGTAGCCACACGCCCCTCAGAGAGGAGGCCGGCGCTCTCCAGCCACTGGCGCGCGCTGCGATAATAGTCCGCCGAAGGATCGCCCCGTTTGACCGCCCACTGGAACTGCTCGGCCGCCTCCGCGCGCCTCCCCAGATGCGAGTACGCGCTGCCGAGGGCGAAGCGCAGCGCCATATCGTCGGGCTCGAGGGCAACGGCCTCCTGGTATTTCCCGGCCGCCTTCGCGTACTCCCCACGCTCCATGAGCTGGTCGGCCTCCCCGCGCGCCGCCGCGACGGGCACCGAATGCGGCAGCTCGGCGGGCTGCCGTGGCGCCGGCGCCTGCTGGCAGCCGGGCATCAGAGCCAGAACCGTCAGGCCGAAGAGCAGCAGCGAGGAGCGCCGCGCCCTAATTCTCACGCCAGCTGATGATGCGCTGATTGTAGGCCGCCCGCAGGGCCATGTTGATGTTCTGGGTGCTGTTGCGCAGCGCGAGAGTATTGGCCTGGGTCAGGAACTCGAAGTACCCATTGGCCTCGTTCCAGATCGTCTCGTTGGCGACGAAGGCGCCGCGGATCTCGGCATTGCTCCCGCTCCGGAAGCCCGTGCCGACGTAGCGGCCCGTCACGATCACGATCCCGTCCCAGTAGAAGTCCACGTTGCGGCCGGAGATGTTCATCCCGGCGCCGGAGGTCGTGATCGAAAGGTCGCCGTCCTCCACGACCAGGATCCCGGCCCCTTTCACGGTTCCCGTAATGTTCAGGCCCGTGAACTGCGATGACGTATCGAGCTCGCCCCGGAAGTACACGAGCTTCGGATCCGACGGGGTTCCCAAGTAGAGGTTCGTGCCGATGGGCGGGCTGCCCGCGCAGCCCGACTGGTTACCCGTGCTCGAGAGCGCCGGCGTGGTCGGCGCGCCCACCGTGCCGGTGAGCCTCAGGGGACAGGCCATGCTGCTTTGAATGACGGTGGTCGCCGGGTTCGCCGCCAGCTTGGTGAGAAAGTTCTGCATCGTGGTGGGCGTCATGGTGGAGTCCGCCGCGATGGTGTTGAGGCCGGACGTAGCGGCGCCGTTTACCTGGCTCTTGCCCTGGACGGTGTTCTGCAGGGCGACCGTGTTGAAGGCGTTCTCGACGTTCTGCTCGTATGTGATGCCGAGGTTCGCCTGGGTCCCCGGCTGGGTCGCGATCCCCAGGCGCATGGTCGAGCCCGTGGGGGTGGCGAGAGCATTGTTGTCCGCCCGCATCCAGTCCCGGCCGTCAATGGTCTGGTTGCCGGCCGTCTGGATGAAGCTGTCAGCCTGGAAGCCCGGGAGCGTCACCGCGGCGTTGATCCCCAGCACGTTGCGGCTGAGCACGGCGGTAATCGTGCGAGTCGCCGTGCCGTACGTGCCCGTTGCGGTGACGATGACGATGCCGTTCGTGTCGTTGAACTTGCCGCCGCCATCGACCGGCACGCCCGTCATCACCTGGTCGCCCGCGTAGCCGCCACCCGCGGCGATCGAGTCGTTGCGGATCGTCACCGAGAAGGTGCCGGCGCTATTGGTCAGCCCCGGCAGCGCTCCGGGCGCCGGCGAATTGACGCAGAGGTTGTTGCTCATCTGGGCCCCGATGTTCTGCCCGGCCACGCTGGTGGCGAGCTGGTCGTCGGCAGTGTTCTGGACATTGTCGGGGCCGGGGAGGAATGCGCTCAGGTCCTGATCCGCAATGCAGTCGAAGGCCCACTCGACGCCGGCCTCGGCCAGGTGCCGCGCGCGCGCGGTATCCGAGAGGTTTCCCGAGATCTGCGGCTCGACGGCCCCGAGATTCAGGACGGTCAGCACCAGCGTGGTCAATATGAGCATCGCGATGAGCGCAAGTGGCAGGGCCACGCCTCGCTGGTCGCGCATCATGGTCATTGGACGGATCATGGTCAAGTCCCTCATGAGGTCGGGCGGTTGCGCAGGCGCACACGATGCACCATGGTCACCTGCGGCTGCCCCGAGCTCTGCTGCGTCGTCAAGGTAATTGTCACGGTGCGGATATTGGCGGCCGTGGCGGTGACGGCATTGTTCTGGTCGAGGTACGTAAAAGCAAGGCTGGTGATACCCGAGACGAGCGCGACCGGCGCGCCGTCCACGCCCATCTCCCGGCGGAGCAGCTGCCCGGAAGCGAAGGAGTAAATCACCTGCTCTCCCCGCGTCGCCCCGCTCACTGGGTCGGTCACGGAGGTCGTCTGGATGTCACCGCTGGCATTCCAGTCGTTCTGGATCGTCAGGCCGGTGGCGCTCTGGCCGGTGATCGCGGGGAACGCGTAGTTGAATGGGGGGCAGGGTGTCACCGGCGCCGTGGGGCATGTCGGACCCGCCGGCAGATAGCCGGCTTCGCGGATCTCTTCGATCATGCGCTCGATCCCGATACGGGCATTCGATTGGGCGTCGACCTTATTCACCGTCGCCGTCGCGCTCTGCTGGCCGACCATCACGAGGCTCAGCACCCCCGCCATGACGACGCCGATGAGGGCGCACACCACGAGCATCTCGGTCAGGCTGAAGCCGCGCTGGTTGCTCACCGCCGCCACCCGGAGGCTCATGTGTGATTCGCGATGAGCGTGGACAGCCTCACGCTGCGCTCGGCCGACGAGAGCACACCCCAGGCCACCACCGGCTGGTAGAAAACCTCGACGTCCACCCGCTTGCGCACGATGCTGCCTGCGACGACATAGTCGGTGACGGTGACCGTCGAGCGGTAGCCGGGCGCATTGGCGATCGAGCTGTAGGCCTGAGCGGGAAAGCACGCGCCGGTGACATTGACGAAGCCCATGCACGCGACCAGCGAGTTTCCGAGAGCGGTGGCCCGCACCTGCTCCATGCGCTGCTCGGCCAGGAAGGTGGCCGTCGTCTGCTGACGGCTCGTCTCCACTCCCTGGATGGCCGTGGCGAAACCCGCCCCGACCGCGACGAGCCCGACTGAAATGACGAAAATGGCGGCGAGAAGCTCCGCTACCGTAAAGCCGCCATCGCTTCTCCACGCCTTCGCGGTCCTGCCCAATAAGGTGTGCATTGATAGATATCTCCTGCCCGAAACCTAGCAAGGGGGATGCCACGAGCCCCTCGAGCGAGCGCGACGCGGAGCATTCGGTAACTAGTTGATTTCCATCAGGCGCTCAACCAGCCAGGATCGAAGAGGGCTCGTCATCCGAGTAGGCGTGTCCTGTCCACGACAGCGCGAGCGACGGAGAGTGTCAGGCTTCCCCCGTTAACGGTTGCCGCGAAGGCGCGGATCCAGCAGATCACGCAGCGCGTCGCCGAGCATATTCGCCCCGAACACGGAGAGCGACAACGCGATGCCGGGCCAGAGCGCGAGCCACGGCGCGCGGAGCATATGGACCAGGCCCGAGCCCGACAGCATGCCGCCCCACGAGGGGCGCGGGGGCGGCACGCCGAAGCCGAGGAAAGAGAGCGCGGCTTCGGTGAGGATGACCGCGCCCAGGTTGACGGTGCCGAGGATGATGATGGGCGCGAGGATGTTCGGCAGGACATGCCTGGCGATAGTGCCCGCGTGCCCCGCGCCGAGCGCGCGCGCCGCCTCGAGGTAGAGATGCGCCTTGACCGCGAGCACGGCGCTGCGGATGACACGCGAGTCGCGGATGCCGAGGACGAGGCCGAGCGTCAGGATCACGTTCTCCAGTCCGGGTCCCAGGATGGCCATGATGGTGAGCGCCACCAGGAGCAGCGGAAAGCACATGAACGCGTCCACGACACGCTGGACGAGCAGATCGAGCCGGCCACCGAAGTAGCCGGACACGAGACCGACGCTGGTGCCGATGGCCAGCCCCAGCGCGACACCGCCGAAGCCCACCCCCATCGACACGCGCGCGCCGTAGATCACCCGAGAAAGCAGGTCCCGCCCGAGATTGTCCGTGCCCAGCCAATGGTCCACGCTCGGTGCCTTGAGCCTCGAGAAGACGTCGGCCTCGTCGTAGTCGTAAGGGGCGACGACGTGCGCCAGGAGCCCGAGCGCCAACATGGCGAACAGGAGCAGTCCCCCCGCGGCTCCGAGCGGCTTCCGCCGGACGAAGGTCCACACGCCCGGCTAGTCCTGCCTGACGCGCGGATCCAGCGCGCCATAAGAGAGATCGACGAGAAGGTTGGACAGCACGACGAGGGAGGCGACGAAGAGGTTGACGGCCTGGATCACCGGGTAGTCGCGGCGGCTGATGGCCTCGAGCACGAAGCTCCCCATGCCGGGCAAACCGAAGATGTGCTCCATGATGATGGAGCCCCCGAAGTAGAACGGCAACTGTCCGCCGATCACCGTGACGATGGGAATGGCCGCGTTGCGAAGCCCGTGGCCCAGCACGACCGCAGCCCCGCCCAAGCCCTTGGCGACGGCGGTGCGCACGTAGTCCTGGCGCAGCACCTCGAGCATCATGCCCCGGGTCATCCGCATGATGGTGCCGGCCTGCGCCACGCCGAGGCAGAGGGCGGGCAGGATGAACTGATCGAGATAGACTCCGGGGCGCTCGCCGAACGTCGTGAAGCTGCCGATGGAGGGCGCCCACTGGAAATAGTACGAGGGGAGCACGACGATGAGGGTCGCGAGCCAGAAGTTCGGCACGGACAGGGCCGCCACCGCGAAGGAGCGGGCCGCATAGTCGGCGCCGGAATCCTGGCGTACCGCGGCGAGAATTCCGATGGGTAGCGCGACGAGGAGGGAGATCGCGATGGACAGGAACGACAGCGTCATCGTCACGGGAAAGCGGGCGGCGATGTCGCGGACGGCGGGGCGGTTGGTCCAGAGGCTCGTGCCGAGGTCACCACGGAGGACGCCGCTCGCCCACCTCGCGTACTGGACGGCGAGGGGCCGGTCGAGACCGAGGCGGGCGCGGAGCTCATCGGCGTCGCGGCCGTACTGGAACTGCTCGAGCATCATGTCCACGACATCGCCCGGAATGGCCCGAACGATCGCGAAGACGAAGAGCGAGACGAGAAAAAGGGTGGGCAGGATCAGCAGGAGCCGGCGAATCGCATAGCGGACCACCGGCTACTTCCAGTGCCGGGTCAAGTGTCGAGCCAGACGAGGCCCGAGGGAGGAGCCAGCCCGAGGCGTACCTCGGTGTACGTTGGCGACGGCAATTGGCCCGGCACTATTTGTCGAGCCAGACCACCTCGAGCTGGGCGCCGCGATCGAACGAGTTCTTGCACCCATAGTTCTTCACCCACGGGGTCCACGAGGACACGTTCTTCGGGTACGGCGTGTAGACGTAGTACACCCGATCGGCGGTATGCCGCTGGATGTCGTCGATGATCTTCTTGCGCGACGATCGCGAGGTATACCGGCGCTGGGCATCCAGCATCACGTCGAGCTCGGTGTCGGCGACATGGCTGCGATTGTTGGGCTGCCCCGTCCGGAAGAAGTTGTAGAGATACGCGTCGACCTCCGTGAAGAGCGACGACGGCCCCCAGCTCGCTTCGTCGAACTTGCCGAGGAAAGAGCCGCGAATGTAGTTGCCGTACTCCTCGTTGACGATCTGGAGCTCCACGCCGATCTGCTTGAGATTGAAGGTCAGGAGCTCGAGCTCCTCGACATACTCCGGGCCATAGCCCGGCCAGTTCGTGCACTTGACCTTCATGCCGTTTCCAAATCCCGCCTCGGCCAGCATCTTCCTGGCCAGCGCCGGATTGTGCTGGAGCCACTTCCCCCCCTCGCCCAGCTCCGCGGCAGGAAGCTTCCACTCGCGCATCGGGGCGGGCACGGGGCCCGGATCCTCCCAGCCCTGCCCCTCGAGGTACTGCGCAAGCCACTTCTTGCGGTCCACAGCGAGGGAGAAGGCCCGCCGCACACGGACATCATTGAACGGCGCCTTGTCGGTGCGGAACGCGAGCGTGCGGACGGCAAGCCAGTCCCAGAAGACCACCGGGTAGGTCGGATTGGACTTCTTGAACGAGGCGACGTCGGTGCGCGGGATGCGCGCGTCATAAAAAGGGACGTCCACCTGCCCCGCGCGAAACAGCGAGAGCTGGGTGGAGCGGTCCTTGACGAAGAGCCATTCGATCTTGTCGAGATACGGCAGCCCCTTGGCGTAGTAGCTGGGGTTGCGGGCGAAGACCGCCTTGACGCCGGGCTCGTATCGCTCGAGGACGAAGGGGCCGCAGCCGATCAACGACTCGGCGGCTTTGAAGTCACCCATCTTTTCCTCGACCTCGGGCGGCATGATGCAGTTCCACGGCTCGGCCAGATTGTGCAGGAAGGGCGCATAGGCGTCGGCCAGCGTGACGCGGACCGTGTACTTGTCCGGCGTCTCGATACCCTCGAGGCGGCCCAGCAGGTTGGCGGTGGGCGACTTCTTGACCGCCCGGTCGAACGTGTACTTGACGTCGGCGGCGACCAGCTCGCGGCCATTGACCGGCGCCCGCGACTCCCAGTGCACGCCGGGACGCAGAGCGATCGTATAGACGCGCCCGTCCTTGGAGACATCGGCCTTGAGGGCCAGGTCCGGGACCAGGGTAAAATCCGAAGGGCCATACTTGGCGCCGTTGACGTACTTGAAGAGCGTTCGTCTCACGAAGGACGAGATGAGCTGGGTCTGGTACGAGATCGTCCCATGGGTGTCGAAGGTCGGGGGCTCGAGACCAATGACCTTGAGCACGCCGCCGCGCTTCGGCTGAGCCTGGGCGGACGCGTTTCCCGGATGCCATGCCGCGGCCGCGGCGGCGCCGGCCGCCAGCTTGAGAAAATCGCGTCGTCCGGCGGATCGATTGAAGACAGCGTCCATGGTGTCCTCCGGGAACATGCGTGGCGGGTGACCGGCCGGCGGCATTATAGCAAAGGCTCGCGGTGGTTCAGCAGGCGCAGGGTCCACCCGTCACCATCGCGCTCCACTACCGAGAGCGCCGCGTAGTCCTGGCCGAGGGCGAGAATGCGCTCGAGCGGCACGCCCAGCGCCCGGCACAGCAAAATGCGGTTGGGCCCGCCGTGGGCGACCACGAGGACGGAGCCGCCGGCATGGCGGGCCTCGATGTCCTCGAAGGCCCGCCACGCCCGCGCCGCCACGTCCGGGAGGCTTTCGCCGCCGGGGAACTGAAAGCGGCCGACATCGGCCATCCAGGCCTCGAAGGCCGGCGGGTCGAGCGCGCGAATCTCCTCGGCGGTCAGACCTTCCCAGCGCCCCATGGAGAACTCGCGCAGCTCCGGCAGCGGGACGGCCTCGAGCCCGTGGGGCGCTCCCAGGATCTCGGCGGTACGGCGGGTCCGGGAGAGATCGCTGGAGTAGGCGGCGACAAGCTTCACGGTCGAGAGACGGCGCGCGAGCGCCGCGGCCTCAGCCTCGCCGAGCGGGGACAGCGGCACGTCGAGGTGACCGATGAACCGCCGCGTCTCGGCTCCTACCACGCTGCCGTGCCGCACCAGATAGATCCGGGTCGGCACTTAGATGAGCTGCAGGTGCAGCAAGGCGACCGCGGCGGTCAGTGTCGCCATCTCGCCGATCTCGACAGACGCGCCGAGCGCATCGCCGGTGAGGCCGCCGAGACGGGAAGCCAGGAATACCGCCCAGAGAAGGACGGGGGCGAGGGCGAGGCTCAGGAGCAAGCCGCTCCACGACCCGAGAAGCGCCGCCGCCACGATCCAGAGCCCACCCACCTGAACCGGCGTCGCCCAGGGCGAGAGCCCCTCGAGGAAGTCCGCCCCGATACCCTGCCCCGGCGTGGCCGCGGGGAACAGCGGACCGATGAGGACGGGCGCAAGCCGCCCTATCGCGGGGGCGAGGAGGAGCACGGCGGGATGTCGCGGCGCCGGCACGGCATCGACCGCGCCGACGGAGACCAAGAGGCACAGCGCGATCGCGATGGCACCGAAGGTGCCGAGGCGACTGTCCCTCATGATGACGATCCGACGCTCCGGATCTCTGCCTGCGATACCGTCGATGGCGTCCGCCAGCCCATCGAGGTGGAGGCCGCCGGTGAGGATCTTCCACACCGCCACGACGAGAATCGCTTCGAGCAGCGAAGGGAAAACGGCTGACAGGAGGCGGTCGGCCGCCACGAGACAGGCGCCCAGGGCCAGCCCCACGACGGGAAACCACCAGGCGGCGCGTCCCAGGGCTCCTGGGGCCGTCGCCTCCTCGCCCGGCACCGGTACAATAGTGAGAAATCGCACGGCGAGAACCAGGTAGGTCATCAGCCCACGGGGATGCGGAGAACCCGCTGGATGCTCACACTGGGAGAACGGGATTGCGCCGGAGGGGGAACTCGAGCTGCTTGCTCCGCGCGTACTCGAGCCGCTTGATGAGCTCACCGCGCAGCTCCGAGCCCGCGATGATGCCGTCGACCAGCATCTCGGAAGCGAGCTTGTAGATGTCCACGTCCTGGACATACTCCTGGCGCTTCTGCTGCACATAGGCCGCGCGCTCGCTCTCGGGCAGCTCCATGATCTTGTTGTAGTACACGGCATTGATGGCGGGCTCGGGCCCCATGATGGCAATCTGCCCCTGCGGGAGCGAGAGCGCCGCGTCCGGTTCGAAGGCCGGCCCGCACATCGCGTACAGTCCCGCCCCGTAGCATTTGCGGACCACCACCGAGATCTTGGGTACCGTGGCCTGCGAGGTGGCAAAGACCATCTTGGCGCCGTGGCGGATGATCCCGGCGCGCTCCACCTTGGTGCCGACCATGAAGCCGGGGACATCGGCCAGGTAGACCAGCGGGATGTTGAAGGCATTGCACAGCCAGATGAAGCGCGCGGCTTTGTCCGCCGAATCGACCATCAGGACCCCGCCCTTGACCTTGGGCTGGTTGGCGACGAGACCGGCGACTCGCCCGCCGATGCGGGCAAAGCCGGTGATGATCTCCGGGGCGAAGAGCCGCTTGATCTCGAAGAAGGAGCCCGCGTCGACGACGCGGGCGATGAGCTCGTACATGTCGAACCACTTGCGCTGGTCGTACGGGACGATGTCCTCGATCGGTCGGCCGGGCTCGGCCTGCCGGGCTTCGGCAGCAGCCGGCCGTTCCCGGTAAGACTGGGGCATGAAAGTGAGGTAGCTCTTGGCGAGCTGTATCGCGTCCTCGTCGGAGGCGGCCAGGATGTCGCCGCAACCCGACACCGAGCAATGCATGCGCGCGCCGCCCAGCTCCTCGAGCGAGACCTTCTCCCCCACGGCCATCTCGACCATGCGCGGCGAGCCGACGTAGAGGCTCGCCTTGCCGTCCACCATGATCACGCAGTCGGTCAGCGCGGGCAGATAGGCCGAGCCGGCGGGGGACGGCCCGAAGAGTATGCAGACCTGGGGTACGACCCCCGAGAGCTGGACCTCGTTGTAGAAGATGCGTCCGGCGTGGAAGCGGCCCGGAAAGATCTTGATCTGCTCCGAGATGCGCCCGCCCGCCGCGTCCACGAGGTAGAGCAGCGGCACCTGGAGTCGCTGGGCGCGCTCCTGGATGCGCACGATCTTGGCCACGGTCTTCTCGCCCCAGGAGCCGGCCTTGACCGTGTAGTCATTGGCCATGATGCAGACGGTACGGCCACCGACCCGGCCGACGCCGGTCACGACGCCGTCCGCCGGTGTCTCGGCCTCCTGGTTTCGGGCGAAAAGGAAATCCTCCTGGAACTCGGACCCCGGGTCGAGGAGGAGCTGCAGGCGCTCACGGACGAAGAGCTTGCCTTCGTCCTTCAGCTTGTCCCGGTACTTGACGTGCCCCTGCTCGATGCGGGAGCGCTCGCTGAAGTAGCGCTCCTCAGTCATGGCGGGGTCTCCGACGGCTCACTTCGCCGCCGGCACGACGGGGAGGGGATCGGCCCAGAGGATGATGATGAGCACTCCCGCGCCGTGGCGCGGCCCGCCGACTATCGCCGGGGCCCCCGGGGCGGCGACGATATTGGAGGTCATCACCGATTTATCGCCCTTGAGCAGGCGCACCTGCATGCGGACCGATTTGCCCTGCAAATCCTTCGGCGTGACCTCCAGCCAGCGATCGTCCGGTGCAGGAATGCGCTTGGAGACGCCAAAATCGACATCGACCTTGTGATGCTCGATCGGCGTGTAATCCGTATAGCGGAAAAGCTTGCGCAGTCGCGGCACGATTTGCTTGAGGCGGTCGTCCATCTGGCCGTCGGTGGCCAAGGTGGGCGTCGCGCCCGGCGTGGTGCTCGGTGCTCCGGTCGCGGGGGCGCCGGCCGGGTCCTTGCTCCCTGACGCCGACTGCGCGGCTGGCGGGTTGGAGGCCTGAAGGATGCGGACCTCGAAGTGAACCGTGCCCTTGGGAGGCGGCGCGACTGCCGGAGGAGCCGCGGGGGGAGAAGCCGCGGGAGGCGGACCCGCGGGAGGCGGAGCCGTCGCGGGTGCCTGCGCCCAGGCCGGCGACCACGCGGCGAATCCGGCGAGCGCCGTGGCGAGAGCGAGCAGGAGCAACAGCATGGGCCCGAGCGCGCTTCGCAAGCGCTTCCGGGCATTGTGGAGCCTCGACATCACCGTTCCGATTGGGCAGTTGAGCACGGATGCGATCTCGCGGTACGAGAGCCCTTCGACGTCACTCAGCATGATAATGGCTCGCGCATTGGGCGGCAAGGTATCGAGCGCTTGAGTGATACGCTCTCTCTGCTCGGCGCCGAGCGCGGCCTGGTCGGGACGCGCTTCGGGATCGGGTGCAGTGCGCTCCCATTCCTCCGCCGGAATGGCCTGCGTGCCGAAGGCGCGGGCCTGGGCGCCCCGGGAGCGCAGCCGATCCGTCGCAACGTTCATGGCGATCCGGAAGAGCCAGGTGTAGAAGGCCGACTGCCCGCGAAATGACCCGAGCGACTGAAAGGCCCGAACGAACGCGTCTTGAGCGCAATCCCATGCCTCCTCGCGATCGCGCAGCACCTGGTAGGCCAGGCGCCACACGCGCTGCCGGTACTTTTCCACCAGGGGCTCGAAGGCCGCGACGTCCCCGGCGCGGCATCGCTCGATGAGGGCGTGCTCGTCCAATTCCTTCGGAGCGGCAGGAACGTCGCCCTCGGGTGACATCGGCGGAATCCCAGATGGAGTCACGGGTGCCCGCCGCGGCCCCTCCGCCTCCCGCCGCGACTAGAGTTGGACGCCGGAAGGAGGGCCCGCATTCACTGCGGGCGCCGCGACGGCGGCCGCCCTGGAGAGACTGACTGGAGTGCCGCATCCACGCCCAGCAGGTAGCTGGCCGGACCGAAGCCTGAGATCTGCCCGCTCGCCGCGGCCGCGATCACCGAGTGGCGCCGGAACTCCTCCCGCCCGTGGATATTCGAGAGGTGAACCTCGACCACCGGGATCGAGACGGCGGAGACGGCATCGCGCAGCGCGAGCGAGTAGTGGGTCAGGGCGCCCGGATTCATGACGATGGCCCCGAATCCCTCACGGGCCGCGGCCTGCACCCAGTCGATAAGCTGGCCTTCGTGATTCGACTGCCGGCACACCGCCTCCGCCCCGCGGCTGGTTGCGTGACGCTGGATCAGGAGGTCGAGCTGGCCCAGGGTCGTGCGCCCGTAAATGGCGGGCTCTCGTGTACCCAGGAGGTTGAGGTTGGGCCCATGGAGAACGAGGACGCGCCTGGCCGCCGGACGTGCCATGCCGCCGAGAGTATACACTGATCACGATGGGTCGGCGTCGGGTCGGTCCGTTTCAGGCAGGCTCGCGGCGATCACTTCGCGAACTTTTCTTGCGAGGTTGCGGGCGGCCGAGCGCGGATCCGCTTCATCGGGCGGGACGATGACCGGATGGTAGATGATACTGAGCCTCCCGGGCCTCGGCAGGATGCGGCCAGGAGGCCAGGAGGCGTGGCCGCCCAGGATGGTGACGGGCAGCACCGGCACTTTCAGTGCGCAGGCTAGTCGAAAAGCCCCTGAGCGGAATCGCTGAAGCCGGCCGT
>Ga0326726_10003201_pt1 | contig 15041 bp, 11 predicted proteins | sample MHFenrmetagenome_2_FD_207603 | JGI IMG/M metagenome (GOLD analysis project Ga0326726, IMG submission 207603) | Lab enriched peat soil microbial communities from Michigan Hollow, Ithaca, NY, United States - MHF15MN | ecosystem: Environmental > Terrestrial > Soil > Wetlands > Peat | place: USA...
CTTCAGCTCTGCGACGGCATTGGTGTAGTTCTTTTCCGCGAGCGCGATCACTCCCGCCAGTTCATGTGCAAAGCGTATCTGGTTCAGGTTGTTCTTCGCAACTGCACCCTTGCGATATTGCTCTGCCTCCGCCTTCGCACTCTTCAGGTCATTCTTCCCGACATAGACCCCTACGAGGTTGAAATGCTGGACCAGGTGCGCGTTGTCTTTGACTTTCTGTGACAGGCCCGACGCATCTATGATCTCAAGCGACTTCGCATAGGAGGCGCGGGCATCGTCGAACTTTCCCATCTCCACCAGGATGTTTCCCCTGAACGCCAGATCCGTTGCCATCTGGGAGGGATCGTGGTCCTCTTCGCTCAGCGCGTATTCCTTGTCGAGCACTTCGAGCGCGCGTTCGAACTTCCCGGCATCCGCAGCGAGCACCATTTTTCCGAACAGCGCCAGCCGTCGTTCTCCATTGTTGCGCGCTTTCATGGTCAGCTGATCGAAGGCTTCATCCGCCTTTTCCGCCATCCCCTTCTGCATGTAGTTCATGGCAAGCCCTGAGTAGGAGGCGACAAAGTTCGGATCGACCGCAAGGGCCTTCTGGTAGTTCGTGATCGACTCATCGAACTTGCCGATCTTGAGGAGCAGCTCGGCATATGAATCATGCGGATTTGGGTCATTCGGGATGAGCTCGGTATACTTCTTGAACACCTTCTCCGCTTCAGTGTAATTCTCCACCTGGCGATAGGCGTATCCGAGAATGTTATAGGCGCCGGCAAATTCAGGTGCGAGATCGATTGACCGCCTGAACTGATCAATGGCTCCCTTGTAATCCTGTTGGGCGAAGTAGAAGTTGCCGAGCGTAACGTGGACCCGTTCATCTCCCGGGTACGCGGCGACTGCCTTTTCCAGATACTCTTTCTGGCGGGCAGTGTTCCCGCTCGTTGCTGCGTCAGCTGCAAGTATAAGCAGCCGTTCACCTTCAGAAGCCGAGGATGCATGCTCGACTGCCTTGTGAAGGTAGTCAAAGAACTCTTTTGCCGTCCCACTGGCGTTCGCCCGGTTCAGGTAGGCCGTCGCAAAATTCGGGTCCAGCTCAACAGCCCGGTCGAAGTGCTCCAGCGAATTTGTGAGCTGGAGATTGTCCGCAAACATCCTGCCTTTCAAGAATTCTGATCTCGCCTCCTCTGAGCTCGTCGAGATCGGGACCTTTCCGCCATCAGGAGGTAGGCTCAGCCCGGACGCGGCAAGAGCAGTAATTGCACAGGCCAGGACAGGAACAAACAGGTAGCGATGCTTCATGGTGGGATCTCCCCGAATAAGGTGGGTAATAGAGATTGTGGCACACGATACCCACGCAAGTCCTCAAACCCAACCGCTTTGCGCCCAGCCGGCCAAAATATGCCATGGTGTGTCCCGAAGAGTTGACGGCCGGTCCTTCGGCATGAGAACTCCCGACAAACTCCCTATCCTAAACGAGGTCGGCTGATCCTTTTATCGGGATAATTTGCCTGCTCGGCGGGATAAGGAGCTATCGTTCCAGGGTCGTCCAGGAGCGAGAGATGCGGAAGTTCTCATGAGGAGCTTGAGAGCCGGCAGAGGAAAAGAACCGGGCTGAGTTAGCCAGATTCTTCAGATGAAGCAAGATAACGCCGAAACGTCATCAGCAGTTTTGCTACGCTTTGACGATCTTCAATCAGACGCGAAAGATGGAGCGCCGGACGATCGGGTGTGTTCTTTTCCAGAGGGCCCTCGCGCAAGACAAACTCAAGATGACTTTCGACGATTCTCACGAAGGCGGGATCAAGCCACTGGCTCTCCACAAGAGCCTGAGACGTGTTCAGGATGATGAATGCTTCCGACAGTGATGATGTACGGTTGACGCTGAGTTTGATGTTTGTCAGAGCGGCAAGGTCCTCGACCACGCCTTCCCTGGCTGAGCCTGCGTCAAAGAGTACCGCAGAAACAAACGTTCGTGGAAGGAGTTCAGCGACCTCGCGAATAGTCCGAGGGTTTTGTGTGGCCACGAACACTGTGTCCGCTGCCCCGCCGGGAATGGTCGCAACAGTGTAGACCGCCGGAAACTCGACCACCATCGGAGCGGTGTAATATGTTGTATCCACCGTGCTCTCAGCCTGCCCGATGCACTCAATGCCAAGTCGCACAGAATATGCGCATCCCGCCCTCGAATGTAACCGGATGCCAACCTGATTGCCGACACTTCCCTTCCCATTCGCTTTGTTCTCACCCAGCCCTGAAGCTGCGAGCGCAAAGACGCCGGGCTTTCGCTCAAGCCTCCCCTCGAAAGCAGGGTTTTCCCCCGAAGATGGAACCCAATCGGCTCCGTATCCCCAACCCGGAAAAATATACTTCCGGAGTGAATATGCCGAGTCAACAACAACAAAGGTGCGTCTCACTTTTGCCAGGTGCCTGCCAGTCCCATCGCTGTCGAAATCCCACCCCGTCTCACCCGATGTAACAAGCCTGGCAGACGCAAGTGTCATTGATAACGACCTTTGTGTGACATCGCGATAGAAATCGCGAATGTATTCGAATATCTGAACATTGGCCTTCAACTCTCCGACGACGACTCTCCGGGTCGGCGCCGGAAGGCGGGTTGTGGTTGTCGACTCCTCCGGTCCAACAGCTTGCTCTTCAGGAGTCTGCAACGCCGCATGACTTTCCGATGGAGGCAGCGTCAGAATCAACGTATCAGACGGCAACTGCGCCGTCGCCTTCCCGGGAACCGGAGTTTTGCGATATTCGCGGTACAGGATCACTGCCAGAATCAGCACGGTGAAGACCCAGATGCCAAGAACAATTGTGCGTCGTTTGTTTGAAGTGGATGGCATTGTGTTAAACGCTCTGCATGTGGTGTGCAACCATAATTCTCGATTGCCGTGTCACCCCGCGAATTTCAGGCATGCGGGCTCGGGTATTTGAATGACGACTCCATTCGGGTTCAACCGTCCATCCTTCTCATTGATCGCAAAAACGACTATTAAGTCCGACTGCTGATTTGCCGCAAGAAGGAACGACCCCGAGGGGTCGAGCGTGAAATTCCGGGGCCACTTCCCCATCGTCGATTGATGCTGCACGCAAGAGACCGTGCCCGTTTTCTTATCGACACCGAAAACGGCGATACTGTCATGTCCGCGATTCGACGTGTAAAGGATATCTCCTGCAGGAGACGTATGTACGTCAGCAGCAAAGTTTTCTCCCTTGAAGTCAGGCGGCAGCGTGGAGAGAGTTTGTCGCTCCTTCAGCGCTCCCGAACGACGGTCAACTTCAAAGGCTGTCAAGGTTGAACGTAATTCGCTGAGGACGTACAATGTGTCGCCGTCGGGTGAGAATGTCATATGTCGGGGTCCCGATCCTGGCTTAAGGTCCGCCCAGGGTGGATCAGAGGATAACAGCTTCCCCTTCCGGTCATCAAATCTGTAGATCATCACTTTATCCAGACCGAGATCGGCGACGTAGGCAAACTTCTCGGCCGCGTCAAGAGCTACAGAATGGGCATGCGGGCCCTGTTGGCGGGAGTGCGCTCCGGAACCGTGATGTTGAATTACATCAGACGCTTCAGCGATTCTCCCATCGCGCTCCACAGGCAGAACTGTCACGCTACCGCTGGAATAGTTTGCAACCAGCAAAAAACGGCCGTCACCCCCGATGATAACGTGGCAGGGGTCCGCGCCGTGTGTCGGCTGCATGTTGATGAATTGCAGGTCACCCCCCGGGTCAATTGAGAAAGAGCTTACTGATCCGCCGGCGACACTGCCTGACCCGGACGTCTCATTCACGCAAAACAATCGGCTCCGGGGCTGGTCAACAGCGACATAGGAAGGATTCCTGACTCCCTTGACCGCTCCCTCGACTCGCAGCCCTCCGGATGATCGATCGAACCGCAGTCGATATATTCCTTCGCTTTTCCCTCCGGTGTACGTTCCGACATAAAGCGGAAACTCGCTCGGCATTTCAGGCGCTCGCATTCTCGCTGCAAGTTTGCCAACAGCAGACATGCCGACGAAACCAAGCCCGAGCGTGCGGAGGACCGACCGCCGGGTGAATCGAGGACCGGATACCATGTTTTCTTCCCTGGAAAACGTGCTGAGAACTCACTGTGGCAGTTTGTGGGCTCGTGGAGATGTCCCGACCCAGACCCGTGAGCCAGCGTTCAGTCGGTATGGGCCAGCAAGGCTATCGCCTCATCGTTCAGGAGCACCCACAGCGTGTACACTCCAAGCGCTGTGCCCAGTGGAAAGTTCAGAAGTTCCAAACACCCGACGATGAGCGCAAGTATTCTTGCCCAGTACTGGAATTTCAGCAGGCCGATCCCGGCGATTATGCCGGGGACCGAGACCAGCGTCATGAACGTGGCAACAAGCACCCCTATGGTGGTCAATACTCCGAGGGCTGTTTCATCCTGCGAGATCCAGCCGATGCCGAACAGAATGGCGAAGACCATCAGAGCAAAAAACAGGGCCATACCGCTCAGAACGAGATGAAAGATTCCAAGGAGCTGAATATGTTTTTTCATGTCATTCTCCAAGTGAATGAGACACCGGTCGTTGCAGTTACCTGCGACCGGCAATTTACCGATTGGACTCCCCGCATATTGTTTGGCCGGAGACCCGAACGGGAACCAATCGGCTACTGCGTGTTGTATTTTGCCAGAATCCGTCCGTCGCGGCCTGCAAGGAGCAAAGCCGCACGACCGGGCGCCAGCGTGACGTGAATCTCCGTACTGCTTTTACGGTCCCGAAATTCAATCGGGACTGTTTCCGCGCTTTCTGAAGTGAGGACGTAGAGCGTCGCGTCCGGAAGCACCGTCGGAGATATGAGGATTCCGGGATCGACACAGGAGGTCTCGTACGGACTGTTTACCCCCGCCCTCTGCATTGCATATCTGTATACGCGTCCAACGGCATCAAGTTGGTCTGCAAGTTCGAGGGGCACTGCAAAATACAGAATGCGGCCTTTTCCCACAGGGATTTCAAGAAAGGACCGACCACCTTCAAGTACCCCCCGTTCGGCATACGTGGTCCTATCGCCTGAATAACTCAACATCGCTGAATCTCCCGGCCAGTTCACTTGCACCCATCGGCTCATCATCGCTGACGGAAAGTATCCAACACCCCATCCGCTGGTACGCTCCGGCACCGGCTTCCAGTGTTCGTCCGCGTCTATCCGTCCCGAGACGAGGAGAGTTGCCCCAGTACGTACTTTACTCATCAGAGTATCCCAGGCCTGCTGATGAATGATCCAGGGAGCAGGTAGTATAATGAGCTTTGCCGGTGGCATTGCGGAGAGCTGGTATTCGCCCGTTGCGAATGCCGTGGCCCGGGCGTGATGGAACAGGGTGCGAACCGCATTTTGTTCGACTCCGATTCCCCAGGAACCGTATGTGGAAAGTTGAAGTGATTGTGGCAGTACGAGCGCGATATCGGGCAATTGTGCCTCGGTGGCATAGGCCTGGGCATCGCGGGCAAACGACGCAATACCCCTCAACGCCTTCATCCATTCCTTGCCGGAACCGTCACGACGAAGGAGACCGTATGTGTCGCTCCGGGTCCAATCCCAGTGCAGTACGCCTGCAGTTGCGTTTGCAAATCCGAGAGCGAGCTTCCGTTCAACAAGCGGCAGCCCCTGAATGTCGTCCCACCGCCATGTGCCGTCCACTGACCAGACGGGTTGCGGGCCCGTTTCCCCGATCAGGTTTGGTTTGTCCGTAGTCTTCGCGGCTACCGAATTCCACAACAGCGCATCATCACGCCACCAGCTGTGGTTCACTGTGTAGTCGACTTTCGACCCGCCCCAGAATTGATTCAAAACTCTGTCAGCAACTCCACCCTCGTCCTGTCCCACAGTGATCAACTGCTGTGATCCTGTCGAGCGGATAGCTCCGGCGAGAGCGTCAACCCAGCGTCCGAATGCGTCCTGTGCAAAGAGATTATAATCAATGGCTCGCCCGACTCTCGGATTGTCCGACCGGGATGGCTCCAGGTCCGGAAACGATGGGAGCGGTACTCCGCCAAAGCCGTTAAGTTCAGACGGGGGGACATCCCATGCCGCAGCGAGCTTTTCAATTGTCCCGTACTTCTTTTCGAGCCACCGACGCCATGCATCCAGTTCCGTCGGGTCTCCGTTCGGCGAATTTCCTTTCCAGAGTCTCTTGGGATTCGAGAAACTCGGCTCGTTGATAAGGTCGTAGCTCAGGAAAGAGACGTCCCGGAATCTGGAGACAATCGCCGTGAGGTAGGCAACCTGCGCATCGATTGCCACGGGATCGAGGTAGGGATTTGTGCCCGGCCCGAGCATATTCCCCTCCTGACCGGGGCCCTGCTGGGCCACCGTTTGCGGGTCAAAAGCGAAAAATGTGAAAATAACCTGCATGTGGTGGCGGCCTGCGGCCGCCAGGTATGCTTCTATCGCGTTCAAGATCCGTTCGTCTGCGGCGCCACTGACAATGTCGAGATAGTGAGCCCGATTCATCCAGATGCCGGTCCGGACAATCGTAAGACCCTGTCGTTCCATTTCTCCGAAATCCCGATCCCACACCCACGCATTTCCTCCAAGACTCCCTCCGACAAAGAAGGCCGAGGTGTAAGGGTCGGTGCAGAAGTAATTTGCGCCGACCATCAGGTACGGCTTTCCACCAAGCCTGAAGTAGTCTCGTCCGGCCTGAAGCCGTTCACCTGAACGGAGCGTCTCTGAATCTCGGACCCAGACGCCGGACGTGTATTGCTCAAATAATGAATCGCCCACTGTGACCGTCGCCCGGACCTTGTAGAAGCCGGGTGAGGAGAGCGGAAGGGGAATTCCAATCTCTTCATGCAGCGATGCGGAGAACTTCGACGGCCTGGATGCAAGGATCTTTTCCCCCGAGAGGAGAGCTACCGTTAGTTCTGCGGGTCCGTCTTTTCGCTTCACATCGACTGAGCCCGAAAGCCTATCTCCTGGATTGAGCGTGAGCGACTGAAGATCAAACCAGAGTCGAACGCCTCCGTGCGATGCATACACTGCAGTTTCTCGTATAAGGGCCCTGCCGGGCGGCGACTCCCAGAACTGTGCTTTGGCATCGAAGCAAAGATATACACGGCGGCGGGGGAGGCCGTGACCGACGACATCCTCCGCGGTCACAGGTGCCGCAATGCGATCCCCCCGCTCATTCACAAGAAAACCAAGGCCGTGATACCTCCCACTGCGGCCTGCATTCACAAAAACGCGGTCGGTATTGAGGGCGGTAGCCCGAAACGCTGGTGCGTCTTCATCCCATTGCAGAGTCCACGGCCCATGCTCCGGGATTTCATAGTTATGCTCAATCCCGAGAAGACGTGAAAAAGTCTTCTGTGGTCGCCCGTTCTGCCATCCGTCCCCTAAGTGGTACACAGGCACAAAGAACGCTCTTCCGCCCAGCACGAGCAGGTTTCCGTGCTCGAGATGGCGGCTGATCGTTCCCCAGGCATCGGCCGGGAGAGCCGATCCGTACGGAAGTATAAGAAGGTCACCTTCGGCGATTGCGTCTCCCTTCTTGAGGCCTGCCAAATCCACGAAATGCGGTTTCAAGGGGGCAAGCGCATCCTCAAGAATCCTTCGGCTAATCGCACCGTTTTCAATCGCAGGAAAACTCTTCTCGTAAAAAACAACTGTACCTCCAAAACCTGAAGACAGGTCCGCGGCAGAGAGAATGGCCACAAGGCAGAGCGTGCTGGTGAGATGCTTCAGCATGGGTTCTTCGATGATGTGGATCTTTTGCAGAGGGAGGATCGTCGTCCCAAGATAAAGAGAAGATCGTCAACTATCTACTGGACGATTGGGGGCCCCAAAGCGGGATTTGTCCGGGCATGCCATTACCAGGGTATCTGCTTTCGATCTCGCCAGAATTTTCCCGTTTCGCTTATCGGCGCCTCAGTTGACAGCCAGACAATCGTGTCGGCGCCACGCTCGACAGAGCGGGGTGCCGCGCTCGTCCCCATGTCCGTGCGAACCCATCCGGGGTCGACAGCATTCACTGCAACTCCTCGTGATTTGAGTTCGTGGGCGAATTGACATGTGACGGCGTTGAGGGTTGTTTTGCTTATACTATAGACAGGTGCATACCGGCTCATCCCCCTGCCGATTTCGCCGGCACCGCTCGAGACGTTTACGACTCTACTCCCCTTTCCAAGGAGTGGAGCAAATGCCTGCGTCACGAACAGCGGTCCAAGCGCATTTATATTGAAGGTTTCGTGAACCGTCTGTTCCGAAACATCAACAATCGGCGAGTATTCATCCAGGAGGATCCCGGCATTATTTACCAGCACGTCCAGCCGTTGATTTTGAGTGGATATGATTTTCCGGGTCGCGTCGATACTTTTTTTGAGACTGACATCAAGCACAACAAATTTGACATTCATTCCGGCCTCTCGCAATGAGGCTGACGCTATCTTTCCCGCTTTTTCGTTGCGAGCCCCCAGCCAGACTAGGAATCCCCTTTGGCCAAGTTGCCGGGCCACTTCCAGACCAATACCTCTGTTTGCTCCGGTGATGAGGGCGGTTTTCAAAGAAAATAAAGATTGAGATTGAGATTCAGATTGAGATTAAGACTAAGGGTGAGGGCGGTGAATCTAAAACGACCATTTCCCCCGGATGTATGCTATCGAACCGAGCTGGCCGAATTCGGTCAACGCGTCACCGTTGAAGAAAAGAGCAAAAAAAGTCGCGTCAAAGTTTGTAACAACAGACCACGTCACCGAAGGCACGATTGCCGATGAGCCATCGTCCGGATTGTAGATTGCAAAAAGATCCGCCCTGACCAGCGGAGAGACATCGAAGGCGATTTCCTGAAACAACGACCAACGGGCCGGAGAAAGCAAGCCGAGTTCTGTGGCCCGGGGGCGGGCAAGTGCGGCTTGTGTCGTCGTCCCTTCGCTGCTGCAGAGAACCTCCGTATGAATGTACAGCGAGCTCGGAAACGTGTAATCGCCAGACAGGGCGCCAGTCACCAAGATACGCCGGGTGGGAGTCGACCGAAGTATGACCGGAATTTCCGCGGCAAGCACTTCTCCCCGGAAGCCCCCACCCTCTATGTCGCCCGCCCAGCCGGCCCCCAGAAACCACTCTTTCGCCTTCCGTCCGGCGAGAATATGAAAGTCATAGGTCCATTGATTCAAGGTCACTTGTGCCGCCGTGATCGCCTTTGATGAACCGGTACCGGGTTTCACCGCAAGTTCGATCTTTGAAACTTCACCGGTGTAGTATTGAAGCCTGATCGCATCGACAGCGGGGCGTTCCTCGTAGTCAATATCCAGAACCGACAGAGGATTGAAAAGGTCGATCGGGTTCCACACAAGATTGGTTCCCCACGCGATGCGCTGACGTCCGACGGTTGCCTGAAGAGGTCCGGGATTCCAGGTAGCGTAGAGCCGGTCAGCTTCCAGGTATCCGACGCTTTTTTTCGAATTCCACAGAACTGAGCCGAGCCTGCCAAAGCCTGCATCGTGTCCGAGCATATCGGCAAATCCGGGGGTGTTTCCAACGCTGCCTCCGTAAAAGGCACGACCGCGAAGTTCCAGGACGCCAGTGATCTCCTCCGCGGGATACCATTTAGCATTCAACCGAGCGTGAAGCAGGTGATCGTAAAAAACCCCCTCCGCGGGCAGATCGCTCCGGCTCAACAGATACTTCACATACCCTCCGATTTCGCCTTCTCCGGATTCGGCCTGAAATTGTAAGGTCGCAATCAGCATGAACAGAAGGACAGTGAATCTCATTGATGAGCACCGGCGATATCTGCCTTAATGAGACCGTCTTCGAGGGTAACAACCCGGTGTGCCCGTTGAATCACACGGATATCGTGCGTGGAAAAAATAAAGGTCATGCCGTGTTGGTGGTTCAGCCGCTCCATCAGTTCCAGCAGGGCAATGGCCGATTTTCCGTCGAGGTTGGCCGTCGGTTCATCCGCAAGCACAAACGACGGATGCGAAGCCAGCGCACGTGCAACGGCAACGCGCTGCTGCTGACCTCCCGAGAGTTGAGCCGGACGGGTTGATGCCCGATCGGCCAGCCCGACTGCTTCGAGCAATTCACCCGCACGTCGGGACCTCTCTGTTTTGTCGGCGCCCTGGAGCAGCATGATGAATTCCACGTTCTCGCTTGCTGTGAGGACGGGAATGAGATTGTACGCCTGGAAAACAAATCCGATGTGGTGGAGCCGAAAGTCGATCAAATCGTCCGTTCGCATGGAAGATATATCGACTCCGTCGATAATGACCGAGCCTGTGGTCGGTTGATCCAGTCCGCCAATAATGTTCAGAAGCGTCGTTTTCCCTGAGCCTGACGGGCCCACGATAGCCGTGAACTCTCCCCTTTCCACTTCCAGGCTTACACCGTCGAGGGCGTGAACAGGCACGGAGGCGTGATCGTAGACCTTGGTAACGTCGCGGATGGAAATGAGCGCCATAGTATCACCCGATTGTCGCGAGAGCAGACACCGGATTCAGCCGGGTTGCCTTCAATGCCGGGTACAGTGCGGCGATAAGCGCGGCAACCACAACCATGAGTCCCAGTGTCGGATACACAGAGGGATGGACCACAGGGTAGAGCATCGTACTGATATTGTACAGGGAAAGGCCCTCGGACACCCAGGCGAGATCGATCCCCACATGTCCAAAGAGCGCCACGGTAACCGATCCCAGGATGATTCCCGCGATGCTTCCCGAGGTCGATAGAAGCACTGTCTCCACAATGATCATGACGAAGATCCTTCCACGCTTCATGCCCACGGCCATCAGCATGCCGAATTCGCGCACCCGGTCCATGACCGACATGAGCATGGTGTTTGTCACCCCAAAAAGCAGGGCCAGGAGGATGATCCCGAGGAAGATCGCATTCGTCAGATCAGCACTCTCTGCAGTCAGTTTCAGTTCAGGCGCGAGATCCTGCCAGGTTTCCACCTGCAGGTCGGGGAACGCACGCGCAAGAGTCTCCTGCACTGAAGGGAGACTGTCGTTGGTGGTCAGACGCACCGCAATCTCATGGATGAGTCTGGTACCAAGGAGCCCGTCGAGGTCGCTCTGCCTGACGAATACGTTCATTCCGTCAAACGCGGTGGATTCAGTATCGAACAAACCCGCAATGCGAAACGCGCCGTACATAATTGTGCCATCCGTTCTTTGAAAACTGAGCACGAGCTTCGCTCTCAGTCTCAGACCCAGTCTCTCCGCCAGCTTCCGTCCGATGACGATGGGCAAGCGCTCGTCTCCCCCGAAGAACTTCCCTTCTATTATATGCTGTGAGATGGCAGTCGCCTGGCGTTCGATTTCCGGGACAATGCCGACAATGCGCACCCCTTCCGACGAAGTCGGGGATGAGCCCATGCCGTCAACGACAGTTCTGGCAGTAACCGCCCTTACTCCCGCCACAAGCCTGATTCTCCCGATGACCGAATCCGGAGCAGGAATCGCCATGCTGATGAGACGTTCTTCGCGAAAACCCCGCACATGAAGCTGCATGTGGGTGAGATCCCGGTCGATGGAGGAATTCACCATTGAATCGTACATCCCTGTGAAAATTCCCACGGCGAACAGCCCTCCCCACAAGCCGAGCATGATGGCACTTGCCATAATGAGGCTGCGGCGCCTGTTCCTCCAGATGTTTTTCCAGGCGATTTGCAACAACATCACTTCTTCCTCCTATTCCTGGGCCCTTATCCCCGCATTGCAGGCACGGGGAGAAGGCGTCGGATGACAATCACCGGGTATAAAGCGCTTATCATTCCCAGCCCGAAGACAATGAGCGCCTGTGCTTCAAAAACAATCGGGTCGCTGCTAAAGGGGATTATGGGCTCCATCCCATAGGCAAGCATCGCCTTCGCGTAATCCCCACCGAGCTGAATAGGAAATTGATGGAGATAGGCAACAAACGGGATTGAAATGACAATGCCGACCAGCGCGCCGATCATCGAAACCAGGAGCGATTCGATGACTGTCACGTACATCAGCCGCCAACGCTTTACGCCCAGTGCAATATTCATTCCGAATTCCCTTTTGCGCTCCGAAGTCATCATGACCACGGTGCCGAAAATGCCGAAGCCAATTACGACGTACAGGATCAGGAGCATGATCACCGTTCCCCCGTTGTTGGCTGCAACCGCCTGCACCAGCTCCGGCATCATCTCGCGCCAGCTCATGACTTCCAGGTCGTCGGGGGCGATTGCGCGAAGTTCCGCGGCTGCTGCGTCGACTGCATCGTCCGAGTCCAGCAGAATGGCGATTGCGGTCAGACGGGTCGGGGCCGAGAAAAGCGTTTGGGCTTCTGCCAGCGGGAGATAAAACATAGCGTTGTTGAGATCGGGAATCGGAAAGCGTGCAATGCCCGCGATCCGGATCATCTCGGCAGCGGTCACTCCCTGATAGCCCTGACCGAAAACCACCACGCTGTCTCCCACATCAACCCCCAGTAACCGCGCAAGCCCTTCCGCCACCAGGGCGCCTCGATGCCAATCACTCATGGACGCCCCGCGGATGATACGGTTGCCAAGTCCCGTCATCGCACTTTCCCGCAGCGGATCGATGCCAATGACCGGACAGACTCTGGTCAACGCTCCGTGGGCTATGAGACATACCGTTTCGAATCTTGGAACGAGATTCCGGACGTGAGGGAGTGATCTTGCGCGGGCCGCGAACGAGGTGTCGCATGACATGCTCTGGTCAAGCGAGCGCTTCTCCCAGTAGTTCTTCCCATGAATCTGAATATGACCGGTGGAAAAACTGACGGCAATATTTATAATGTAATCGTTCTGCCCGTCCTGTGTGGAAGAAACGAGCACAGAAAGGAACACGGCAAACACAATGGATGCGCAGGCAATGAGAGTCCGCTTCCCGTTACGCCAGAGATTTCGCCAGGCCAGACGGAAGAAGAGTCCGCCGGTGGAGTGCGACGCGGTAGTTGACTTTGATGTAGCGAGTTTCGTGCCGCCTCCTACCTTACTCTTTTCATGTTTTGTTCAGAGAAGTACGACTGATCGAACTTTTCATTGAACCTCAACTGACGGTATTCCAGCACAGTCTTCTTCCCGGGCTCGTTTGCAGGGACCATTTCCCAGTGTGCCGGCAGCCGGCGACCATCAAAAAGCTTGATGTTGCTCCCCGTAAACGATTTCACAAGAACGCCATCTTCGTCGAAGTAGTCTGTGCGCAGTTCAAGGTAGCCGTCCTGTGAGATCCACATGACGAGTTTTCCCCACACGACGCCGGCTTCCGGTTTCGGGATAAGTTCGATTTTCCAGGTCCGATGGCCCTCAATTTCTCCCTCTCCGGTGATCGCATGGGTATAGTCATCGACAAGGGAAGACTGGCGGACGAGATCGTCATTCGTGAAATCAGATCCCATCCATGACTGCAGCATCATGGAGGGGGGAATCTTGATGACGCGCTGGACGGAGGGGAGCCAGTTCCAGGCTTCCGATTTTCTTTTCAGGGTAACGGTGCCGCGATCACGCGCCGGCGCCGTAACATACACCAACGCATAATCGGGCTCGAGGGCCCACACTTTCATCTCAATGGTCCTGGACCACTCGGGTTTGGTGATGCTCATGGATATTTCAGAGTACGTGCTCGCGCCGTGCATCAGGTTGTTCGCCCGATTCACAATTTCCTTCGCGTCCTGTGCCCTCAGAGGAGCGGCGAGAACAACCAGCGCAACAACGTGGATGAAAGCATCCCTCATTGCGGACCTTTTCTCGGCGTACAGTACAATTCTATGAGCTTCTGCTCGAGCTTATCGATGGGGAAGTCATCCGGCGCGACAGAATAATTCAGGCTAATCCCGTCAAGGATGGTCCCAAGCAGCATGGAGTCGAGCTCGGGATCGGGTGATCCCAGCCGTCCCAGAAGCGTGATGACACCGCTCGCTAAGAGTTCATGCAGTTCTCCCGCCTTCCTCTGGATAATCTTCCGGTACGTGCCGCTGGTGTGGAGCTGCAAAACGAGGCGCATGAGATCTGAATCAGACCGTATCAGGTCCACCCAATTGCGGATGAGCTGCTCCATCGTGGAATGCGGATCTGCTGTCTTCGCGGAAACCTTCAGAGCGGGGAGTGCCTCGCGAACGCTTTCCGTAATCAGGCTCTCGAGAATGGCATCCTTGCTCGGGAAATAGTTGTAAATGAGTCCCTTGGAGATCCCCACTTTCCTGGCAATCTCAGCAGTCGTGGTTTCCCCGTATCCCTTTTGAGAGAAAAGCTTTAGGGCAGCCTTTAATATCGCCTTCCGGCTCTTACTGCGGATTTCTTCAAACTGCTCTTTTGTCCTCGGCGACACGGAAAAAGGGAGCTCCTTTTGTATTGACTGACTAGTTGGTCAACCAATATAGTACGGTCCATAGGAAAAAGCAAGCGAAATCGGCAAGCAGCGAGAGGGAATCTGCCAACCGGACTTCAACGACCGCGTACTCCCAAGCCATTATCTCCGCCACTCAGGGTCACTCGGCAGTTGACTCCACATACTTGAACGACCCGAGTGCGTGCCGGCAGCCGTCCACATGGTTGGGCCTGCACACCTTGAATATGAACGCCGACTCCCTTAGTTTAGTGTCCGCACTTCTAACTCACCGGCGACAGCCGAACGGGCACTCTGAACGCAGCAGATCCGCGCGCTAAGGAGTGCAACCCCTGAACCATTCCCCGTACTTGCCTAAACGTCATCGTACAGGAAGGATACACGCCGTCATGTCCAGCGTACGCACCCTCGTGTTGTTCCTGGTCTTTTCCGCCCTGCCAACCGTCGCTCAGCAACAAGAACTTCGCATTGCCGCGACGTCACCTAAAGGACTCCTGAACACTCTCGACCAATCGCAGACGATCTTCGTCACATTCGGTGAACCGATGGTTGCCTTGCAGGCAGTTCCCAAGGATCAGGGGAGCGGTCCGATGATCATCGAGCCCGAGACAAAAGGCAAGTACCGGTGGATGGGAACGAGCACAATCTCGTTTATTCCCGAGGGTCCTCTCCCCTACTCCACACGTTACACAATACGCGTGCCGGCCGGAACGGCCTCCGCGGGCGGTACCCGTC
>Ga0326726_10003202_pt1 | contig 15033 bp, 6 predicted proteins | sample MHFenrmetagenome_2_FD_207603 | JGI IMG/M metagenome (GOLD analysis project Ga0326726, IMG submission 207603) | Lab enriched peat soil microbial communities from Michigan Hollow, Ithaca, NY, United States - MHF15MN | ecosystem: Environmental > Terrestrial > Soil > Wetlands > Peat | place: USA...
CCGGAGTCGGCCTTCTTCGGCCGCGGCGGCTGGACCTGGTACTCCGGATCAGCTGCATGGCTCTTCAAAGCAGGACTTGAATTCATCCTCGGTGTCCGGGGGACTCTCGACGGACTTCTTATCGATCCGTGCATTCCCGGGACCTGGGACACTTATTCTGTCAGACGTATTTTTCGCGGAGCAGTGTACAACATCAACGTGCAAAACCCGGGGCACGTGCATTGCGGGGTCAAGGAAGTACGGTTGGATGGAGAGGTGTACGGCTCTGCGATGGGACCCAGGGAGAAAAGACTTCCCGTTTTTGAGCGGGGTACAGTTCACGATATTGTCGTAGTTCTCGGGGGGCTGGATAATGGTTAAGAAGATTTTCCTCACGAACCGATCATGTCAGGTACGCAGAACCATTTTGTCGCTCGTTGCGGTGTGTTCGTTCGGTGCCAATGCGCTCGGCCAAATCTCCACGGAGGCACTGCTTGACACGATCCAGCACACGGCCTTCAACTTCTTCTGGTACGAAGCCAGCCCAGCGAACGGCCTGATTCGTGACAGGAGCCAATCCGGAGCCCCGTGCAGCATCGCTTCGACCGGATTCGGACTCAGTGCGTTGTGCATCGGTGTCGATCATGGCTGGGTAACCCGCACGGCGGCGCGGGATCGCGTGCTGACAACATTGAAGACATTCTGGAACGGACCGCAGGGGAGCGGCGATTCGTACATTGGTAATTATGGACTGTTCTACCACTTCCTCGATATGACCACCGCCCGGCGGACGTGGTCCAGCGAGCTCTCGACGATCGATACAGGGCTGTTGCTTGCGGGTATCGTTGACGCGCGTGAATACTTTGGGGGTGCGGATTCCACCGAGATCCTTCTCCGCTCAATTGCCGATTCAATCTACTCGCGGATGAACTGGGATTTGATGCGCAACTATCATCCTGGAATCCTTATGGGATGGATGCCCGGACACGGGTTCTCTTATGACGACGGACATGGAAATATCATCCCTTACAGCCAATGGGTCGGTTACAACGAGGCGTCGATCATGTATATTCTGGCAATGGGTGCACCGAAGTACCCTGTCGACATGTATGGGTGGCAGACCTGGACGAGCGGATATCAGTGGGACACCCAATATGGCTATAGCTACGTCAATTTTCCGCCACTGTTCGGTCATCAGTATTCCCAATGCTGGCTTGACCTTCGCTCGATGTCGGACGCGTACATGCGCAACGCAGGAATTACGTACTTTGAGAACTCGCGCAGGGCTACGCTTGCACAACGGGCATATTCCATTGCCAACCCGGGAAGATTCAACGGCTACAGCGATTCGCTCTGGGGCATCACGGCAAGCGACGTGTCCGGCGGCTACGAGGCGCGGGGAGCGCCCCCGCCGCAAAACGACGACGGCACGATAACGCCCACTGCTCCCATAAGCTCCATCGCATTTGCCCCTGAGGTTGTCCTTCCGGTGATCCGGAATATGTGGGAAAATTATCGTGCCCAACTCTGGACCCCGTACGGCTTCCGCGATGCGTTTAATCTTGGACTCGGGTGGTGGGACACCGACATCATCGGGATCGATCAGGGACCGATCATCATGATGATTGAGAACTACCGAACAGGGTCGGTCTGGAAGCGATTCATGAAAAATGCCAATATTCAGCAGGGACTCCAGGCCGCAGGGTTCGAGCCGGTCACCGGCGTCTCCAACTCCCCTTTATTGCCGAAGGACTCCGGTCTATTTCAAAACTATCCAAATCCATTCAACCCGACGACAGAGATTCGATACACCACAAGGGAGTCGGGCATTGTCAATCTGAGCGTATTCAACCTCCTGGGGCAGCGGATCGCAGTGCTGGTCAACCAGGTGCAGCCTGCCGGCCAGCATCAATACCGCTTCGATGCAAACGCGCTGCCGTCGGGCGTGTACTTTTATACCCTTCGGGCCGGACCGTACACAGAGACAAAGAGAATGGTGCTCGTCCGGTAGGCACAAGGCCACTTCGACCAGTTGCAGGGGGTGACATCTCGTCGCCCCTGCCCACAGCCCCCGATTGATCCCGATCTTCTTTCGCCGACCATGACGCCACTTCTGATGACCCGACGACATCCCAGGCCGACAGTAGTCCTGATGTTAACGGCGATCCTTTTGATTCTGAATTCGCCGGCTTCGGCATCCGGGCCCCACCACTATCAGCACTGGGATCCATTCCTTGATACACTGCAACACCGAACGATTAAGTGGTTCCTCGATGTGATGCCTCCGACGAACGGCCTCACGCCCGACCGCTGGCCCAGCACGTCGCATTGCAGCATCGCAGCCGTCGGCTTCGCGCTGACGGTCTATCCCATCGCGGCAGAACGGGGAGTCATTTCCCGGAAAGAATCCGCGCGCCGGGTACTTCTCACATTGCGTTTTCTCCTCAATGCTCCGCAGGGTCCTCAACGAGACGGAATCGCCGGCTATCGGGGACTCTTCTATCATTTCCTTGCCCTGAAGGACGGTACACGTGCATGGAATTGCGAGCTCTCGACAATTGACACCGGCCTGTTGATGGCGGGCGTTCTCTTCTGTCAGTCGTATTACCCGGGCAATTCCAGGACCGAAAAGGGAATAAGGCAGACGGCCGACTCACTGTATCGCCGGGTGGATTGGACCTGGTCGACCACCGGGAGGCCGGGGATTATGCTCGGGTGGACTCCAGAAAAAGAGTCGGAGGGAGAGAGCTGGCACGGTTACAATGAGGCGATGATTCTGTACATCCTGGCCCTCGGTTCACCCACACATAGCGTCGCGCCGGAGGTATGGGATTACTGGACTTCGACCTACGTGTGGGCAACCTACTACGGGCAGGAGTTCATAAGTTTCGGGCCGCTCTTTGGACATCAGTTCTCCCATTGCTGGATCGATTTCAGGGGTATCCGGGATCGCTACATGCGCACAAAAGGAATAGATTATTTTGAGAATTCCCGCCGTGCAACGTATTCACAGCGTTCATACGGCGCGGAAAATCCTCTGGGATATAAAGGGTACTCGGAAGACGTTTGGGGAATAACTCCCTGCGATGGTCCGGGCGATACGACATTCTTGGTCGACGGGAAAAAGCGAACCTTCATCGGTTATGCCGGGCGTGGAGTCTCGTTTGACTGGGCACTCGACGACGGCACGATCGCACCGACGGGCGCGGGCAGCTCGGTCGCTTTTGCTCCCGAAGTCAGCATCTCCTGTCTGAAAGCCATTCGCATGATTCATGGAAGACGCATCTTCAGGAAATACGGATTCATTGACGCCTTCAACCCAACCTTTGTCACGAACGCTACCGGACCGGAGGGATGGTATGACCGCGACTACCTCGGCATAGACCAGGGACCGATCGTTCTGATGATCGAGAACCTGCGCAACGGATTTGTCTGGAAGGTGATGAGGAAGAATCCGTACATCCGGCAAGGTTTGACACGTGCAGGATTCACCGGAGGATGGTTGGGGGATTGAGAATCACTTCAGATATCCGATATCAGATTTCTGATATCCCCATGGGGTTTGAAGCATGCTTTTACCTGGACGAAGGCCCGGCCCTCATATCCCCTTCGTCATTCGCGCTCGTATCGATTGCTGTTCGGCAGTGCTTGCTGCTGGATACCCTCGCTTCATTCTCCGCTTGGGAACCTGCGATGAATCACCGAGGTCCCACTTCTCAAGTTTCACTGACTGACGGTTCGAACGGCATTGGGATGTTCCCGGCTTTTCCCCACCCATCCCCTTTGAACTCCAAATACCATTCGACCGTTGACCCTATAATTCGAACGAGGTTTTCATGAACCATGTCAGGATATCTGGTCGACTCTTTCTCGCGGCCGGCTTCTTGATTTTTGCTGCCACCGCCCCCCGGAGTTTTTCACAGGTGCGTGTCCTTGACAATTTCGACCGGCTCGAAGGCTGGAGGGCCATTGCGTCCGAAGGTGCGAAGCTGACGCTTCGCAGCGGAGAAGGGAAGGCCGGATCGGCAATGGAAATGGATTTCGACCTGAGCGCCGCCTCCGGATATGTGATTGCGCAGAAAGACTTTGCGATAGATCTCCCGGCGAACTATCAGTTCACCTTCGATATGCGTGCAGATGCGCCGGTCAACAATTTCGAGTTCAAAGTGATGGACGAGCAGGACGACGTCTTCTGGATAAAAAAACTGAACATCACGTACCCTAAAGAGTGGGAAAAGCAGCGGATCCGGAAGCGGCATCTCACCTTTGCATGGGGGCCTCACCCCACGGCGGACCTGCGCCATATTACGAAAATTGAGTTTGTCGTCTCCTGCGGATCCGGCGGCAAGGGGAAAGTCTTCATCGACGATTTTCGATTCGAACTGGTCGACGACACCACGGGCAGAGATGTGAAGGCCGAAGTCGTTGTCTCGAGCATTGCCCCGGGAAAATTACCTTTGATTGATTCTGCAGGATCAATGCTGACCGGTTGGGTAAGCAAGGGGGTTGCTGCTAAGGAAACGCTCACGGTTGATTTTCATCGGGTGAAGGAAATAGGCGGTTTGGTTGTCGATTGGGATACGACGGGATTCGCCAGATCATACGATGTCGAGCTATCTGATGACGGCAAAGAGTGGACAAAGGGATATACTGTCTCGAACGGAAACGGCGGACGGGACTACCTGCCCTTTCGCGATGGCGAAGGGAGGTTCCTCCGGGTAATCACAGGCGCTTCCGGGAAGGGGGCAACATATGCGCTTAAAAAAATGGTGTTCCAGGATGCGCGTTTTGGAAATTCTCCTAACGACTTTTTCCGTGTCATGGCAGGCGATTCGCCATCAGGCTACTTCCCGAAGTATTTGCAGAACCGGCAGTCATATTGGACTGTCATCGGGGTAAATGGAGATACAAAGGAAGCGCTTTTGAATGAACAGGGACAGATTGAAGTTGACAAGGGCCAGTTTTCGCTCGAACCCTTTCTTTACTATGACGGCAAACTGATAACATGGAGCGACGTGACCGCCACGCCGCAGCTTCTCGATGACTACCTACCAATTCCATCAGTGACCTGGAACTACCGGGATAAGTGGAAAATTCGGATCGAGGCTGTCGCTGCAGGGAAGCCGGGCAACTCCCTCTTCTGCGTGAGATATTCCATTGTGTGCAACGTTCCCGACGGGAAGGCAAAATTCTTCGTTGCCCTCCGTCCTTTTCAGGTCGATCCACCCTGGCAGGCCCTGAACTTGGTAGGGGGCGCGGCGCGGATCGACAGCATTCTTGACAACAATGGCATGATCGAAGCGAACGGAATTCCAGTTATCCCGATGACATCGAATACGTCCTTTGGTGCGGCCGAATTCGATGAGGGTCCAATTACCGATTTCCTTGCGCGTGGGACGGTCCCTCCCCGTCAGAATGTTCGAGACCATATGGGCTTCGCATCCGGAGCACTCGAATATGACCTTTCGCTGGAAACGGGGCAATCTGCGGATATCCATGTCGGCGTTCCTTTTCATGGTTGGCGGAAGAGTCCTGCGCCGTCCATGCGGGGGAGCGGAGACAAAATCTATTACGATCTGATGCGCGCCCAGACTGTCTCTCTCTGGACCCAGACACTCGGGACGGCCGATTTTCGCTTCCCTCCGATTGCCCAAGATGTGGCCAATACGATAAAATCCACTGTAGGCTATATCCTCATTAACCGGGATGGCGCGGGGATACAGCCAGGTTCCCGGAGCTACGAGCGATCCTGGATTCGCGATGGCTCTTTAACCTGCTCGGCCCTCCTCCGTTTGGGACATTCAGAGGAAGTGCGGGAGTTCATCGACTGGTATGCCGGAGGGCAGTTTCCGGACGGAAAGGTTCCTTGTGTAATGGACGCACGAGGCCCCGACGCCGTGCCGGAACACGATAGTAACGGTGAATTCATCTACGCCATTTTGCAGTACTTCAATTTCTCCCGGGACACGCTCTGGCTTCGGGGAAAACTGGATGCAGTTGTGAAGACTGTCCGATATATCCAATCTCTGAGAGCGCAGCGGAAGACGGATCTGTACCGGAATGGAACCCCCGAACAGCGGGCCTGCTTCGGGCTTGTCCCCGAATCGATAAGTCACGAAGGTTACTCGGATTTTCCGCGGCACTCCTACTGGGACGATTTGTTCATCCTCAAGGGCCTCAAGGATGCGACGACGATCGCCGGGGTCCTTGGTGAAAAGAAACTTGAGGCGGAGTTCGCAGCGGAGCGGGATGACCTGCACAAAGACTTATACGCTTCCATGCGGCTCGCAATGAAAGCCAGGAATATCGACTATGTTCCAGGCTGCGTTGAGCTCGGAGACTTCGATGCGACCTCCACAACCATCGGTATTGCACCATGCGGGGAGCTTGGCAACATTCCCAAGCCGCAGCTGCACAGGACATTCGATAAATATTATGAATTCTTTGAGAAGCGGAAGAATTCGGGAGAATTTGAAAACTATACGCCCTACGAAACACGCGTGATCGGCTCGTTTGTTGCCCTTGGGGAGAAAAAGCGCGCGGAAGAAGCGCTCAACTTCTTTATGCACGACCGCAGGCCCCGGCAGTGGAATCTGTGGGCAGAAGTGGTCTGGCGTGACCCGGAGACCCCGAAATATATCGGCGATATGCCGCACACGTGGGTCGGATCGGATTTCATCCGTTCGGTAATCAGCATGTTTGTGCTGGAGCGTGAGCGGGACGATGCGCACGTGCTTGCTGCTGGCATTCCCGATTCCTGGGTGAAGGACACGAGTGGCATCGCGTTGCAGGGCCTGCAGACCTATTACGGATCAGTCGGCCTGGATCTCTCCAGTCATGGTAAGCAGGTTTCAGTAGAAGTGACGGGGACATTTGATGCTGTGCACCACAAACTCGTGCTTCATTCCCCGCTTTCACAACATCCAAAATCAGTAAGGGTGGACGGGAAGAGGACCCGATCAGATAAGTCCGACGATATCACTCTCACCCGCCTCCCCGCACATGTTGTGTATCAATACTAGATGAACAATCGCCGGACAATAGTCCCCCTGAATGGCCTCTGGGACATCCAGCCTGGGGATTCGGATGTCCCCGGGGGAAAATGGCTTGCCCGGGTTCCCGTTCCCGGCCTCATCGATCTTGCCTCGCCGGCGTACGAGTGGACGGCTTATAAGTACCACAGGTATCGCCATGTGTTTACGGTTGATACGTCCGCCGATTCTGAAAGGACAATCCTCCGCATCGACCAGGCCATGTTCGGCACGGAGGTCTGGCTTAACGGGGAAGCGGTCGGATCCGATATTGGTTGTTACACGTCTCAGGAATACGACCTCACTTCTTCGGTGCGGGCCGGCCAGGAAAACACCCTTCTTGTCCGAGTCGGCTCGAGAGACACACTCCCGTCGGAGGCGGCGGTAGGCAACGATCAGGAAAGGGACGTGTTCATTCCCGGCATATGGGGGGACGTCTCCCTCATTCGCTGCCGCAATCCACGTGTTCTTCACGTTCAGGCAATTCCCCATATCGAAAGCGCCACAGCCGAACACCGGGTGACCATCGAAAATACGTCAGGAAAGCCGAAGGTGGTGATGGTCACGGCGCAGGTCCGGGAATGGATGTCGGGATCAGCTGTGAGCGCCCCCTATTCCGTGGAGGCTGACGTGCCCCCGCAAGGTGGCTCAACAGTTGTTCTGCACCTCCCGATTTTCAAACTGCGGCTGTGGAGTGTGGAGCAGCCTTTCCTGTACGAAAGCATCGTGACTCTTCAGAGTGATGAAGGTGTGGTCGATGAGCTCCGGACGCGATTCGGCATGCGCGAGTTCAGAATCGAAGGATCCCATTTCCTTCTCAACGGGAAACGGATTTTCCTCAGGGGAGGAAACATCGCGTTTCACAGGTTCCTTTCGGATCCTGACAGGCGACGTCTCCCGTGGAATCCCGACTGGATCAAGCGAGTGCTCATCGAGATTCCAAGGGCGCATCATTTCAACTTTTTCCGCAGCCATATCGGCCAGATGTACAACCGATGGTACGACATCGCCGACGAACAGGGCATGATGATTCAGAACGAATGGCCGTTCTGGACGACCACCGGATCGAAGGCGCAAATCGGGAAAGAGTTTACCCGCTGGTTGCAGGACAACTGGAATCATCCGAGCATCGTCATCTGGGACGGGCTGAATGAATCTTCGGACCATGTTGTTGAACACGAGATCATTCCCGAGATGAAACGTCTCGACCCGACGCGGCCTTGGGAGCCTGTCGATTTCATCGAAGACCATCCGTACATCTACTCTCTGGGTCCGGTGCTGAACGAGGAGAGGCTGGGGTTTGGGAGGGGGTTCAGGGAAATTGAGCACTCGCAAACACCATCGGTGGTGAATGAATTTCTCTGGTGGTGGCTCGACAAAAACGGAGCGCCTTCAGGGTTGACCCTTGAAGTCCTTGAACGTTGGCTTGGACCGTCTCCGTCGCGGGACGAAGTGCTCCAGCATCAGTCATTTCTGGCGGCTGAACTGGTGGAACTCTTTCGCCGGATGCGCGTTGAAGCCATCCAACCTTTTGTTTACCTGAGCAATAACGCAGGGCCGACGGCGAACTGGTTCTTTGGAGATATCAAGGATCTCAACCCGAAACCGGTCATGAAAACCCTGAAAAATGCCTTCACCCCCTTCGGCGTGAGCATCGAATTGTGGGACCGGCATTTTCTCCCCTCGGAACGGAGGGACATCAGGGTTTTCGTGTTCAATGATGAATCCGATCCAAGATCGGGAACGCTTCGCTGCAGCATTGCTGCCGATGACGGACAGACGAGTTTCAGCAAAGAAGTGCCGGTCCGCGTCGAAGCTCTCTCGTGCCAGCGTGTATCCGTCGAATTTGAGTTTCCAGATTCTCCAGGCCGATGCGAAGTACGTGCAGAGCTGTCGAAAAATGGATCGACGGAGCGACCGGCACATAGCAGGAAGATTGCGCACGTCCTTGAACCGCTGCATATTCCGGAGAGTGTCTCCACAGCGCGCGTGGGACTCCTGGATCTGACGAGCGAACCGGCGAATTTCCTCAAAGAAATCGGAATTGCCGTGGAGCGTTTCGGCAAGACCAGGAGCAGTTCTTCGGAAATTCTCCTGGCCTCTGAAGGAGAGGCAGGGGGACCGCAATATCAGGTCAACCTCGATTCAATCACCCGACTTCTTGACGCAGGCGGAAGTGTCATTGTTCTCGAACCGGAATTCGGGATAACGGGCAAACGACAGATCCCCCTCACCGGCGAACTCTTTCTCTCCATCGAGCGCCGGCTCGACGCCGACAAGGGGGGATACGACTCACATGTATTCCTGTCCGATTCCGGTCACGCCATCTGGCGAGGACTGGATCCCAGTCTCTTCAGATTCTTTAATGGCGGAATCGGCGGCGAAATTGTTTCCCAGCACGACGTGAGTCTGAACAACCCCTGGACCGTCCTGGCAAGGTGCGGGCTTCATCTGGGCGTTATCGCGTTAGCTGAAGTATCGATAGGAAAGGGAAGGATTATCGTTTCAAGAATCCAGACAAGGGGCAGACTCCTGCAGCGCGAGCTGTCGGGGGACCTGTTTGAGCGGAGAGCGGATCCTGTTGCGCGACAGTATCTCCTGAACCTCATTGGCTACGCCCAAAGGGCTGCGAGCGAATCAAGTAATTCATTTCAAACTTCATCGCGTCCTGCCGAATCCTAGATCGGAATCCGGAAATGTGTTCTATGTCCTACCGATATCAAAGGCATCTGTGCACTGGTCTGAAAATTCTCACTCTCTTTTGTATGCTGCCGGCATCACACGCCCGCCTGGGGGCACAATGGGAGTACGATCACCACATTGTGTTTGACAACAGCCTCACCGACAGTTCATATTTTTACAGCCGTTGTGTCGTCAAAGCACCAAGCCAATTGCGAAGCCTGAATGGTCGGCTTCCCGTTGAACATGCCATCTTCCATGATCCTCCGAACGCGCTCTCCCTTGAGTTTCGATCTGAACGTGGTGGTACCTGGGACGCAGCGGTTACCCTTGGCAAATGGCGCAACAGGGACATTTTCTTCACAGGCGGCTCGCTCTCTTTTTGGGTATATTCTCAATCTCCGGTGAACGGCGCTGATCTTCCGAGCGTATATTGCGAAGATATCGACAGCCATCGAACCGCTCCTATCCGCCTGAGTCGGTTCATTAAAAAGATTCCTGCACAACGATGGATCCGTGTTGACGTCCCTCTCCGTGCGATTCGAGGAAATTCGAAGACCGTCGATCTCCGGAAGTTCAGGACAGTTCACTTCATCCAGGGATCGACAGATCACGAGCGACACCAAATCATAATCGACGGGATCAGAATTGACAGATTGTATGTTACGCACGGCGACACACTTCAGCCCCCGCGTGGACTTAGCGCACTCGGGTATGGTGCGCACATTGATCTCCGCTGGAAACCTGTCGCTGGCGAACAGGTGCAGTACTACAAGATCTTTCGTTCCGTTGATGGGGGAGAGTTCATCCCAGTGGGCATCCAGAAAGCGGGCATCAACAGGTTCGCTGATTTCATCGGCGGGCCGGGGAGCAGCGCTGTATACAGAATAAGCTTGGTTAGCAACGACGGCAGGGAGTCATCACTTTCGGACACGTGCAGCGCATCAACCCGTGCAATGAGTGATGAAGAGCTTCTCTCGATGGTTCAGGAGGCATCGTTCCGGTACTATTGGGAAGCCGCACACCCTGTTGCGGGCCTCACGCGCGAAAACATGCCGGGGGACGAAGATCTTATCGCAACGGGAGCATCCGGCTTCGGCATCATGGCTCTCATCGTCGGGACCGAGCGGAAGTTCGTTTCCCGCGCGGAGGCCGATGAACGCTTGCTAAAGCTTCTCCGCTTCCTTGAGCGCGCGGACCGCTTCCACGGCGCGTGGGCGCACTTCATGGATGGACGAACCGGGAAAGTCATACCGCTTTTCGGCAAATACGACGACGGCGGCGACCTTGTGGAGACCGCCTTCCTCGTGCAAGGGCTGCTGGCAGCGCGAAAGTATTTTGATCGTGACACACCTGCAGAGCAGGAAATCCGCTCTAACATAACCCGGTTGTGGGAAGCTGTGGAATGGGACTGGTATCGGCGCTCCACGGATAGCGATTTTCTCTTTTGGCACTGGTCTCCGGACTACGCATGGCATATGAACCACCCCCTTGTGGGATGGAATGAAACGATGATCGTGTATCTGCTGGCGATCGCCTCCCCAACCCATCCCGTTCCCGCATCTCTGTACTACACAGGCTGGGCAGGACAATCCGAACGGGCGATGAAATACCGTCAGGGTTGGAGCGGAAGCACGGAAGGTAACCGATATTTCAATAGGAATTCGTATTATGGTCTCAGACTTGAAGTAGGGGTGGGGAGCGGGGGACCACTCTTTTTCACCCACTATTCCTTCATGGGATTCGATCCGCAGGGAAAACGGGACAAATACACGGAGTATTTTGGGAACAACCGGAACCTCGCCCTGATCAATCATGCGTACTGCACGGACAATCCGGGGCACTACGCGGGGTATGGCGACTCATGCTGGGGGCTCACGGCGAGCGACGATCCCTGGGGTTATGGTGCCCACGATCCCACGCCCAGGAACGACAACGGGACAATCACGCCGACAGGTGCGCTTTCGTCGTTTCCGTATACGCCCGTCGAATCGATGAAGGCGCTAAAACATTTTTACTACGATCTCGGGCGTCAGCTTTGGGGAATTTATGGATTTCGAGATGCCTTTAATCCTCAACAGCAATGGGTCGCCGATATCACGATGGGGCTCGATCAGGCACCAATCATTGTGATGATCGAGAACTATCGTTCCGGTCTCGTATGGAAAAATTTCATGGGAAATCCCGAAATACCAGGGATGCTCAAAGCCATAGGCTTCGTTGAAGAACCTTCACATTCACACTAATCGCCTTACGCTCATGGTCTCCCAGACTTCGCTTTTGTCCGGACTGTCAACGCGTTGGTTCAACAGTCGTCTCCTGCTTGCCGTTGCGACGGTCGTTTCGTCAGTCTTCTGGTGCGCGCAGGTGTACGCACAGAAGGGGATAAGCCGCCTTGATCCTGTCATCGAACGGAAAGTCGATTCACTCCTTGCCATCATGACCGTGGAAGAGAAGATCGGACAATTGCATCAGGAATCGGGGGGTTGGGATAGCACGACACAAAGTCTCGGGGCCACAGAGACTGAGCGCCTGAGAAAGGGGCTCATTGGCTCGTTTCTGAATGTCATCGGTGCTGAACGGACAAGAAAAATCCAGCGGATCGCAGTAGAACAAACCCGGCTCCACATTCCTCTTATCTTTGGAGAGGATGTCATTCACGGATACCGAACAATATTCCCTATTCCTCTTGGCGAAGCCGCGAGCTGGGACCCTGCACTGGTGGAGCGTGATAACAGGATAGCCGCCATTGAAGCCTCTACCGAGGGCGTCAACTGGACGTTTGCTCCGATGGTGGATATTGCACGCGACCCGCGTTGGGGGAGAATCGCGGAGGGATCGGGGGAGGATACCTATCTTGGCTCGGTCATGGCCGCAGCGAAGGTGAAGGGATTTCAGATGTCAGATTTCAGCGATTCAACAACAATCGTTGCGTGTGCGAAGCACTATGCCGCTTATGGTGGAGCGGAGGGTGGAAGGGATTACAACACCGTTGACATCTCCGAACGTACCCTGCGCGATGTGTACCTCCCCCCGTTCCATGCAGCCGTGAATGCCGGCGCCGGCACACTGATGAGCTCCTTTAACGAAATCAGCGGCGTACCCAGCACTGCCAACCGGCATCTGCTCACGACAATTCTCCGGGGCGAATGGCATTTCAACGGATTTGTGGTGAGCGACTGGGGTGCGGTTGGCGAACTCAGGAATCATGGCATCGCAGGTGATTCCGCGCAGGCCGCGCTGCGGGCGATCAATGCCGGTGTGGACATGGACATGGTGAGTGGTGTGTATCTCCACACGCTCCCGATTGCCGTGAGAAATTCAAAGATCCGGATGTCAGTCTTAAATGAAGCGGTCCGCCGCATACTTCGGGTCAAGTTCGCCGTTGGCCTATTCAAGAATCCCTACCGCAATTGCCGTGAAGGCACCGAACGTGCCGTGATTCTGACGCCGGAACATCGGGCGGCCGCACGCACTTCGGCAGCGAATTCGATGGTGCTGTTGAAAAATCAAAACGGACTCCTCCCCTTATCGCGCGACGTCTCCTCCATTGCCTTGATAGGACCCCTGGCGGAAAGCAAGGACGCCACCCTCGGACCATGGCATACGATGGGCGAAGGGGCCGATGCAGTTTCCATTCTCGAGGGCCTCAGATCATCAGTGCCGCCGCAGACTCGGCTCACCTATAAGAAGGGATGTAATCTCACATTTTCGGACACGAGCGGATTCTCTGAGGCCGTACAGGCGGCGAGTTCGTCGGATGTGGTCATTCTGGTGGCAGGAGAAACGGAGGATATGAGCGGGGAGGCGTCAAGCCGGTCTGACCTCGGCTTGCCGGGAGTGCAATTGGAGCTCGTCAGGCGAATATCTGCGACAGGGAAACCTGTTGTGTTGGTGCTGATGAACGGGCGGCCCCTCTGCATTCCCTGGGAAGCTGAACACATTCAGGCAATTCTTGAAACGTGGTTCTCGGGAGTGGAAGCGGGGAATGCAGTTGCCGATGTCATCTTTGGGAAAGTGAATCCCGGAGGAAAACTCCCCGCGACATTTCCCCGTAGCGTCGGACAGGTCCCCATCTACTATGACCACAAGAATACCGGCAGGCCGATCGACGAGAACGAGCGGTTCACATCAAGGTACTTCGATCTCCCCAACACCCCCCTCTTTCCGTTCGGTTTCGGTCTGAGCTACACATCATTCAACTATGGAAACCTTCGGGTCCTGACAGCCTCGGCGAAAATAGGTCAACCGGTGAATCTTTCGGTGGACGTCCGGAATACGGGATCCAGGAAGGGTGACGAGGTGGTTCAGGTGTATATCCGTCAACGGTATGCCGCGATTACCCGTCCTGTCATGGAACTGAAAGCTTTCAGGCGAATCACTTTTGAACCAGGCGAGGTGAAAAGGGTGGAGTTTGCCCTCGACAGTCGACAGCTTGGGTATACTGGAGATGACATGAAATACACAGTGGAGCCCGGCGTGTTTGAGGTGCTCGTGGGAGGAAGCTCAGATGCAACGATTGCCGGGAGGTTTGAGCTCGTCAAAGAGTAGAGACGTTCAATTGAACGTCTCTACGGGTTTCGGAAACATGCACCAGCCATGGTAACCCCGTACGGACGCTGCCCGGTACAAGTTTTCAGCCCCCAAGTCGTGGTGGTGCCCGCAACGTCCCTACGGGAATATTAGAATTAAGGTGGTGTCACAGCATGCCGTGTCCCAACAGGTTTGGTCTCTGAATTCAATCGAGAATTAAGGACGGATAATTCCTAAATCCACCGTCCCGCCCTTCGCGACGCGGTCTCTCCATTCTGCAGCTGAACATGACCCTGGCACGTCCCGGCTTAAGATCGGTCTTTCTCTTCTTCGCTCTCTTGCTCTTTTCTTCCGGCTGTACCCGCAAGGAAGCAGAACACTCCGAGGTCGTCTTCTGGGCGTTCGGGGCCGAGGGGGAGAAGGTTTCCCAGTTGATGCCGGAATTCGCTCGCCGTTATCCCGGGATTAATGTTCGCGTGCAGATGATCCCGTGGAACGCGGCCCACGAAAAATTGCTGACAGCATTTGCGGGAAACTCACTCCCCGACATGTGCCAGCTTGGAAACACGTGGATCCCCGAATTCAGGGTACTGGACGCACTTGTAGAGCTCGATTCACTGGTTGCACGATCTCCCACCATTCACGATTCAAGCTATTTCCCCGGCATCTGGGAAACCAACAGGCTGGAATCGCATCTCTACGGGATTCCATGGTATGTGGACACGCGCGTATTGTTCTACAGATCAGACCTCGCGGCTGCCGCTGGCTATGCTCGGCCTCCTTCATCGTGGGAAGAATGGTTTGATTTGTG
>Ga0326726_10003203_pt1 | contig 15032 bp, 5 predicted proteins | sample MHFenrmetagenome_2_FD_207603 | JGI IMG/M metagenome (GOLD analysis project Ga0326726, IMG submission 207603) | Lab enriched peat soil microbial communities from Michigan Hollow, Ithaca, NY, United States - MHF15MN | ecosystem: Environmental > Terrestrial > Soil > Wetlands > Peat | place: USA...
TCCTCGACCAGCATCAACCGCTGATCGCCGTCGACCAGATGAATGGATTCAACCCTTTTCACAAGCATGCCACCGAGGTATTCACGGTATATTTCCAGCCCGCCGAGGTAGATGCGTTCCCGATATCCCGAGCCATCCTGCCTCTCGATCCGTTTGCGCGTCCGTTGCCTGCCCGTGTCATACTGGTAATAGGCCATGCCGCCGCCGCCAAGGTCCATTTCATGGATCATGTCGCGGCAATCCCATCGTAGATCAAAGCGGGAAAGGGTATTTGCCAGATTGAGCATGTTGCCGTGGGCATCGTAACCAAATGTCGTGGCCTGCATGCGCTCCCCACCGGTCCATGTTTGCCACAGGCGATTGCTGGCTTCCTGATCGGGATCGTCGAACGCATAGGCGTAATCGCGTGTCCAACTGCCACTGCCGGCATAGTGGCGCATCTGCTCGATGTTGCCGACATCGTCATACCTGTAGGTCTGAGTATAGTTGCGCACCGCCCTGGGATCGGCGATGGGAAATGCAACCTGTACCGCAGCTCCTTCATCATGATTGGGCGCTCCGTTCAATGCGCCGTTTTCGCGGCCTTTTGCGGACGTGAGTCGATAGAGCGCATCATATTCATAAAGACTTCGTGGCTCGACGATGGCGTTCTGGAAAAAAACCGGCATATATGCCTGATCTTCAACCTCCGTGACATTGCCGATGGCATCGTAGGTATACAGCAATTGCTGGATTATGCCCGGATCTTTCAGGTTCGAGCGATGTCCTGGAAAACCACCCGAACCGCCAGGAAGGGTTGTTCGAATCTGGTCGAGCCGAAAGGTGCTTTCGTCATATTCGTACTGCGTCAGCGTATCATTGCCAAGACGCAGCGACACTCTCTGGCCTTTTTCGTTATAGGATATCTGCTTGATAGACTGTTGGCTCCGGGCGCCGGTTACTTTCGGCACTGCGTTGCCTTGTGCGTCGGTACTCTTGCCTGCGCGCACATGCAACCATTCGGAAACAAGCAACCCACGCCGGTTGTAAGCCGGCTCGTAAACAGCCACACGGTCGCTTGCGCCTGGTGTCGGAACCTCCCTGCCTGCGGCATCCGTCGCAACGTCACGATGCCAGTTGTACTGACGAGTCATGCGATTCAGGGCGTCGTACTCGGTGATCTTGATGTAGGTCTCATCGTCGACAAGAGCGGCCGGATCGACCTTCCAATCGATGACCGATTGCCGGGGCTGATTGTTCAGCCTCCGCTGGACCTGCAGCGCATTGCCCTTGAAGTCGCGGCAAACCGTTTCGACCATGCCGCTTGCATCGTAGTGGCGAACCAGTTGTCCATTGAGGTTTGCGCGGCCATTCGGCTGCGCGTCCTGGAATTCATTGCGTTCAACCATGACCGGCGGCTGGTCGTCGATACGGAGCCACCGCGCCGTAGGTCGTTGGAGGGCATCATAGTCGGTCGAATGAATGCGCAGTTCCCGTACGATATCCCCCCCTTTCGGCGTCTGGTTGATATCCCATTCCAGCATGGGCTTCCCCGCCGCGTCCATGATCATCCAACGGTCGCCGGCATCCATGCTGTGCTGAAAAAGCAGGTTTCCGGCGATGTCGTAGCAGGGAACGCTGCCGGTCGGCATAGCATTGCCGGAGTCGTTGTTCGCCTTGTGCGGCATGATGTATTGCATCACCAGGTTGCCGCGCGCATCCCGTATCCATAGCGGTTTGCCTTCTGTGTCGAACCTGGTGGAGGTAAGGTGTTTCACGTCCTTGAACCGTTCACCGCCATAATCGTGAATGCCATCGGGATGTTTCACCCGGTTATGGGCGATGTCTACGACCTTACGGCCCAGACTGTCCAGAATCGTCATCGACGGCGTCTCTGCATGTTGAACCGCAAGCCAGGCCGCACGTTTTTTTGCATCCACGGGCATGGGGTTCTTCGGGTCCGGGGAGCCCCGGTCGATATACCACCGGCTTTCGGTAACGGTATCGTTGGCATCATGGCTGGAGACATGCCAAGGCGAGAACTCTACCCGACTGAAGGTTCCATCCGGCATTTCGGTACGGATGAGCCTTCCGACGGCGTCGTAATACATTACCGGAGTAACTCCTGATTCGCTCGCAGCCTCTGCGGGATCAAAGCGGAGTTCGCTTTCACTGAAGTAAGGCTCATACTGCTTGACCGGCTTGCCTTTATTGTTGAGAATCGTCTTGCCGGTCGCAATCCAGCGCAGCGTGCTGCCACCTTCAACCGGCTCGGCCTGGGTCTTTTTCACCAGAACCGTACCCATGCCGTCCGAATATTCAACCGCAACCTGAAGTTCCGGTTTGCGTTCCTGATGCTGGTGCACATGCTGTTCACGCATGATCGAGCAGGCGCTTGCGGGACGATGGCCATAGGTGATTTTCCCATTCTCGAGGAGCTCACCAAAATCGTAAACGAAACGGACAGTAGCGGCTTCGAGCCAGTTCAAGGGAACATCAGGGTTGTAGGGTCCGGTCAAGAATTCGGACATCTGTTTCACAGTCAAATCCGGACGAACATTTGAAAGAGTGTCCCCTGACTCGGTACGATCTTTCCCCATTACCGCTAAGGCAACAGGCACGCCGAGGATGTCGAACACCTCGGAGGAGTAATTGTCGTTCAGGTCTTTGAGCTCCGAAGGAGCAAGCACGCGATAATCGTATCCGGTAACCTCAGTCCTGTTGTTCAGTTGGTCCTTGCTGGATCTGATGAAAAGGTCGCGTTCGTCATATTCGAGTGTGGTGACGTTGCCAAAAGCGTCGGTATACCGTTCAGGCAGGTAGAAATGCTGTACTGCATCCGGTTCGAAGCCGGCGATGCCGGAGCGAATCCAATACTGGCCAGCGGTATCGATATGGGTGAACCGAAGAGGATCAGCTCCAGAAAACCGGTATTCAAGCTGTTGACCACTGAGATATCCGCCGAGACTGGCATCATCCAATATCTGACGAGCAGAGGCTGAAACTCCTGCAGGCAGGTCGAGCAGATTGCGGCCGGTATCGTCTGCAAAAACAGAATCCAGGAGCTCGTCGGTAAGGGCAAGCCTATACGTTTCAAAAGGAAGTCCGAGTCGACCGAGTTGTCCGAGCGGGAGCGCTTTTTCAAGAATCGGCTCGTCATCATCGAAGAAAAGCATCCGCATAAGTTCGGTCAGGCGCTTTTCAGCCTTGTTTCGATCCGACTGCTCGTGATAGGCAAGATCCGTTACAGAATCACCGGCGTTTTGATGCACCGGACTCAGGCGATAACATCTCAGCTTATCGAGCGTGAAGTACCGATTGTCTCCTGGATCAGGGCATGCACTATCGTCGTTGCCATCCAGCCGGATACCAGTGAGTTCGTAGTTAAGAATTTCGCAGGGAACCCGCAGGCGTAAGTTGTCCCAGGAGAGTATCTCCTGCCCTGGTCTGCAACCGAAATCGTCAGTATAGCGGGTCTCGGTATAGGCAAGATGCAGCTCTTCCTGGAGTTGGTGAACAAGTGGAAGCGAATCGGCAATCCCTTCGGCCTGTCCAGGGTCATCATCAAGCTTGCCGTGTCGGGGATACACCACAGCTACGGATTGGAGGACATTGGCATATTCGTCGTGTTGCAGATTAAGCGTGTGGGCAATGCGCGGGTCCGGTCGCATTGCCCCTGGTTTGAGATCAAGCTCGTAATGATACGTGATGGCTTCGCTTTCGGCGGCAAGGAATACCCCATGCCGGTTTTCCGACTTTGGCTGCAACCGGTGAATACAGCAATTGTGGCAGGCCACGGTAAAGAGTTTGATCGGTATATGTTCACCGCGCTGCAACGCATCGACATCGAGTTCATACACCTCCTGTCTGAGTGTCATCCCTTTGCATGTCCTCAATGCTTCACGCCATTCCTCTGGGGAGAGGGCCTCTGTGTCGAGTTCAGGTTCAGGCAGCATATGCTCTCTGAACCCGCCAAGCGGATCGAGGGCTTCAGATCGCTGTTCTTCGAACCGATGCGGGAAATATTCGTGCTGGAATTGCGACAGGATATGCTGCCTGTCAAGGAACATTCCTGTATGGTACCAGGTGATTGTTTTTACCGGAGGCTGGTACAGCTTTTTGTCTTCGGTTATGTACGGGCTTGCTGAATTCCCCTTTTCAAACGTGCCATAGTCCTCAACGTCAATCTGCTCGACCCGCCCAAATCCCCTGAACTCCCGTTCCTCGCTGTCGAAGTATCCGTGGTGGTAACTATACGTCGTCGCGAAGGTCGTGTTGCGCCATCTGTCGGATATGCTCACCTTCTCGACCACATGCACCGGAAACGGCAACCTGGTGATCCAGGGTTTGCCGTCGTACTTGTCCCGCAGGTAGAATTTGGTTGAAGACGCGTAATCGATACGCGACTCCATCCCGAGGTTGTTGACCGTCTTGATCAGAAGATGCGGCTTACGCTCACCCATCAGGTTTATATAACGCATGTGCCGTTGCGCATCACCAGCCAAAGGCGATGACCAGACCAGGCAGGCTGTCCCATCGCCCAGCAGATCAACGGGAACGATGCTCGCCAGATCATCGATTCGTGGAAAGACTTCAAGTATGCTCGGTTGGCTCCAACAGTTGCCCGACTGGTTGAAATAGAGTCGCACACCGTCACGGTGCAGATAGATGATATCTGTGGTGCCGCTGCCGTCGATGTCCGCCAGACGAACGCGTTTGTGGTCGAAAAGGTCCGGGTTGTCGAACCAGGGAGAGTTGTCCATCGTCACTTTGGCTCCGAAACGGCAATACCCGAGGTTCGGCCAATAGCATACTTCGCCGTTACGGATACGGACGATATCGTTCAGACCATCCCCGGATAAGTCAGCCAGGTAGACGGATTGCGTGCCATCGGCGAAGACGACACGAGGTCCCTTCTCTTCGTCCAGCGACTGCAGAACACGTCGAGCAGGCCCGAACCCCTCTTCGGCGAGCGAGGGGTGCCAGATGAGCGCGTCGATTTCAGTAATCAGCAGATCGGCATGGCCATCACCGTCGAGGTCGATGAACCTGACATTCGGATCGCGTGTATCGAGGTTCAGACAGGAGATGAAGGAACGGAAAGGTTGCCAGCTTTCACGGTCGTCATGTTCATAAAACCCGGCCATCGGCCCGTCAATGACGGCAAAGTCGGGCCGACCGTCTCCGGCCAGGTCCATGAGCTGGGCATGACCGCCCGCTATCGAAAGGTTGACCTTCTCCGCAACCAGCTCCACAGGAGCGAATTCGACGGGACGGACGCTTATCGGGCTGATGTTGCGTTTGTAATACCATGCCCCGCCCTGCTCGGTCAGAATACCCGGAATGCCTTCACCATGGAGATCGACCCACTGATAAGCAACACCATCCAGTCCGACCGGCAGGTTTTCTAGGCTTTCGGGATCTACTTCCTCGACCGAATGCCGAACCACCGGCCGGGAATATTCGAACTCAAGCGGCGGCAGGCTTCGTTTCAAATAGGTCTCGCCACTCCGTTTGTAGCCCGACTGTACAACCGCGGAGAGAAAAGTATACTCAGGGTTGCTGACGCTTGCAGGGTCCAGGGTATCGGCATAGATGAAATCGGTGGAACGCACCAAACCGTCATATCCTTTCTCACCTGCCGGAAGATCGGGAATATGATGGTACATCTGTACCCGCTGGCAAAGCCTTGATGTCCGCACTTCGAAGCCCGAACGATAGCTGGAAAATGGGTCCTTGCGTGCGGCCCATCCTGAATCGACGGGAAGGTCGATCCGTGATTCAACGAAGATTTGCCCTTTATCATCTGGAGCTTTTTCTGTGAAGTGCCATTCACCATAATCAAACACCACTTCGAACATCCAGCCCGCATTGTTGAGCTGGTCATCTTTCAGAAAAATCGGACGGTGGCATGAATCATCAATAAGAGGCTTTTGGTTCCCGTAATAAATACGCTTCAGATAACGATTTGCCGTCCGGATACGGTTACGCTCGTTTACCTGGTCAAGAAAAACCCCGATATCGTCTTCCTCTTTGTACTCGTACAGAATGACATTGCCTTTATCATCCCGGGTTTCAGAGATCAACCAGCTGAAAATGCGATACTTGTCATCGGGATCGGCAATACGCGATTTTTCCTTGTTTCCGTAAACAGTGAGGATGTTGTCCTTCGAGATGGAACGCCAGTGGACATCTCCCGGATTATTGGTGTTTGTCCATCGCTCGATCCGTGCAAAGAGGCCTTCAATTCGCGGCCTGTATCTTTTTACGCGATAGGTCTCCGTCTCGCTCTTTCGATCGGGGATCGAAAGAGGTTTTCCATCAAAACCAAGCACAGGCACGAGATCTTCCGATCCTGAAAGGATGAACACGTCCGAGTCTTCATCATCGAGATAACGCGGCAGTCCTTTGTCTGTTTTGCGGGTAATTGAGGGAATCGAAAGGCTCCAGCCGAATCCGAAGGGGCCATTTCCAGAACCTGAGTCGTAGGAGAGCGAAAGCTGGGGTGCGAATCCCGAACGCCCCGGGCTCACAGCGATCGGCACGGTCATGGAACCTGTTCCTGTGACCGGATTGGCAGCAAACTTCTCGCCGATACCTTTGATCGCCCCGCCCCCTTTGGGAAGTGAAACGGAAGGAGCTTTCACCCCTTGCTGTCCCTGGGCGTTCTCCCTGAGCGGTTCTTTTGTCTGAGTAACCATGTAAACTGCTGAGAGTCGAGGTTGATCTCCTTCTCAAATAACATGGACACAGCTTCCCGCCAGCCCAGCCGGTAGCATCGACCGGCTGCATTCAGGTCGTACGACATGATCCAGCTCTTGTCATGGGAGCATGAACCAATCGAGCCTGATGTCAACAAGCGGAAAATGCTTATGTCAACAGCAACAATAAATATCTATGGAGAAATAGTAGGTAACGCATAAACATGGAGCCGAGAGGATACTGACTTCACAGGAAAAAATCAATGCGGATAGAGATAAGTATTTACTGGGTAGTCCCTATTTGATTTTAAGGATCGTTAATCGTAATAACAAATCAAAATTCACTGTCCCTTTCAGCCAGACAATTTCATCGGCTGAAATACTGTAGTTGCCAGATATGCATCCAGAGTGACCGAGCTCGAATCTCCAGGCTTTTTTGTTCAGACAAGCAAGTTTATATCCTTATTTCATAACGAAACAATGGAATTGGACGTGGAACGCTGATTAAGGACGGGAGTTCCCTGTTGATTTTTCGCGCATCCGCCGTATAGGCATAAAGGAGTGATCGAAGAGCTACCGGCACGGCCGGGTAGTCCGGTCTCTGGACGAAGCAACCAGCGCCTACGCAAGAAGCCCGCACCATGCGGGCTCTCGTGGTTGTACGATCAAACGAGAAACTTTTTCCAGTTCTTTGCGGCCTCGCAGACTGCCCCACTCATCAAAAGCCTGTTCTCAACTATAAATGAATGGACTCGGCACCTGGCGGGTAGTCTGATTCGTTCAGCGCTTGATGCCGAAAGCCTTGGCCAGCCTTGTGATTTGAGCTTTCGCATCTGTCGTTCTTTCTGTCAGGTAGTTGGTGTGTCAGTTCGGGATTGCATCATGATATCGCGCGTATGGCATATTGAACCATAGCAAGCCGGAGATAGTGACGCAGGCCCTTGACGGTCAGAACCACCTCGTCCAGATACCATATATCGCCTCTGCCTGGTTGCCGTCGTCGAAGGCTGTTGGCATAGTCGGACCTCTTCACAACTGGACAAATCCATGCGTACCGCTCTGTTTCCAGCCGAACGGAACAAATCGGAACTCGCCCGTCACAGTTGTAAAAACATGGATTCAGGGTGTGGAGGTCAAGCGCTGGCAAGCATCCTCAGGAATGACTGGCTAGCGAAAATTCGGTGTTGGAATGTCTGTAGACCACATCAGCGCGACACCAACGATTCCGCCTGTCAGTGCCAGTATCCAGAGCGTTTTAATGATTGCCGGCTGTGTTATGTCTTTGCGCTTAAACCCGTAGGTGAACTCTATAGCGCCAGGATGTCGCGCGAGTGTCTCCGCACCGCCCCGGAAAAAGATCCAGAACGTACCGAAAACCCAAAGGAAAAACACGGAGGCAAACCAAGCTAGTACATAAAGATTTCCATCTCGCGGCCTTAAATAATGCCAGACCGAGGGGACTCCCCCTGAAATACAACCAACTCCCATGACCACCCATGGAATATTCAGCCAGAACAAGTAGCCGCGGAAAAGTGCTCCATATCCCTCGGTAAGATCTCGGTTCGCCTCAATGTACGGTTGTGCCCTTTTCCGAAACATGGCCCAGTTGATGCCTGTCACCAGGATTGCAACTAACCAGAAGTATTTCGATATGAGATCGAGTGGAACCATTTCCCTCGCTGATTGTCTGTGTTACTCGCGGGTGGGCGAGGTACAGTCGATTTGACGGAATCAGTCTAAAGCAGCTTGAGAACGCTGCCCGTGCCCGTCAGCCGGGCACACTCTCCTGTTATAAGCGGTGTTGAACTGCTCGAATTTTCCTTCTTCAAATATAACGGATTTGAGCCCGTAAATCCTTGTCACAACCACTTATGAAGCCATCCGTCATTGGACACTGAAATTCTGACTGAACTTTGCCAGGAACCTTTATTGCCCCTGGCCCATTCTCCGAAAACCTTATCATTTCATACTGTCGATGGCTTCACAACACCCGTGTCATGCCAGTTCTGAGCCGACGTATCAAAATGCCTGTTGCTACAATGGCCACCGTTATCGCATCGAAAGAAAGCCTCGACAACATTGATCCAGCAGATGGATTGCCACGTCGCTACGCTCCTCGCAATGACAAAGCAGTATACGACTGCATACCGTTGACATGACACTAGTCTGTAATGACTTCCTGTACGATTTTAATGAATGCATTGACAGAAAATGGCTTTTCAATGAATTTAACACTCTCGATGCGCTCAAAGCGATGGGCTATATAGTCGAACGTGTATCCTGACATAAAGAGAGCTTTAAGGTCAGGAATGATAGTTTGCAGCTCTTTTAACAGTTGACTTCCGCTCATATCGGGCATGATGACATCGGTCACAAGAAGAGTTATCGTTCCTGTATATTGCATAGCAAGTTCAATGGCCTCTCTTGGGCTTAGAGCTGTAAGTACGGAATAACCTTTATTTTCCAGCATCTGCTTGCAGATCTGCAGAATATCGGATTGATCATCAACCAGGAGTATCATCTGTTTTCCATCAGAAAATGCCGGTATCGAATTCTCGGGACTTTCTTTGATGGTATTGCCTCCTTGCCTGGGAAGGTAAATCCTGACCCAGGTTCCTACGCCCCTTACACTCTCGACATCAACAAAACCGTCACTCTGCTTGATGATTCCATAGACCGTGGAGAGCCCCATACCAGGCCCCTTCCCCACCGCCTTTGTCGTGAAAAACGGTTCAAAGATATGAGGCAGATGAAGTTTATCGATGCCCTGACCGTTATCGGTGACAGTAAGCGTTATGTAATCGCCGGCTTTCGAGCACATGTGTCCGGCAGCAACTTCCGCCTGGTCAATATGGATGTCACCTGTTTCGATCGTGATGTTGCCGTGTTCAACTATGGCGTCACGAGAGTTGATGCAGATGTTGACAAGAATCTGGTGAATTTGCGAGGCGTCCATCTTAACCAGGGCACTGCCGATATCGGGTTTCCATATGAGCGTGATGTTTTCGCCGATCAGCCGTCTCAGCAGGGGTAAAAAGCGGTCTATGACAACATTCAAGTCATGGACTTTAGCTGTAAAGACCTGTTTACGTGCAAAAGCAAGGAGCTGACGGGTCAGTTCCGCAGAGTGGTTTGCTGCGATCTTGATGGATTCAAGATCCTCAACAGAGCTGACTTTGCGTTCAAGGGCAATTTCCGTACGCGCCAGGATCACGGTCAACATGTTATTGAAGTCGTGAGCTATGCCTCCGGCAAGCTGGCCAAGCATCTGCATTTTTTGAGCATGCTGGAGCTGCACTTGCAGATTCTCTTTCTCCTCTTCCGAAGCCTTGCGTTCGGTGATGTCTGTCACAATGCCGGACATTCTGTTCGGTTTGCCGGAGTGGTCGTGCAGAAAGCCTCCGACCGCCCAGATCCAGCGCAGTTCGCCATCCGTTCGACGAATCCGGCATTCAAAATTCCACTCGCTCTGGTTCTCTATCGCTTCATGGAACTTTCTGTCTACTTCGGCACGATCCTCAACTATAACGTGATCAAGAAACATCTCGTATGTCCACTCGGGAAGAAGCGATTCATAGCCGAAAATACGATCATGCAAGAGCGTACGATGTGCGGTTTTATCCTGCAAATCAAGATCCCAGCCGCCCAGTTTGCTTTTTTCAAGCATGAAGATGAACCGCTCATGACTTTCAATCAGCTGCGCCTCTAGACTCTTGCGAGAAGTGATATCGATAAGGGTCCCGATATAGCGGACTGCGTTGCCTTCTGCACATAGTAACGGCAGGCCCTGTGAAATCATCCAGTGCACCGTGCCATCTGGGTGAAGAACACGGAACTCCATGGTAATCGGGCTTCCCTGTTGCGTCGTATGGTCAATGTAGTCGATAATGCGATCCCGGTCGAGAGGGTGCAGTGTGCTTTGCCAGAGTTGCATGCCTGGAGTTTCCGTGCCTCGATCCAACCCCAACAACGACCAGATCTCGTCCGACCATATAATCTCCCCTCTTATCACATCCCATTCCCAGACGCCGGCATGCGCCGCTTCCAGGGCTTGGGTAAAGCGTTTATGGTTTTCAAGCAGCTTTGCCTCCGCCTGCCTGCGATCGGTTATGTCGTTGACAAGCGAGTACAGCAGGGCTTTGTTCTCAATACTGATAAGACCACTGTGTACCTCCACGTCGCGCACCGAACCGTCCGCCAGGCGGTGGCGAAAGAGAAAGCAATTGTGCTTTTCAGTGGTTGCCCGTTGCATTTCGGTCTGGACTTCTTCATCCGTCAACTGATTGATCTGCTTGATGTTCATCCGGCAGAGCTCCTCGTGCGTCCATCCATAGAAGCCGGTCGCTGCGGGGTTGGCGTCGACTATGGCGCCATCATGCTGATCGATGATGAGCATCACGGTATGCTTGTTCTGAAAAAGGCTCCGGTATCTTGACTCACTCTCCCGAAGTTCCTTTTCGGCATGCTCACTCGCCCTGAGGGTTCGCTGCATGGTGATGCCATAGGAAAGGTTGTCGGCAAGTGTCGTGAGCAGCCCGATCTCTTCGGCATCGAAGGGGGCCAGGAACGTGGAGTACAGGGTTATGGCCCCAAAAACCTTGTTGCCGTCCGTCAAAGGCAAGCTCAAGGCGGAAGCGTGACCGGGACCCATCTTCTCCTTCAGCCACAGGGCGGAAACGGGGCCGGTGGGCAGATTGCGGGATATCGCCGGTTGGCCCGTCCGAATGGCCTTTCCGGTTGGACACTGATCCCGCTCGGTATCAGACCAGGAGAATTGCATCGTCCTGAGATAACCGATGTCAGAACCCTTCTGGGCAATCGGGCGTATGCATTTTTCCGCATTCTCCTCGGCATAGCCGACCCAGGCCATCAGGTAGCCTCCGGTTTCAACCAGGATGCTGCATATCGTATCCAGCAGCTCTCTCTCATCAGTGCTATGAATCAGAGCCTGGTTGCACTGGTTGGTTGCCCGAAGTGCACGAGCCAACCGGCGCAGTTCATTTTCAGATTGCTTCTGCCCACTGATATCGGAGAGAATAACCCGGCACCCATCATCGGCATCGTGCATTGCAGCATCAATCCGGAGTGTAGGGCGAGAGAGTGTGGATTGGGCATGAGCATTTTCTGAAATACCCGCCAGAAGGCGAACCTCGCCGCTTACTGGCACTCTGTCGGTGAAGGCTTTTTCGAGAAGTGCATCAACTACCGTATGGTCCTCGGGAAGAACGTATGATTTGAAGAGGGTGCCATGTAACCCGGAACGAGGAACCCCAAGCATGTTCGACGCTGTCAGGTTCACATCGAGTATGCCACTGTCCCGATTCAGTGTAAGAAAGCCAAGCGGGGCAAAGTCATAGAACCCGGCATGCCTGCCATAATTTTTTTCCAGCTCAGACCTTGACTGTTGCAGCTCGTCCTGCTGCATCTCGAGTTCGATCCGATGCACGGCGAGTTCATGGTAAATCCTGAGTATTTCCTCTCGTGAAGCAGAATAATCAGGATCATTCCGTTGATCGACTTTCAGGCGCTCTTCTACGATAGCCCTCAATCCAACTTTTCTGAGAGAGTTTTTGCGCTGTTGCTTTTTTGCCATCGAAGTACGGGCTTGTCCAAGGAAACAAACCAATTCCGGCTAACCGGAAATGATGGATTATGATGTTCCACACCGGTATTTTTACTCTTATAAAGTAGTAATCGTTTCCCCTTTGTTGCATTTTTTCCCGGTTTCACTCCGTTGAAGCGGGGAAACGGATGAGACAGTGACTGCGGCACAACTTGACAATACCCGAGTGTGGCTGTCGCCAGGAGCTGAAATTGCGCGGTTCAGCCCTGATGACACCAACTTTCCAGATCAGCCCAATAAGCGGTATTGATGCAACAAAGTGCCGTTTTTCAACTGTTTACGTCCCCAGGACAACCACAGCCTTATCGTATCAGGAGTATTTCCGGTTATTTCACAGATATCACGATGTTTCAATCCGGGAATCTCGGACAGCAACACCGCAAGCTTTATATCTTCACACCATTTCCAAAGCGATTGTGTCAGACTTTCCATGGACTGATCGAGAGTTTCTGTGAATCCGGACAAGGGCGACTGTCCTATGCTCTCGAAATAACAGATTCTGAATTTCCTGATCAGCTCAATTTTCGAGCTGTTTTTGCCAGACTCCAGATAAGTTCTTCTTAACAGGTCACTTGCATCTTTATCAGAACCGGTCATCCAATATGCAAGACTGTAAATGTCATCAATCACATCAAGCTGTGTGTTTTTTTCTTCAATCATGGTGCCTCCATTGACACGCTTAACCGGTTTGAATAAAAACAATAGTCCTTCTCACGTGATCACTTTGGCCGTTTGTCTTCCTTGTCTTTTTTTCCTCCCCTGTTATCGCCCTTATCTTGCTGCTCCTGGATTTTCCTTCCCTCGGGAGCTGTGTTCGGTCGTTCCTGAAGGTTCCGACCTTCAGGAGTCCTGTTCGGCGGCTCCTGAGCCTTCCTGTTTTCGGGGGCTCTCATCGGCGGCTGCTGGAGGTTCCTGCCCTCGGGGGCCCTCATCGGCGGTTCCTGTACCTTCCTGTTTTCGGGGGCCCTCTTCGGCGGCTGCTGGAGGTTCCTGCCCTCGGGAGCTTTCATCGGAGGTTCCTGTACCCTCCTGTTTTCGGGGGCTCTCGTCGGCGGCTGCTGGAGGTTCCTGCCCTCGGGAGCCCTCTTCGGCGGTTCCTGAACCCTCCTGCTTTCGGGGGCCCTCATCGGCGGCTGCTGGAATCTACTGCCCCCGGGAGCCCTGTTCGGCTCCGCCTGGCCCTTCCTGCTTTCGGGTGACTTGTACCTCTGTTCGAGAGCTCGCCTCCGCATATCGTCATTACGCTGATATCTGTTATTCCGGCTGTCAGATTTGCGATATTCGATGTCACGGTACCTGCGAATATCCACCAGACGATATCTTCTTATCCTTGAAGGAAGTCCGTAATTGCTGATAAGTATCCACGGGCCGCGATAACTGTAAGAACGGTACCAGCGGCCGTTGTGGTTCAGGTAGTACCGGCCCCCATAGTAGACGATGTCGTATGGACTTCCGACGGAAATCGAGAACCCCTGAGTTCGGAGGTACACAAAACTCGGTTCCGAATGTATCACAAATGCCGCCCGACTGCCCGTGCTGGATACCCTGACTGCCGCCGGAACATTGACAGATGGAATTCCAAGGAGAATTCCCCCGATTGCCATACTGAGCCAGATGTGCTTTTTCATCTTGATTTTCCAGTTAACCTTTTTTCCATAAGAACATGCACCGCCACCCCATTGCAGGTGCAAGACTTCCGAACCAATCCTGTTCATCTCAAGAGAACACGACTGGCGCGCAACCGCTGCCAGTTGCGCGCACATGTTGCCCGGCGCTACCTCCTGTTGTCATGCCTCCTGTACTCGACGTCACGGTATCTGCGGATATCCTCGATACGATGCCTTCGTATCCGCTCGGGCAACCTGCTCTGCTCGGTGTTTACCCATGGCCCGCGGTAATCCGATGAGTTGTACCACCCTCCATTCTGGTACAGATAATACCGGTTACCGTAGCTGATCATGTCATAAGGGCTACCTATCGAAACTGAAAATCCCTGATCCGGCAGGTCGATAAATTCCGGCCTCGAACTGATAACGATAGAGGCGCCACCTCTCCTGTTCGACATGGCCAGTTGATCCTGGGCATCTGCAGATGGATTAAAAAGCAACATCCCGCCGATTGCCACTGCCAACCCAATACCTCTTCTCATCTCGATTCTCCAGTTAAGATTTTTATCAGGGGCTTCACTGCCCGGAACAACCTCAGTGTGCCAAACGGGTCAACCAACTGCGCTGGACACGGTCGACTAACGTCCGTTGCCGTAATTTCGACGACCGTTGTCGTGGTACCGATCCCACCGGTGCCAGTGTCGGTGATGATGATGGTGTCTTCTGTGCCCTATTGCAATGCCGACCTTTACCCGAACTTTCGCAGAGGCGTCTGCGGATGGATCGCCGAGAAGTACTCCGATGATTCCCAGAACGAGCCAGATGATCCTGGTCATAATTTTGCTCCTTCAAGCCGGATGTTCAGCAACGCAGCACATCCTGAGTCGACACGTTGACAAGTATCAAACACTGGTACCTTGTTTTCTCTCTCATCCCCACAATGGGCCATCATAAAATGCGTCGTCCCTGAAGCAGCCTAATCACGATCACGATCGCGATGACTGCAATGACAAGAAGGAGGTGAATGAGCCCCCCCATGGCATACGAAGTCGGCAATCCGAGCAGCAGAGGATCAGCAAGATGACGGCGATGGTTTCCAGCATTTTACACCTTCTATTTTTG
>Ga0326726_10003204_pt1 | contig 15031 bp, 15 predicted proteins | sample MHFenrmetagenome_2_FD_207603 | JGI IMG/M metagenome (GOLD analysis project Ga0326726, IMG submission 207603) | Lab enriched peat soil microbial communities from Michigan Hollow, Ithaca, NY, United States - MHF15MN | ecosystem: Environmental > Terrestrial > Soil > Wetlands > Peat | place: USA...
GGTTCAGGTTCATGGGCAGATGCCAGGACAGAACCGAACAGCATACCTTTTGCTGTAACAGGCAAATGCGGTTCAGTAACAGTGGAATTGAAGCCTGCACCTAAGGGAACGGGATTAAAGGCCCAGAAAGAAGTGGCCAAAGTATTAAGATTAGCAGGGATACAAGATATATGGTCGAAAGTGAGGGGTCAATCAAGAAACATGATAAATGTTGTGAAGGCATTGGAGAATGCATTGAATGCTTTGAACAGTACAAAAATACAGGATAAGCACATTAAGAGCCTTTCAATAATCCATGGCCTAAAGCCTGTCCAGAATAAGTCGGAGACAGTTTAAGAATATGTTGAATAGGAGAAAATAAGATGAGTAAAATCGCAATCATAAGAATTAGAGGGACAGATGATGTCAATGGCAGGTTAGAAAGCACTATGAGGATGCTTAAACTCCATAAGAAGCATACATGTTCAGTGTATCCAAAGACAGATTCATTGATGGGCATGCTTGAGAGATGTAAGGATTATGTGACATATGGGGAGATTGATGAAGAGACTTACAATTTGCTTGTTGAGAAACGTGGGATGAAGAAGGAAGGAAAATTGGTGAACTATTTCCATCTTCAACCCCCTAGAGGCGGATTCGAAAGGAGAGGAATCAAGACACCATTCACTATGAAGGGCGCACTTGGTTACAGGAAAGATAAGATAAATGTACTGATAAAGAAGATGATATAAATACTACTTATAGATAATCATGGAGAATAAAAATGTCATTGAACCGAAGAAAAAAAGCAATCAAATTTCGTGGGCATCATACGCATGGCTACGGCAGCAAGAAGAAACACAGAGGCAGCGGTCATCAAGGCGGTGTAGGGATGGCTGGTACAGGAAAGAAGGGAGACCAGAAGAAGCCATCAATATGGAAGGATAAAAAATATTTCGGAAGGCACGGATTTGACTCAAAGAATGCTGTGAAGGTAAGTCCATTAAACTTATTCTATATTGAAACTCATCTAGATTTATTAGTGAAGAACGGTGTCGTAAAGAAGGAAGGTGATGCCTATAAGGTCGATTTGAAAGATTTGAGATGCAATAAACTGCTTGGATCAGGCATGATAACACATAAGTATCATATTGTGACGGATTACGCATCAGCATCAGCAGTCGCTAAGGTCCAGGAAGCAAACGGCACTGTTGAAGTAAAGAATAAGAAAGAATAAGAAAAAATAAATAATTTTACAAGAAGTTAAAAGGGTTTGAGTTCTGAACGTTTTAGAATCAGCATATAGGTTTCAATAATATGAATCGTAAAAAATTCCTTGAAAGGATTTCAGTATTGACTGCTGGTGGTATGATGTCAGCAGCATTTTTAGGGACTGCATGTTCTACAAATACAGATAATTCTGCCTCGAATATTAGCTTTGGCACAGATACACTTTCTTCACCTAAAGATACTCTTCATATATCCGATTCATTGAATCATGACTTGATGGGAATTCCGGCTAAGGATACACTAGAATCGAAATATTCCACTCCTTTGATGGATGACTATGCTAGAGCAAGATATTGTGATATAGTAGGGCAGAACGCTGAAAAAATATTTCCACAATGCAAACCTTATCTGGAGTTGATATTGAAATCCAATCATGATTATAGGCATATATTTGACATACCTCCAGAATATAACATAGCCATGTTAAATAGGGAGTCAAACTTTGATCCAAATGCACTTTCATCAGTCGGCGCACTAGGGATAGCACAATTCATGCGCAATACGGCAATAGATGCAGGCCTGAAAGTGTATGATGGAAGGAAATATAAGGAATTATATGATTCTGAAAAGAGATTGAGAGAATTGGGCAGAAATATAGCTGTCCTTTGGAATGATAACATAATACCTTCTCTAAGGAAAAATGATTTTAAATCAGTAGAATCATTAAAGAAAGAATATGATTCTGTCGTGACTGAACATGGAAAATTGAAGAATACTGTTCATAAGATATATCTTGAAGAGTTGCCGCACATGGAAGATGCACGTCTTATCTGGCAAGAAGAAATACCTGCATCTGTAAAGGATTATGCGCACCTAGCAGATAAGTGTCAAAAGTTTTTCGGCGGAAAACATATACACAATATAATCAGGGGTGCCGCAGCATATAATTGTGGATATGATGAAGTTGAGAATTGGAAAGGTCTACCATTAATACAGGAAACGATATGGTACGTTAGGGACATAATGGTGAATTCTGACAAGATGGCGCCGCAGCTCTCAAAAAATGTAATATACGAGGCAAATCCGCAGATAGTTGCAGAACTGGTAGCAGGTAAAGTCTATACTCTAAATTCGCAGGCAAATCTAAAATAGAAATATTATTTCTTCGTAGTATACTCCATTATCTACAGTCCAAAACATCAAAAATTCTAAATCTTCAAGACTTTGAAAAACATTCTTGTTTTCCAAAACATTTATATATATGATTTATAGAATTACCTTATACTTTTACAGATGAGTTTAGAAGGTGAGTTTAATTCATGCCTACATCGGTATATAAGATAAAAGGGGTAAGCAAGGTATTCGATAAGAGGATCGTTCTAGATAATATTGACTTGGAAGTCGAGAATGGCGAAATTCTGGGATTGATAGGCGCATCAGGTTCTGGAAAGACGACACTGTTGAATATAATGATAGGATTCTTAAGGCCTGAGGCAGGCGAGATAACTTTTAGAGGTGAGCATTTGCTGGAGGGCGATGAGCCTAAAGGTTTCAAATCTGTTTTCAAGAATACTGAAGAGTTGAAGAAGATGATAGGGATGGCTGCGCAGACACCATCATTCTATACTACACTCACCGTCAAGGAGAATCTGCAATATTTTGGATCATTGTATGGTATGTCGGGCGAGGTAATGAAGAGCAACATAACGACACTGATAAATCTCATGGATCTGCAGGGCTCAGAGGATAAGCTTGCAAAGAACCTTTCTGGAGGGATGCAGCGCAGGCTTGACATGGCATGTGCTTTGATACATGATCCTAAGATATTGATGCTTGACGAGCCGACATCAGACCTTGACCCATTGTTGAGGAATCATATATGGAGACTTGTGCGTAAGATCAACAAGAGGGGTACGACAATAATACTGGCATCGCATCACTTGTCAGAGCTGGAATCTTTATGCACTAGGATTGCCATATTGAAAGAAGGTAAAATGCTTGCGATAGGAACACCGAATGAGATTAAGCAGAGATTTTCACAGAATGAAGAGATACATCTGGAGACTTTCCCAGGAAACTATGAAGAGATATCCAAGATTAGAAGCACAGAAGTTGCGAAACACATAGCAAAAATAGAGGATAAAGGCACCAGCCTTGTAATTTATACTTCAAAGCCAGAAATGGTGCTCAATACATTGATGAAACGTCTCGAAGACCTGAAGGAAACGATTGTAGACCTCAAGGTCACAAGACCTTCACTTGATGAGATATTCATAAACATCTCAAGCAATGACCAATCTAAGGCTGAAGAGAAGGAAGAGGTCGAGGAGCGTAAGAAACGTAAAACTTCAAGATGAAAGTATTCAAGGTAACGGCAAAAAATCTGAAATTGTTAATGAGGTCTAAGACTTCCATGCTAGTTGTAGTGTTTGGACCGCTCATAATAATGCTCCTCGTAGGTTTTGCATTCAACAATAATACCACTTCAAAATTGAATATAGGATACTATGCGAACCAAAAGACTGACCTGACAAAATCTTTTATAGATGCATTGGTGGCCAATCCTAGTTTCTTGGTCATACCTTATGCATCTGATACACAATGTATCGATATGATACATCAAGGAAAGGTCCATCTATGCATAATATTTCCTGATGATTTTCGTGTAGAGAACAATAAGAGCAATGAGCTGCAATTCTATGTCGACCAATCAAGGGCGAATTTTGTATATGCAGTCATAGATACGGTATCCTCAAAAATCTCCGTGACTAGTACACAACTTAGCTATCAGATGACTACTGACCTGATAAACGTGATAGATAGCACGAAGAAGAGCAATACTGAGCAGTTGGCTAAGATAACCAAGATAAAGAATTCTTTAAACGATGTATCGACCAAGCTAGGTACTGTGCAATCAAAACTTGGAGAACTAGATTTTTCAGGAACAAACATCGACATGGATCCAGTAGACAAGGCCTCTGCTGAACTTGAGATTAGTATAACTAAACTGAAGGACGTCACGGACGAGCTAGTCAGTACAAGCGAAACAGCAGGATCAGCATTAACAGGTCATGTTGATAGTAATTGGACAACCACCTTAACTCAGTTCAAGAAAGATATAGCCGGCTTAAAATCTGATGCTAATACTTCCATAAACTCTACAGGAGATGATTTGGCAGCGGTACTGAATGCGTTAGAGATAGTCTCTACGGATGTAGACCTGGTATCACAGAAATTGTCAGATGTCAAAGAGACAACAGGGGATTCGGTAGGCGATATAGAGAATAATATCAAGGCATTGTCACAGTTGAAGACAAGCATTGATGAATTGAAGTCATTGATAGAGACGAATAATGCGCAGATAAATGCGTTGAAGGTCACAAATGCTCAGAGCATAGTCAATCCAATAAAGACAACAATAAAGCCCGTAAGCGGAAAATCCGGAAATCTAAGTTTCATATTCCCCTATTTCATAATATTGATAATAGTGTTCATCGGGATAATGTTGAGCAGCAGCATAATAATAATGGAAAAGACCAGCAAGGCATATTTCAGGAATTTCACGACACCTACAAAAGATTTGACATTTGTAATGTCGGTATTTTTGACAAGCTTCATCGTAGTGTTGCTACAGCTAGTTTTCATACTTGGATTGGCATATTTCTTCCTAAATGCTTCAATGTTCTCGAACCTTCTGCTCACAGTAATCTTGATCCTTGGCGCGATATCATTGTTTACGCTAGTAGGCATGGTGATAGGCTATGCATTCAATAACCAGGAAGCGGTCACGATGGCAAGCATAAGCGTCGGAAGCATATTCCTATTCTTATCAAATCTGATATTGCCTTTGGAGACCATGTCCCCGGTGGTGCAGCAGATTGCACGTTATAATCCATATGTCGTATGTTCAGAGCTTCTGAAGAAACTGACATTGTTTGAGTCAACATTCAAGGAAGTATATATGGATTATGTGATTATTGCAATCTATGTAGTGCTGCTATTCGTATTGACCATGCTTATAGAAAAGGCATCAAAGATACAATTCATAAGCAAGAAGCCAATAACTAAACAGTTGGCCAGGCAGAAGGACCAGCCGATTGAAAGGTATTTCAAGCTGAAGAATGGTGTATTGCTCATGAGCGAGAAAGATCTGCTGGAAGAATTGGCTACCATGAGTGATAAGGAATTTGAAGGATATGTAAATAAGAAGAGGAACGATTTTGAGGCATGGCTTGTGATGAATAATAAGCAGGCATTAGCGGATAAAGTATCAGCATGTGAGACTAGGAAAGAAATGATGGCAGCACTAGGTGCAAGCATTGACAAGATTGACCCGATAGCGGCTGCAGGCATAGATAAGGTTGAAAAGTCAGGCAAAGATTCTAAGGATAAGGAGCCGAAGGAAGAAAAGGACGAACCCAAAAAGAAAGAGTAGGAATAAATTCTTATCATAAGATTGTTGGAAAACTATATAAACGATACATTGTTCTTTAAGTCATGAGCCAAGATTTGACATTATTCAATAAATTCACGAGACAGTTCACCAACACAGAGATGACAGATGTACGTAGGGTCGGGAGGAATTTCTATCTCGCTGAAGAAAGATTATGGAATATAAAGAATGGAGTGAATAGGGATGTCTATGCATTGGGGACATTTCTTGGCGAGGAAAAGATAGGATTCAGTCCGAGTCCTGCATTGATAGATTTCATATCAAAATTTCCTGATGCACAGTCGAAAAAGGTATTCATCAATAGGAAGGCCGAATGGCTGTTCTCATGCGGCAGGAATGTACTTTCAGATTCTATTGTTAGGAATCCAAATAGCATTTCTGAAGGCCTTGTCTTGGTGCAGAACGAACGTGATGAGAACCTAGGATATGGCCAGTTTAAGAAGGAAGATACATTGATAATCAAGCATATTTTGGATAAAGGCCGATATCTGCGAATAGACGAGAAAGGAAGAGATAAAAGACAGGGGCATAATAGAAAATAATTCATTTACAATTATACTACTTTCTGACTGATTTTATGTATTCATGTATTTCTATCACGATTCTCTTTATGAACAGTCCGGCTATACCCCAAAGGAATGGAAGCCAATATGGTATGCCGACAAGATTCGGGAAAGCATATTCCCATGCTCCTGATACTATTGCAATTATTTCCGCTGCCGCTCCCATACTTCCAATAATTATGTATAAGTATAGATCTTCGATATCTTTATGCACAAGCATCATCAATGCGCTTAATGATATGACCACTGCTGTAAGCATTAGAGGTTTATCCCACATGAATGTGACTATTAATAGAGAACATAAGGCAAGGATGCTTGTATAGATAAATGCATTCAACAGTCGTTTCATGATATTTCTGAGAAATCCCATTATATAAATCTTATTTATTTTTTCTCTATTTCAATTCAATCATTGAAATATATCTGTGCTTCATGACCATCACATTCTACTGTGACATTATGGAATACAATTGCATTGTTTTCCTTTTTATATAATGATTCTTTGATCTTTAATGCTGTTATTATGTTATGTTCAATTCCGTGTAGTGCTATGCTTTTGACACCTAGTTTTTCTAATTCTACCATGGTTTGAATTGTTTCTCCTAACTGATGCTCAAAGTATTCTCCCTGATGACCATGATATGGTATCACGAGTTGCTTGTATTTCTGTAAATTTTGTGCGTCTATATAGTTGTTTCTTCCTTTATCATAAAAGAATATTGCATCTTTAGGCACGTCTATTATTTTGTCTGATATAAACAGGTCTCCTTTGAATTGATTAAATCCTATTCCCCACATCTCTATGTCCAATATTTTCTTTTCAGGATTGATTTTTGTTAGTTTATGGAAATTCTTTTTTGGGGTTTCGTATTCTCTGAGTTGAAGCAGATGTATACCATCATCATCTGCGCATCCCTCTATCTCTACATGTTTATCTGTGGACCATTTGACACACTGCAGGGTATAAAATAATTCTGTGGGAGAAAATGTATCGCCTTCTCTTCCCATTGAATGATTGTATTTGAACATAAAATTATAATCATCAAAAGGTATCCATGAACGTCCCCACGGCTTTCGCGTAGGTTTATATTCGGACATAATCTCTAAAGTTGATATCTTATTCGGATTTTCAAGAGTTATTAGGTCGATGGTTTCTGGGTTATAGTGAGAAAATGATTCAGCCGAATAATTATGATTAAGATTTATTACTTCATACTTAGATATGTTCCTTTCAATCATGCAGACATCCATGTCTCCTCTTGCAATCTTGCTTCCAAGACCATTGCCTGCAATTATTACAGGAAGGTCTCCTCTTATCCAGTTTGAGGAATTCATAAAGAAAGATGTTATTTTTGAACCGAAAACCAATATTTCCTTATATCTCCCAGTATCAGAATCGAATTCATTTGGGAAACTCCTTATTTCTCCAATCATCGGCTGTCCTATAATGGCTCTTGCTCCTGATTCTCTCACTCTTTTTGCAGCATTTATCCAATTCTTGAAACTTTGTTCAGGATTGCCAGGTATGTATAGGCTTGATGCTGTCTCAAACTTACCAGGTGTCTCTTGTGGGTCTGAACTTCTTGCAAAAATAATCCTCAATTTGTTAAATCCTGATGTAAGCGTATTATATGCCTGTCTTAATTCTGTATTGTTCCAATCTGTACCAGTCTCGATGGCAAACATATTAGGAATCTTCACATAAGAAGGAGGTTTAGGCATTTCTGGATGTTCTAAAACTTTTTTTAGTTTAACTAACCCTTCTGTCTTTAATCCAAATCTTTCAGAAATATTTTCTTCCGTTAATAATTCTTCTAAAAATTTTACTCCAGTCATTTATTATCAATTTTAGGAAGAAAAAACACTTTAAAAATCTTTCGCTACTTTCTAGTGATATCTTTACTTCTTCGCCATCTTCCAATACGTCTCGAAGTATGACGTGTAAGATGCTGTTATTTCATCATTATCGATTCTTATAATAAGAATAGGATCGGAGAACATGAATAAGAATGTGACCCCGCCACAAATTATAACTGGTGTTGGGGGGACAAGGTCACTTCTCAAGAAACGATATTCTCCTCTCCTAATTCTTAAAGCTTTCTTTCCTTCAGGATATATTATCCTTTCACGCGCGCCAATCTTTTCAAGGCGCGCAAGGAATTTTTGAGTATCAAATCCGGCCTGTTCGACAAATTTACTGACGTCACCAAATGCGTAATGTATGGCTCTCGAAGCAACAATCTCATTGAACACCATCCTTATGCCTTCAATGCCATTGAATATCTCCACGTGCGATTCTTTCGTTTTGAAAGAATCCAGTTGTGGCATTATATTCTTGAAATCTTCAACCTTCTTCTGCAATGATTCTAAGAGGATGTTCTTATTCGTTGGAAAATAAGTCTTTACATTGTTCTCATATACATATCTTGCATATCCCTTCTGGATCAGGCGTTCAAGGATGTCATATATGGTCCTTCGCTCAATGTTTGTTTGCTTCATCAGGACATTAACTGTGGCCCGTCCAGTCTTGATTAGTGCCAAAAATATTTTTGCATCCTTGTCATCAAGCTGGAATATCTGTCGTATCTCATCCATGTCTGCTTATTAGTCATGAGCTTACTTATAAATGTTGTGGGTGAAAATCACCCACATAACTATAAATATGTATTACGCGTTAGTGGTCATATAAGGCAATAAAACTATTAGTTGGGGGATAAACGTGCCACAGAAGTATACTTATTGGAGACTTAGCGATGAGCTGCAGAAAGATGATATATTTGATGAGGGTTTACCAAAAAAGATTCATTTGGATATAGTGCCTGCAATACTTAAATTCACAGGACCTATCGATTATAAGCCTGAGATGATATATGTAGATAGAGATCTGGATGAATATTATGCACTCTTCAGAAAGGGAAATAAGGATTATTGTTTGTACGCGGGAGAAAAGGACAATATGGAATTGACCAGATTAGCGGATTATGGTGGTCTTTTCACTGCTAATGAAAAACTTCCATTTTTAGGCAATAATCTTAGGATGTTTATTTCGGAATTGATATTTTATAGACGTCATTCAAGGGCAAAAAAAGAGCTTATATTGAGAGAAGAGGTCCCTGTAAAAGCAGGTTTCATATATTTGGCTACTTATATTAAAGGCGATTATAAGAGACGTTTAGAGCAGATATTATAAGTGTATCTTATACTCTTAAACTACATCATGGAACTCTATCTCATTCTCTTTCAGGGCACGTATGGCCGGTAATTCTTTTCCTGAGATGAATTCTAGACTTGCGCCGCCGCCAGTGCTCACGTGTGTGAACCTGTGCTTCCATGGCAGGATAGCATCTTCAGTATCTCCGCCTCCGATTATAATGGTCTTTCCGGTGCTGGCAAGATATTCTGCAATCTCATTTGTTGCAGTCGCGAACTTCTGTATCTCAAAATATCCTAATGGACCATTCCAGAATATTGTTTTTGCCTTGTTTATGTAATCTTCAAACAATCTTATGGATTCGTGTCCAATATCCAATCCTATCCAATCATCAGGCATGTCAAACTCAGGAACGACCATCGTATCTGAACTTGCATCAACACTTTTTGCAACAACTATATCATCCGGCAGTATTATCTTTTCATTGTTGAGAAGGATTTTTGCCTCTGCCAGAAATTGTTCTTCATAAAGGCTCTTGCCGACATTATATCCTTTTGCTTTATACAATGTGAATATCATCGCTCCACCGAGCAGCAAGTAATCGACTTTTTTTAGGAGTTCTTTTATCACTCCGAATTTTGTCGAGATCTTAGCTCCGCCGAGTATTGCTATGAATGGCCGTTCTGCATGTGTCAAGTCCAGATATCTCAATTCTTTTTCGACAAGGAATCCTATACATCCCGGAAGGAATTTTGTTATTGCAGCGGTGCTTGCATGTGCCCTATGCATGGTCCCGAATGCATCATTTACGTATATGTCTCCAAGCACAGACAATCTTTTTGCAAATTCTTCATTATTTGCCTCTTCTTCTGCATGGAATCTCAGATTTTCCAGCAATACGATCTTTGCATCTTTTGGGTCGATATTTATGCAATCATCCATCTTCACGACAGTCGTATCAAGCAGCCTCTCAAGCCTATCACATACCTTATCCATTGTCAGTCTAGGATTAAATTTTCCATCAGGCTTCCCAAGATGACTCATCAATATTATCTGTTTGCAATTGTGTTCAAGGATATATTTTATCGTAGGCAAACTTTCTTTTATCCTATTGTCAGAGACCACTTCACCATCGGCATCCAATGGCACATTGAAATCTACCCTGACCAACACTCTCTTATGGTCAAAATTCATATCCTTGATTGTTCTCATAAAAACACCTACAGAACAGCAATAGAAACACGTTTAAAAATGTTGCTAGTTTTTAAAATTTTATCGTCAACTTTAAAAATACACTGCGGATACTTTATGAAATGGTTAAACCTAAGAGCGAATCTAAGAATAAATCTGAAGATAGAAATGAGAAAAATCCAGAATTATCATCTAGATTAAAGAATATCAAAGAAATAATAAGGTATTATGATGTTCCTGAAGAGCATTTGACGCTTAATGTCATACTGCATAAGATGTCTGAAATATTGGAGATTTATCTGAAGACATTGCAACAGATATTACAGCCTGAAGAGTTTCATGCCATATATGAGTGCAACGCATTCACAGAAAAAGATAAGACGGACATCCTTGAGCTGTATAAGAGGATAATACTTGCCCATAGGGAGATATTGAAGGCCTTGATAATCAATGAAGAGAAGAATTCATCATCAACAATACAGTTTGTGCATCAGGAGATAACTTCAGTGAAGGGTCAGATGCTTGGGGTTGTAGAGAAGATGCAACAATCATGGAATAATAATTCGAAAAGCAGTACAGACAGGCAGATGCGTTATTTCGGATAGATAAAAACATCGGGGAAATAAAATGAACATACTTTTATTCGGGCCGCAGGGTTCAGGAAAGGGAACACAAGCCGATATGATATCTAAACAGTGTGGGCTTTATCATCTTTCCATGGGTGAAGAATTGAGGAAAGAGATCAAAAGTAAGACTGCGATAGGGAAGAAAGTCGAGAGTATAATGGCCCGTGGTGAGTTAGTCCCAATATCTATCACAAGCGATATAGTGCTGAATAGGTCAAAAAGCAGTGAATGCAGGAAAGGCATAATATTTGATGGATATCCTAGAAGCCAAGAGCAGTGGGAGTTCGCCAAGAAAAATTTCAAGATAGATGCAGCAATAGAATTGGACCTGTCAGAGAGGGAATCTATACGCAGGATAGCATCGAGAAGGATGTGTCCGAAGTGTGGAAGGAATTATAATGTTATATATATAAAACCTAAAGTGGCAGGGAGATGTGATGTTGATAAGACCAAACTTGTACAGCGTGAAGATGATACGCCAAAAGCTGTGAAGGATAGATTACGGATATATCATTCACAGACAGAACCATTAAAGAAAGAGTATAGGAAACTAGGAATTCTACATGTAATAGAAGGTAAGCGATCAATAAAACGAGTCAACAGTGATATATTGAAAGTTCTAAAAAAGTTGTGAGTTACGGCTGTTTTAATATGGATTTGTGTTGTGTGAAGAATGGCAGACATAGATGTTAACGAAAAGTGTGAAGAACTGTTAAGGAAAGTACAGGGATATAATCCTAATGCAAATGTGAAATTGATAGAGAAGGCAGTAAAATTTTCTTATGATGCCCTTCATGATAAAAAAAGGCTTTCAGGTGAAGATTTCTTTACACATTCATATAATGTCGCAATGATGCTGGCAGATTTCAGGCTAGGGTCCCATACGATTGCTGCAGGATTATTGTTCGCTGTCATAGAAGAGGCAAATGTCAAGCCTGAAGTCATAGAGAAAGAATTTGATGCCGAGATATTGTCTATAATACAGGCATTGTCCCGTCTCAGGAATGTGAACAAGAGTTTCAGTCTAGAAGCCGAAGAGGAACGCAGAGCGGAGAATATACGTAGGATAATGCTTGCAAGTTCTAAGGATATAAGAGTAATAATAATTAAGATAGTGGAGAGACTCCAGAGCATGAGGACATTAAAATTCTTGCCGCCCGATATGCAGCGCATAATAGCTACTGAGACGATGACGATATACGCGCCGATAGCGCACAAATTAGGAATGTATATGATAAAGGGAGAGTTGGAGGATCTGGCATTCAGATTTTTAGAGAATAAGAAGTATCTAGAGCTGAAAGAGAAGATAGCGAAGAAGCGCGAGGAGAGAGAGCAAGAGATAAAGAGGATATCCGAGCAGGTACAGTCTGCATTGAGAAGCCAAGGGATAGAAGCAGACATACATGGAAGGGCAAAACAGTTCTATAGCATTTATAAGAAAATAATCAGTGAGGGTAAGCAATTCAATGAGATATATGACCTGATGGCGATCAGGATAATCGTTGATAAGGTAGATGATTGCTACAAGGTATTAGGAATAATACATAACATGTGGAAGCCTATGCCTGATAGGCTGAAAGATTATATCGCATTGCCAAAGGCTAATGGTTACCAATCGCTCCATACAGGAGTATTTGTAGGTCGTGGCGGCGTATTAGAGGTCCAGATAAGGACGAAGGATATGCATATAGCAGCAGAAGAAGGCGTAGCTGCACATTGGAAATATAAAGGTGATGAAAAAGACAAAAAGTTTGACAGGCATGTGGCCTTAATGAAACAGATATTGGATTGGCAACGTTATAGTGTGGATGCAAATGAGTTCATAGAATCTTTGAAGATAGACCTGTTCGAGAAGGAAATATTTGTATTTACACCGAAAGGGGATCCTATAGCGTTGCCTGAAGATGCTACTCCGATAGATTTTGCATATGCAGTACATACGGATATAGGAAATCATTGCAAACAGGTGAAGGTCAATGGTGTTGTCGTACCATTGGATTATACTCTTAGTCCAGGAGATGTTGTTGATGTGTTGACACAGAAAAATGCCGTACCATCAAGATCTTGGCTCTCTTTCGTGAAATCTTCACACACACGTACGAAGATTAGAGCAGCACTCAATATAGATGTGGATACCCGCACAAAGAAACATGATATTTCTGAATTGGAAGAAGATACAGATTTTCCTGAAGAAATGCTTATTGAGGGGAAAAAATATGTCTTAAAAGTGCCTAAATGTTGTACTCCAAGGAAATCTGAAAAGGTAAGGGCATTCAAGACCAAGGATGGAAAGGTGGTCGTACACAGGATTGATTGCCCCAACGTTTATACTTGCGATATGTCAAAAGAGGTCCATCTGCAGTCAATGGATTCAGATGTGCAGACATGTCCACTCAGGGTTGACGTAAAAGAGACTATAGGCGTTCTAGGCGTATTGCTTACATTCATGGCCAAAGAGCAGCAAGTGGTGGATTCTGTCAATACCAGGCTAGGAAAGGATGGAAGATTGATAATCACTATGGATGTTAGGAAAGGTCCAGAATTCAATGTAAAAGACCTGATAGAAAAACTTAGAAAACAGGAATATGTCATAAATGTCATGGTAGAAGATGAGAGACATACAAACAGGTTCACATCTTATAGGGAGTGAGTATTTCTAATGCGTATCATTCATTGAATAGTGCTTTCACAACGATTGTCGCGTATGAGCCCTTTGGGAGGTCAAATTCTATTATGGCTCTGTCTTCCAGCATGTGCACTTCAAGGCTCTTGACCTCTACAAAGCATTCCCTTGTTGTCCCCTCAACACTCATATCAGGGATTGCTCGTATTATGAAATCCCTTAGAGTTATGCCTTTCTCTTCTAGGATGTGTTTTATGTGATGATTTATTGTATGGGTATCGAATCCTATCAAATCTAGTGATTCCGTCTCTTTCACATAATCATATTCTTGGACCGTGTCATAAAATACCAATTTCCCTAGACTGTATGCGACTGCGTAACTCTCGATGTTTCTGGATGATGCATCCCCGATAAGAATCTTTGCTAGTGCCTCGTTGAATATATATGATTGGACAGAGTGGATAAACATCAGTAACGTTTTTTTTGGTATTTTCTTCAATGCTCCGATATAATCATTCGGATGTGCTGCCAGATATATCCTTGCAGTATCCGCATATATGTCACTGCTCTCACACATATATTCGGTCGCCTTCTTGTAATCCTTTTTTAAGATGTGCAATCCGATGTTATAATTGTTGCTTGAGAATCTTTGCTCATCAAAATAGTTTGGGATAAGAAATCTTGTAAGGTCTTTATGTCTCAATGCAGCAATGCTTTCGCTGCTTATTTCCCTGAGCGTTATCATGAACCTGTTACCCGCTAGTGTGCCTAGACTTAGAGGCTCATCTGAGAATCCTACATGTGCCATTTTCAGGTTTTCTTCATCAATATAGAGTTTCCCTATGTTTGGCTTGGTCGGGATGCTTATATATTGTGTCGTGTGTGCATGCTTATCTTTTGTCCCTGAATATTTTATTATGTTTGACGGGATATGGAATCTCTTGCTTATGATGTCTATTGCCTGCTCTGTGTTCAATCCGATTTTAGTCAGGCGGAATACAGCATATGGCCCAGTATCATCCCATTCCTTAAGAGGGATTTCTTTAACAATGAAATCTTCAGGGGTGTGTTTTATTATCATGCTGTCAGATATGTCTGTAATTTTATATTTTTATCGGAAACTTTTAATAGGATGTTTGCTTAGGTATATCATGGAGAAGACGTATATAGATTATTTTAGGCAGGAACTGGAAGGTCTCAGAGATTCTGGCAAAG
>Ga0326726_10003205_pt1 | contig 15030 bp, 11 predicted proteins | sample MHFenrmetagenome_2_FD_207603 | JGI IMG/M metagenome (GOLD analysis project Ga0326726, IMG submission 207603) | Lab enriched peat soil microbial communities from Michigan Hollow, Ithaca, NY, United States - MHF15MN | ecosystem: Environmental > Terrestrial > Soil > Wetlands > Peat | place: USA...
GTACGCCACCGCCATGAGCTCGAACATCACGCCCACGTGCTCCTCGAACGACGCCGGCACGCCGATCGGCGCCTCGGGGACCTTGATTTCAGTGGTCGCCTGACGCTCGGCCCGCTGAATGCGCGTCTCGATCTCGCGCACGTGCTCCAGGTATTCATTCAACCGCCCCCGATCGCGGGCGCCGAGGCCGCGCTGGAGCGACGCCACATCCTGGCGCACCGAATCGAGAATGCTCTGATCGGCCTGCATGCGAGCCAGCCGGTCTTCCGGCGTTCCCGGGCGGCCGAACATCCGCTCGAAGACCACGCGCGGATTAATTTCCATCGGCAGCGGTGTGGTCGGCCCCTTCCACGAGATGGTGCTCATGTACGCGCAGCTGTAGCCCACGTCGCACGCGCCGATGTATCCCGCCTGGTCTTCCGTCGCGATCTCGATCGAGGGAAACACCGTGTCTTTGCCGATGAGTCCGGCGGCCACCTGGTCGAGGGAGATTCCGGCGTAGAAGTCTTCGGATTCGGTCCGCTTCGGCGCCGCTCCGGTGAGCCACGTCGAGGTGCTGACCGCGTGCGTCCCGCCTGGCGGACGATCCAGGTTGGAGACGACGACGAGCGAGTCGCGGAAGCGTTCGATGGGTTTGAGAATCGGCGAGAACTCGAAGCCCGCGCCGGTCGTGGACGGCGTCCAGTGGCTGGGCCGCTCGCCCATCGGCACGAACACGGCGCCAAAGCGCGGGGCCGGCTGCGCCGCGGTCTTCGCCAGCGCGGTGGCCGCAGGCACCATCGCGTCGAGGAACGGCAACGCCAGCGTGGCCCCCATGCCCCTGAGCATCGTTCGGCGCGACAGGTTTCGTTTGGTGATGAACATCAATCGGCTCCGCAGGCCTAAAGGCCTGCACTACTCACGTTGTGAGAATCCTGGTCGCCAGCGGTGCGCATCAGGAACGGCGCGCTGTGGACGATTCCGAGCACCAGCGAAGAAAACCGGTAGTTCCCGCGCGCGCTCCGAACGACCGACCGCACCACGGCCGAGTCGGCGGCGCTCGGTCCGCGTCCCACCGCATACGTCAGCAGCTTTTCAGTGAATGTCCTGACGAAGGTCTCCGGCTCTCGCACCAGCGCCTGCCGCAGCGCCACGACGCCATCGACTTTCGTTCCGTCAACCAGTTGACCGGACGCGTCCACCTCGTCGCCCAGCGTGCCTCCGTCGCGCGTCCGCCACGCGCCGACCGCGTCGAAGTTCTCGAGCGCGAACCCGATCGGATCGAGCACGCGATGACAGGACGCGCACACGGGGCTGGCGCGATGCTGCTCCAGCGACTCGCGGACGGAGCGCGGCTTGTCGGGCCGCTCAACCTCGTCCAGCGCCGGCACCGCGTCGGGCGGCGGCGCCGGCGACACGCCGATGATGTTTTCGAGCACCCACTTGCCGCGAAGGACGGGCGATGTGCGATGAGCGTGCGAGGTCGCCATCAGGATCGCGCCCTTGCCCAGCAGTCCCCGCCTCGCGTCGCTGACGGTCACGCGCCGGAACTGGCTGCCGTAGATGTCCGGCATGCCGTAATGCTTCGCGAGCCGCTCGTTGACATAGGTGAAATCGGCGGTCATCAGATCGAGAACGTTTCTGTCCTCGTCCATGACGCTCTTGAAGAACAATTCGACTTCACGCACCATCGCGCGGCGCAGGTCGTCGTCAAAATCAGGAAACTGGAAGGAGTTCGGCACCTTGTTGCGGAGGTTGCGCAAGTACAGATACTGACCCGCGAAGTTGCTGACGAGCGCCTCGGCCTTCGGGTCCGCGAGCATCCGCCGCACCTGCCGATCGAGCACGGCGGGCTTCTTCAATTCACCTTTCGCCGCAACCGCCAGCAACTCCTCGTCCGGAATGCTGCTCCACAGGAAGAACGAGAGGCGCGACGCGAGCGCCAGGTCCGAAATCTGGTAGGCCGTTCCCGGCGCGACGCCGGCGGGATCCGGTTCGACGCGCATCAGGAACTTCGGGCTGGCGAGCACGCGGCGCAGCGCCATGTCGATGCCGCCGTCGAACGTGCCGGCCTGCTTTCGTCCGCGCTCGTAGAAGTCGAGGATGATGGCCAGGTCCGCGTCGGTGAGGTCGCCGCGATACGCGCGGCGCGCCAGCGGCGTGAGGATTTTTCTCGCGCATCCCAGTTCCTCGGCGTCAGAGCCTGCCGCGCCGGAGCCTTGGCGAAGGCGGGGGTGGCAGGTGAAGATCGCGCGGCGGCTCGGCGTGTCACCCACCCCCGTCGGGTTGAACGGACCGGTCATGATGAACTGGTCGATGTGCGGATGACCGGAGAAGTCGATCGTGTCGGCGGAACTCCGAATGTACGACTGGAGGCGCCGCGAGTTGTAGCCGTGCGTCTTCTCGAGGAAGGTCACGGTGATGTCGCGCGGGCCGGCCTTCATGGGCACACGAACCGTGAACCGCCCGTCGATCTCGTCTCCCGTCGTCGTCGGGTTGTCGCTCGACGCCGTGACGTCCTTGTCGCCGCCGAACGAGGCCAGGTGGACGCGCGTGCCGTCAACGCTGATCTCGAGCTGATGCGGAAACTCGAGGCCGCGCATCGTGCCCAGGTTGGTTCGAAACAGTTTGACCTTGAACTCGTACTCGCCGTCGAGCGGGATGTTGCGGCGGATCACGAAGCCACCGACCGTCCCGAGCGGCAATCCCTCGACGTGACGCGACTGCGACGCGTCCTGGCGTACGCGGTACACCTCACCCATCGGCGGCGTCTTCGGATCGCCGATCGCCAGCGCGCTGATGCGGCCCGCCGCAGACAGATAGCTCTCGAGGAGCACCGGGGACAGCCCAAGGACGTCGGCGACGTTGTCGAAGCCGGCGCTCGAATCGTCTGCCGGGAGCAACGGCGCCGGATCGATCTCGAGCGCGAGCAGGTCGCGAATCGCGTTCGCATACTCGGCGCGATTCAGACGATGAACGAGAGGACGGCCCGGTTGCGGGTTCCCCGCCGCGACGCGATCAAGCGAACTCTCGAGCGACGAGACGAGTGCTCGACGCTCCTCGTCAGACGGCGCGGTCCTGCCGGGCGGCGGCATCATCCCGGCGCGGACCTTCCTGATAACCTTTTCCCACAGCTCGTTGTTGTGACCGACGTCGGCAGGATCAGCGGTGTCGAGCGCCAGGCCGCCGGTCTTCAAGCGGCCGTTGTGGCACGTCACGCAGTACTTATCGAGGAGTGCCCGGTCTGCGGTACGTGCGGACTCGACCTGCGCGCTCTGACGCGCCGCGTGGGAAATGTTCACCCCGGCCGTGGACACCCACAACGCCGCCGCGACTGCGACCGCCAAAGTCCTGTTCATAGAACGAGTTGTAGTATCTCACGTCGCCCGACGGGGTGTGTAGCATAGATGCACAGCCTGTCAGGTGAAGGGCGGCCGGCGTCGTTCGAGTTCAGCGTGCGAGGGTGTCGGCGAGCCTCAGCTTGATAAACGCCTGACGGCTCACACCGATCCGCTTCGCTTCGCGGTCGAGGGCGTGAGGCAAATCGACGGGAAAGTCGACGTTCACGCGCTGGATCTCGCGGCCCGGACGGGTGGCCTTTTCCAGATCGAAATGTGTGCTCAGGTCCTCGCCCGCGTCGTGCATCTCATCGAGACGAGCTGCGCTCAACGCTTTAGCCTGCGAAGTACCGCGCTTCTTCGTCTGCACGCGCACGGCGGACCGATGCGAACGACGGAACCGGCACGAACAAAAGCACAATCTACGTCCTCTGTGTCCTCTGTGGTGGAGAGTTTGTTGTCATCACGGTCACGCGGCCCGGTGACACACGACTCGTGTAACGGATATTGCGGATACAATTGCTGACTGACTTCTCCAGCAGGAATGGCCGGGCGATCATTGGCGACGCATATCGGAGGTGGCAGGACGCGCCGCTTGCTGACGATCGCGCTGCCGGCCGCGCTGATCGCCGCGCTTGTCGGAGTGTGCGCCGTCGAAGTGTGGGTCAGGGCCACATGGGACACGCGAAAGGGCCGTCCGGGATTCTTCATTTCTGATCCCGCCCGCGGCCAGCGGCTGGCGGCCGGCTACGACGGCTGGTTCGCCGGCGTGCCGGTGCACATCAACAGCCTGGAGCTTCGCGATTCGCGCGAGTACCTGCTCGAAAAAGGTCCGGGCGTCTTCAGAGTGCTGGTGCTCGGAGATTCCGTGACCTTCGGGCACGGTTCGGTCTACGAACACACGTACCCGTTTCTGCTCGAACAGCAATTACGCCGGTGGCGGCCGGACATCAACTGGCAGGTGTGGAACGCCGCCGTGCCGGGGTACAACACGAGCCAGGAACTGGCCCATTTGCTCGAGGTCGGGGATCGCTTCAAGCCCGATCTGGTCGTCGTGGGATTCTTCTCGAACGACCTCTCCGACAACCACGCCGTTCGGGCCGCGCGACGCTCGGAGATCCTCGCCGCCCGTCTCACCTCGTTCATCCGCCGTCACCTGTACTCCTTCGAGTTCTACAAGCGCGCCTACCTCACGCTGCGCTGGCGCCTGTCCGGGCAGAAGGAGGATCGCCTGCGAGCCGAACACGTCGACACCGAACGTGAACTGCTCACGGCCAACGACCTCAGCGCCGCCCCTGCCCAGCGACTGACGGCGTTTGATCGGCTCACCGACGATCAGGTGCGGCAATTCGATTGCACGTACGGCATGAAGGCGAATCCGAACACGATTCCGGCGATCGAACGGGATCCTGGCTTTCCCGCATGGCTGGACGCTGTACATGGATTCCAATCGCTGGCGCGCAGCGGGCGCTTCCGCATCGTCTTTTTCCTGAACGACGCTCCCGCCATCTGTGGAACGGATCCGGAGAGCGATTTCTTCTACGACGGTGGGACGATGGCCGAAGACCGATTCTACCTGCGCGTCATCGGCGATCAGCTGCCGGCGATCAGTACGTACGACGCGCTCATGCACGTCAGGCCCTCGCAGATGCCGGGCGTGACCGGCCACTCGCTGGGCAACACGAACGTCGTCAAAGCCGAAGTGCTGTTTGATTTTCTCCGCACGCAGCTTCAATCCACGCTGCTCTCGAGGAACGAGACGCCGCGTCGCGGCAATTAGACTCGACTCAGCGTCGAAGGGCGACGGCAATGCCCTGTGCCGCCGCAGTGACGAGTAACCCGATCGTGACTACTCGCCAGAATCGTTTGCCTGAGGAAAGCAGGGTCTCGGCGCCGATGACGGCGGCCAGAATGGCAAACGGGATGACGGCGAGGTCGCGCCGTGCGATGTACGGTTCGTCGACCAGAATCGCAGGCAACGGTGCGGCAAGCAGTCCGGCCAGGAGCACGACATCGAATGCCGTTCGTCGCTTCGACATTACGTAGAGGCCGAACGGAATCCAGAGCGCACAGGCCGCGGGCAGCATGCCCGCGGAATACCCGCCAGCCATCTCCGCACCCCCTCTGAAGAAGAGGAATTGCGGATCGAAGAAATCCCAATAGAGCGAGACGCGCTCCTGAATGTTGTTGTAGTTGGCGAAGTCCTTCATTCCCTGGAGGGGGTTCAATCTGGAGGCGTCGTAGATTCGATAGCGCTCGGCACGCTCGACATAAACCGACCGATGAGTCGCCACCCACCACATTCCAAATGACGTCGGCAACAAAAAGGCGGCGACGATGGCGGCGGGCAGCCAATGTGTCCGTCGGCGATAGAACGAGAGTCCGAGCGTGATGATGAGGTACACCGGCATGAGCACGATGGCGGTCGTATAGCTGTAACAGCCGATGCCAAGCACGAATGCGCCAAGCACCAGAGCGCGGGGCTGCCCCCCGAATTCCGCTGCCGCCACACACCATAACCACGCGAGGATGAACGACACTGGAAACAGGCTACGGGGGGCGATACGGCTGTAGTAGAGGCCGGCCGGAGTGACCATCATGAGGAAAGTCGCGAGCATGCGCGCCCTCGTTGACCAGATGCGCGAGGTCACGACGTACATGAGCAACGCGTTCAGCAGGCTCGTCACCCGGCAACCCTCAGCACGACGGCGGCCTTCGACCCGACTTCATTGAGGACCGTCGCCGCGACGGTGCATCTGCCCGTCTTGAGCACCGTGTCAAGCGCAGGATCCTGTGACGCGAACACCAGCAGGCTTCCCGGCACCACACCGCTTAAGTCGGCGTTGGCCGGGAGATACTGCGTGCGCTCGAACAGGTCGTTCCGATCGCGCTGCTGCAGATAGAATTTCCAGCGATACCCGGCGTAATCAATCAGCGGACTCAGATACACCGCTGGCACGCGCTGCTCCGCATCGGTCGAGACCACGTACTGCGAGATCTTCCTGAAGTCGTACGGATCGAACCAGACCTCGGAACGAACACGATAGTCCGTCAGGTAGTCACGATAGAAGAATGCAAACTGGATCGCCGACGCGAGGCACAGCGCGAGCACGGCCAGGCGCGCCACGCCATGCCGTGTCCAGAGCCGTGACACGCCGAAGACGCTGATGAGCACGCCAAACGGCAGAAGGACGAGCTCCCGATCCGAGCGGTAGCGCTCATCGAGCATCGCGGCCGCGACCGGCGCCAGAAGAAGACCGGCCAGCAGGATCCTGTTGAAGACGACGTCTCGACGCCGCCACAAATCGACTACGCCCACCACCAGGAAGACGGCCATGGGAGCCAGGAGCACGCCGGCTCGACGCGTCGAATCGACCAGCCTCGAGCCGCCCGAGAGGAACAAGTACGAGGGATTGAAATAGTCCCAGTACACCGAGGCACGAGTCAGGACCTCGACTCCGATGCCCCCCTGGCCTCCAAAGAGCGGGTCGCGAGGCGCGCCGATGATCTTGTAGCGAAGCAGCGTGTCGTGAATCATGACGGGATTCGACCAGACCCAACCCGCGAACAGCGGCACCGCAAACCCGCCGCACACGAGAAGGATCGCTCGAACCCGTCGATCGGACGTCCACCACAACGCGATGCACGTCACTGCTACATAGAGCGGCATCATCACCCATGCCGCGATGTAGCTGAAAAATCCGGCGCCAAGGAGCAGGCCGGCTGCGACGAGCAGCCATTCCCGGCGCTGCCTGAAATACGAGGCGAGGCATAACAACCATCCAAGCACAAACGGCAGCGGACAGATGTAGTCCATCGCCACGCGGCTGAAGATGACGTGCGCGGGCGAGATGGCCAGCAGTGCCGCGGCCAGCGCGGCCTGCCACATCCGCGGAAAGACGTAGCGTCCCACAGCGAAGAGCAGCACGACGTCGATGACGCCAATCACAACGGTGGGCGCCCGTATTGCTGCTTCACTAAGGGGAAGAACCTTGAGCGCGACCGCTTGCAGGTAGAACAACATCGGCTGAAACCACACGATGGTGTGGTTGTTCTTGATCAGCGGATCGGCAATCGCAAAGAAGAAGGGCATCGAGTGCCCGTTGAGGTCGCGGCCAGTGGTGGCGATGGAGTACGACTGCATGGCGAACTGGACTTCGTCGCCATGGAGCGCGATGGGCGTCTGTCCGAGCGCGTGCAGGTACACGAGAGCGGCGAAGAGCGCGAGACCCGCCGCACACAGGCACGCAGCCAGCCGGTTTGTCACGATTCCATGTGCATGAGCGAGCTAACGGTCAACGAGTTCTTGAGTATAGCCGGGCTCAATCATCTATCTGTTGTAGGCGTGCTCGAGAAGCCGTATTGTTTGACTGCCTCAAGCCGCTAGCCACGAACAATGACTGTTCCCGACGCTCCGACCGGCTCCGTCCAGGCCGCCCGCCCCTGGGTCCAGGCGGTCATCGGCGGCGCCCTGGGTCTGTGCGTCGGCACCTTGATGGGCATGACGACCGCTCCCGTGGTGGGCACCGTCGTCGGCGCCCTCGCGGCGCTGTTTGCCACCATCTTCGGCGTCAAGGATCAGGATCTGTCGAGCTTCGCGCGCATCGGAGGCTTCGGCGTCTTCTGCGTCCTCGGGGTCGTTACCGGTATCTATTTACGGGCCCACAACAGCCTGGGCATCAGCGCCGGCCAGGAGGTCGCCGAATGGACAGCCGCCGGTTTCAAGGAGGACGTCGCCCGGTCGATCGTGCTCTACAAACAACTTGGCGTGCTCGTGAGCGAGGACGGTCACTTGACGACGACGCCGCGCGCTGAGAAGGTTGCCGCACAGCCATCGGTGACGATGACGACGCTGTCGAGCCGGAGCACCGAGGAATGCGGCAACATGGCGCCTGCACAATTTGGTGACGACCCCCGGAAGATTATTCAGTCGTACAAAGCCTCGGGCGGCGACTGGGAGAGGCTGGGGGCCGTGCTCGACGGCCTGCCGCCGGCGACGCAGTTGAAGCTCATACATGCCGCCTACGATCTTGGCTGCCGGACGTCGAAATAGGATGAGGCGACCCCTTCAGATCATCGCGTGCGTTGCGCTGGTGCTCGCCGTAGCGTTCTTCGCGCAACGGGTGGGTCGCGCCGACGTACGCGGCGACGTGCTCCGGGTCCTGGCCAACGGTTGCGCGGGCGATCAGGGAAGCCGCGTGGGGACGGGCTTCGCGTGGCATTCGGCAAAGGAAGTCGTCACGGCGCTCCACGTCGTGGCGGGGTGCCAGCGGTTGAGCGTGTTCTCGGAACGCGATCAGATCACGTATCGCGTCGATCTCGCCCACGTCTTGCGTCGAGCCGATCTCGCGATCGTGCAGGTGCAGGGGACCGCGAGCTTTCCACCGCTCATTGAACTCGCGGACGCGCCGGCGGCGAACACGGATCTCGTCGCGTGGGGGTACGGCGAGGGCATTCCCGCGATGCGCGACTTCGCCCGGCTTCGTGTGGCAAACGGGGCCCCGACGCTCCAGCAGAACCTTCCCGTCGAAGTGGCTCGGGAGCTGCAGCGGGCCGGCTCGCCCGCGCTGGACATCAGCGTCGTCCCGATCGACGCGCCGATTGCGCCCGGTTTGTCCGGCGCGCCGCTGCTCGACGGATCGAATCGCGTGCGGGCGATCGCCGATGGCGGAGTCACCCACGGCATCACGCACGTCAGCTGGGCGATTCCGGTGCGGTATCTCACGGAACTTTCGGCCTCACGGGAATCCCTGGCGACCTTCTCCGCACCGAACGCGAACCTGTCGGCCGCCGAAGTGGCGCGCGCCGAAGTGTTCTCGGCCGATTTCGTCGATCCAGCCGCGCAGACGATCAACTGCGGTACCGCGCGCCTGCGCAAGACGAGAACACGAACGCTGGCCGAAGCGCGGATGGGCAACGACTCGCCGATGGGTCTTCAGCAGCTCGAGTCGGTCTTCGCCGCCGTCGGCGGCGCGGCTCCGACGCTGCGATTCGACGTGTACGAGGACGCGGTGTCGGGCGCGACTATCGCTCTTCCGCCAGGCGCGGAGCTGGTGCCTCTGCCCACGTCATCGTCGTGCCGCTCGTCGCTGCTCGGTGGACTGATCGACATGGTGGTCTCGGTGACCGCGATTGGTCCCTTGTCCAATCCCGACCTGATCTCGAGCCAGTTCGAGCTCTTCGCGGCGACGCAGCCGACGATCTATTGGCTGCCGGATGCTGCGTGGTCGTACATATTCCCTTTCTACCGTCCCGATGGTCTGACGGTGAGACGGAAAGCTTTCTCGCACCTGGTGCCCAACCAGTTCAATGTCGCGACGGAGTACATGTTCGAAACCCTCGCGGCACGGAACGGAACGTTTCTCGCGAATGCCGCGATTCGCCACGCGGATCTCGCCCTGCAACTGTGTCAGTACGGCAGGCTTCCGGCGGCGCAATGTCCGCCGCCCAATTACCTGCAGACGTGGAGTCAGGCGGCGTTGTCGGTGCAGTTGTCGACGTTCGCGATCAGCGCAGTCAATCCCAACAACTCTGCGTGGCAGCAGTTGCTGGACGCCGCCAGGCGGCTGCGCTAAACCTGCCTCCGCAGGTGGGGCCTGGAACGGGGCGCGCTCACCGCGCGGCCAACCGCCTTGCGCCGGCGTTGGTTCTTCTTGCACCGGCATTCAACCGCCTTGCGCCCGCGTTCAATCTCCTTGCGACGACGTTCAGCCTTCTTGCCGCGACGTTCAGCCTTCCTTGCGCCGGTGACCACACGTTTCCGGCGTCGCGAACATCGTGTCCGGACGGTGCCGGCGTCGGTCCGGAACGCGCGCAAGTCGCCACGCGGAGGTGTTCGCGTCCTTCCGGTGACGTTCGGCGAACGTCCGGGTCGCCAGGTTCCGTGTTCCGGCGTGGGGCCCACTATCGGCCGTATAGACAACAGGTCTGTATTGCATACTAGTTGTAGATAGTGTGCAATGGCGCGTCGCGCGCGGGCGTACGATGCAGACGGCCGTCCCTGCGGGGACGCCCGCGGCCAATTCCGGTCCGCGCACACCCAGGAGGTTGTTATGGATACGCCTGCCGTCCGTCGTTTCAACATGCTCGTCCGTGTCGGGGAGTTCGGGACCGCACATCCCGACCTCTTCCCCGCCGACTCGCTCGGCGCACGCACGCTCGCCGAGTTCGGCGACATCGTCGACCGGCTGCGCGCCAGCGTCATGTCCGAGTCGTCCGGGCGCACCGCGGCGCGCCAGGGCACCGTCTCGAAGACCGCGGCGCGGCAGACGCTGCGCGGCACCCTCGAGGCCATCGCCCGCACCGCTCGTGGCGTCGCCATCGACACCCCGGGCATCGCGGGCGGGTTCCTGGTCCCGGATGGCAAGAACGATCACGAGCTCGCGATCGCCGCGCGCCGCTTTGTGGACGACGCGACGCCGCTGGCCGCGTCGTTCGTGGCGCACGGACTGCCTGCCTCGTTTGTGGCCGATCTGCAGGCCGCGCTCGAGTCGTTCGAGCGGGCCACGAGCGGGCGTGCCAGGGCGAGGGAGAGGCATATCGGCGCCAGAGCCGGCATCACGGCTGCGATCGATGCGGCCTTTGCGATCCTGCCCCGCCTCGACGCCATCGTCGAAAACCGGGTGGCCGGCGACCCGACCCTGCTGGCGGCGTGGCGGTTCGCGCGGCATGTCGAGGGCAGGTCCGGCAGGACCGCGGCAGCGGCCGCGGCCACAGCCGGACCGGCGGCGCCGGCTGAACCGGCGGGTCCAACCCCGGCCCCGGCGACTCCGGCGACCACCGTGGCTCCGGCCGCCTAGCCGAGCCAGCCAGATCCGGGCCGTTGCACGGTTCTTGGTCTGCGATGAGGACTAGTTGTTGACAACGCCTCGGGCCGCGTCGACACTAGGACGGTAGAAGAACCTCGGGAGCGGGCCGAGGGCTGGCTCCGGAACAGCCCTCAGCCCTTTTACTTTGAACTTTAAGCTTTGAGCTTTGCGCTTTTTGCGGGAGGCCACATGGACGACCTGCGCCGGATCCAATACGTCGCCGAACATTACGAGCAGCTGCAGGGCCTGCGCCTGCTGCCGCTGAGCGTCCCGTTCCTGCTGTCGTCGTTCTCGCGGCTGGCAGGCCCGACGCCGGAGTTCCTCTCGGGCGCCGGCTGGACCCTGCTGCTGGTCGCGGCCTTCGCCCTCTCCGCGCTGATTGGACGTTATTACACGCGCCACTTCGGCCAGGCGCATCCGTTCCGATGGCGCTCCGTGCTCGCCATCGTCGCCGTCACCGCCGCGTTCTTCGGGTGCGAATGGCTCCAGGAAATCCGGCCGCTCCCCGTGCCGCTGCCTGTCCTCTTTGTCGCCGCCGTGCTCGCGCGCGTCGGGATGGCGGCCGGCTGGCTCCGGATCCACTATCTCTTCATCGCAGCGGCGTGCGCGATGTTCGCGCTGCTTCCCGCGCTGGGCGTGCCGCTCGAGATTCGCGCCGCGGCGCTCGACGGCCTCATCGGCGGCGGGCTGGCCGTCGCGGCGATTGGCGACGACCGCGTGCTCCGTCGCGTGATGACGATGAGGTCGGCGTCATGAAGCGCGCGGTGTTCGAGGAGCTGTCCGGACTGAGCCGCCTGATCCACGATCCGTCGCGCCTGGCGATTCTCACCGCGCTCTCCGCCTGCCGCGGGGCCGATTTCCTGTTCCTGCAGTCGCTCACGGGATTGACCAAGGGCAACCTGTCCGGCCACCTGGCCAAGCTCGAACGCGGCGGCCTGGTCGCGATCGTGAAATCATTCAAGGGGAAAGTCCCGCACACCGCTGTCGCGCTCACGCCGGAGGGCCGCGACGCCATCCGGCGGCACTGGAAGCAGCTCGCACAACTGCGGCGCGCCGCCGGCAAATGGAGCGCGCCGCAGCTCAAGCCGGCCTGACGCAGTGTCCGGCTTCCGCCTTCGCTCCGCTTCGGCGAGACGAAGGATTCAACATTTCGCGAAATCGGCGGTGTTGTTTGCAACGCTTGTGTGCGCCGGCACGCGCATCGCGGCCGCAGAAACGCCGAGAAGCTGTCAGGCCTCCGTCGATCAGCCGGACGGGACAGACGCGAGCATTCTGTGCGTCACGCTTTATGTGAAGAACGGACGACTGATGGCTCGCGGCCAGCCCGAGAGCCGGCTGTACGCCTCGAACGTGATGGATGGCGGAAAGCGCCTCGACGAGAGCAAGCGTAAGCGCATCGAAGCAGAGCTGCTCGACGATCTGGCGACGGCCCTCGGGGCCGCGCCGAAAATCTCGGAAATCGCCTTGACCGACGACGAGCGGAAGGCGCCCAACCACGATCAGCTCACCGCGCCTGTCGACACGCTGAGTGCGGAGAACTGGGACGACGCGTACCTGATGGCGTTTGATGCGTGGGCGACTGCCGTGCCGGGGCGCCGGGGGTTGCGTGATGCCGTGGACCAGTTGCTCACCAATCTCAAACTCGAGGACGTCACTGGGCTGAAGCGTCAGACCGCGAACGATCTCGACGCCGAGGTGGGCGCGCTCATGCTGCTCGCGATCGATCTGACGCCGTCGCTCACAGACGGCAAGACGATCTGCTTCAAGACGCCGGGCGATCCATGCCGCGACAGGGGGGAGATCGCCAATCGTCCGCGCGTCGCGACAGTACTTCGTGAGTTCATCGGAGAGCCCTGGCGCCTGGACTCGATCAAGAAACAACTGGACAAGTACTACGGCGACCGCGGTCTTGCGGCGGTCATCTCCGTGTCGAACAGCATGAGTCCGCGGCGCATCGATATCGCAGAGTCCGACTACGTGACGCGCATTCTGTGGAGCAAGAGCCTCGATGCGACGCCAACGGTGGTCGAGGAATTTCTGAGTGTGCTCCTCAGCCGGCGCGACTTCGGCTACTTCGTCGGACATCCCGGCCTCGTCAGCGACTTCAGCGTCGCCGACCAGCTCGCGCTGAGCCAGTTGAACTACCGGTTCAACGCCGCGCCGGCGTCTTCGCTCGACTCTCCTGCGCCGCTCTATAACTTCCTGCTGTTCCCCCCGCAGCAAGCTGCGCTTGACGGCCTCGGGTTGATTCTCACGGTGCAGAAGCAGACCGAGGGCATCGGACTCGTCGTGCAGCCGAAGTCGGCAAGCGGCGCAGCCGAGCGGCCGGCGAGCGCGCCGGTGTCGTCGACGCCACAGCCGGCGGTGCAGGGGACGGCGCGGCCGACGCCGCCGCCGGCGATGCCACCGCGGTCGGTACCGCCGACGCCGGCGACGCCCGATGCGCGGCCTCAACCACCGCGTGACCAGCCGCGTTTCATCGGCGGCGGAGTCTATTACCGGCCCGGCCAGAGCGGGAAACCATTCGTGCAGTTCCAGCAATCGAATCTGAACGTCGGTTCGGCCGTCGCGAGCCTGTCGGGGCAGGTCGGCTCAAACGGCGAAGCGCTCGGGTCGGGATCCGGCCGCGTCGACTACCTGTGGTTCAAGAGCCTTCGTCACCGGCTGTCCGCGGAGTTTTCCGGCGGCACCGACTTCACACAACACCGGCTCATCGCTGGAGCGGCCGCTGACGAGCGCCGGACAGGCGGGTCGACACGAGTGGAGTTCGACGCGCTCGGCGGCAACAACGACGGTCATTTGACGCTGGCGGCGGAGGGCCGACGCACGAGCATCTCGCTGACGCCCGTCAACCCAGCCGCCGGTCCGGTGACGTTGGAAGGTCTTGGCCTCAGCGCGACGTACGCGCTGCAGAATCTGGTCAGTGCTCATCCGTTCCATCTGACGATCGAACCGTCAGTTCGATTCAGCTGGGGGTCATCGCCGGCAGTCAGCGACTTCCGCGCGGCGGGAATTGCCGCCAGTCTCAATCAGCACATCGCCGATCGCGTGTTGACGACATTCGATCTTTCGGTGCGGCTGCAGGCGGCGACGGGCGCCACGCCTCTGGTCGAACAGCCGTCGCTCGGCGGCGCCGAGACGCTGCGGGGCTTTCGCACTGACGACGTCATCGGCACGTCGCTGTGGTCGATTCAGCCGGAGGCGTGGTTTGCATTCGGCCGGGTGTTCGGCCGGACGAAAGTCGCGGACTTCGTCGAGAAGAATCTCAGGCTTGCCGGATTCGTTGACGTCGGCGGCGCGTACGGGGTCCTCGCGCCGGACACCGACGGCGTGCGTTGGGGGCCGGGCATCGGCATCCGGTTCTTTCAGGGCCCCATCGCGCTCAAGGTCGATTGGGCCCGCGGGATCGGCGACGGCGCCTCCGGTCCCGGCCGGGGAAGATTCTACGTGGGCGTCAGCACTGCACGAACTTTCTAATGGAGCATGAACATGCCCTTCAAGCTGAAGAGCGGAGCCGACGAGTTTGATTTCGCCCTCGACGGGACGGCCTCAAAGGCCGGCGCCAGGGTCGGCACGTGGGCCGTCGGAGCCGACAACAAGGTCTCGCTCACGAAGGACGCCGGCGGATCCGTGGCGTTCGATGTCGCGTGGCAGGTGAATAACCAGAACCAGCTCGAGCTGCTGCAGTCGGGCCGGAGCGTATTCAACTTTCACAGCGACGCGACCGTGCGGCCCATGTACTCGCTCGACAATGCCGCGCTCGTCGTCAAGCCCGATCGCAACAGGACGTTCAGCGTCCGGCTCCACGGCGACTGGACGTTCACGAACGACTTTCTCCTGCAACTCAAGATCGGCGCGCTGACGTCGACCTTCGACGGTTTCCTGAACGACAGCAATCACAGCGC
>Ga0326726_10003206_pt1 | contig 15025 bp, 16 predicted proteins | sample MHFenrmetagenome_2_FD_207603 | JGI IMG/M metagenome (GOLD analysis project Ga0326726, IMG submission 207603) | Lab enriched peat soil microbial communities from Michigan Hollow, Ithaca, NY, United States - MHF15MN | ecosystem: Environmental > Terrestrial > Soil > Wetlands > Peat | place: USA...
CGATGAGGACACTCGCCACATTCCCGTGCTCACCTGCACGACGCAAAAACAGCGTCAGACGGACGCCGACGAAGAAGTCGAGACGCCTGACGAGGAGATGTTTGCGGTCGCCAAGCCCGCGCTCAGGATGAATTGAGAAGATGGTATAGTCGCCGCGGATGTCGACGCCCCCCGGCCCTAACAAGCGCGAGGCTGAGCGCATCCAGATTCTCGGCGAGCTCGGCGGCGAAGTGATGGTATTTCAGCCGATGACCATCAAGGAGATCGGCCGCGAAGGCATCACCGTCGAAACCGGATTCCCCTTCCACCCGGATTCCCTGCACGAATTCCGTCTCACGCTCGGCGACCGTTCGATTGTCGTCAAGGGTCGTATCGTCCACTGCAGCATCAGCGACGTCGAACAGGAACTGGTCTTCTATCGCTCCGGGATCGAATTCATCGAGCCGCCGGAACGCGCGAGGAGCGTCGTCGAGGACTTCATGTCCGCGGTCAGGGACGGCCGGCGCGCCCAGTAGCGTCACTGCTGGATCGTCTTGATGTTGATCTTCGCTCGGGGCGGCGACACGTACGCGCTGACGAAACTCTCGTGGCCGCCGGCATCCACGGCAGCGACGCCGAAGACGAAGTCGTCGATCTGCATGTTCGGCAGGACGAGGTTCGTCACGTTGCCGACCAGCGCGTCATGTTGCCAGTCGGGGCCCCAGGCCTCGCGCCAGAAAATGCGGTAGGCCACGGCGCCCGGCGACGGATTCCACTTGAGGTTGGCGTCGTATCCGGTCGGCGCGCGGGTAATGAGCGGCTGGCCGCGCTCGCTGGTCACGCCCGGCGGCGGCGGAGCCAGCGCAAGCGTGGCCGCGGCTGCGGCATTCACGCGCGCATTCTGCGCGAGGTACGTCAGCGAAATCCCCTCGTATGTATCGCGCGTGTCGTGCTGGCGCGTGAAGTTCTCGCGCGATTCGCGGAAGCCAACCGCCGTGAAACCGAGTTCGTTGTACGCCGAGTGATCGCCGCCGCGGCCGAATCGATCGGGACGCGCCATCGGTCTGACCTTGTGCGACGGCACGTAGCGTCCGCCCCAGCGCTGCACGAACCGCGCGAGCGATCGTGAGGGCGAGTCTTCGGGCCCTTCCGAGTAGACGCGAATCGTCGCGCCGTCGACGATGCCGCTGCCGCCGTGGTCGCCGCCGACGATGTCGTTGTTCAGCACGGCTTCGATCGGAATCTTCTGGGCGACGGCCTTCTCGGCATGCAGGTGCGCGCCCACCAGTCCCTGCTCTTCCGCCACGTGGCACATGAAGACCAGCGTCGCGTCGAAGTCGATGGCGCTCTGGCTGAACAGGCGCGCCAACTCGATGGTCAGGGCCGTGCCGCTTCCGTCGTCGTTCACCCCGGGGGCGAGGTTGTCGAGCGGCGCGTTCGGATCCGCCGGCGGCGGTGCCGCAGCATCCGGATCGCGGGGCGGTGCCGCGTTCGCGTTGGCGGCGCCCTGCCCGCCCGGTCTCGCGACCGTATCGTAATGGCCGCTGATATAGATCCGCCGCGGACTGCGCCCCGGGAGGATCGCCATCACGTTGCGAATCTCGACGTCGCGCGTGAACCGGCCTTGCTTCGCCACCACGTAGGTGTCGAACGTCACCTGCAATTTCGGGCTGTAACTCTTCAACTCGTCGAAGATCCATTGCCGCGCAGCGCCAATGCCCCGGGTCGTCGAATTCGTGGATGACATCGAGCTGCGCGTCTCGAAACTCTCGAGCCTCTTGAGAATCGCGCCGAGCCGCTCCTCGGAGACCGACGCCACCAGTTTCTCGATCCGCGGATCGAGATCTTGTGCCGAAACAGTCCGGCTGAGGCCGGACGCCACGACGAGCGTCGCAGCGACGGCGACCGCGGCCCTGGCGTACGTGGTGTCCGGCTTCAGCCGGACTTTCAACGTCGTCATCAGTTCACCTTCAGGTAGGCGAGATAGTCGCCCGATTCGATCCGGGGCGCGCGGCCCAGCGGCGCGTTATAGAAGTACGCCCAGGCGGTCACGACGGCGCCGTCGGGCAACGTGACGGGTGTCTCGACGCGCGTATAGAGGCTGGCGTCGGGCTCGCTCGGGCGGAAGCCTTCGATCTCGTCAAGGGCCGTCAGGACCGCGTCGACGTCCAGCATACGATGCACTTCACCCCAGACCCTCTCGTCCGCCGCGGGAACGGCGGCTGGATAGATCCCGAGGTCGAAGAGCGCCGCGCCAATCGACCCGCGTCCAACGGGCGACAGCTTGGGGTCAATGCGGGAGCGTCCGGGCCGCTTGAACCCGCTCATCAGCGTGCCGTAGAAGAACACGAGGTCGGTCATTGCCCAGGATCAACGTGACGGAAGGAACGCGACGGAGTGCGCGCCGAGGGAGTGTAGGGGGCTGCGCCGGAAGGCGTCAAGCGCAGCGGAGGCGCCGAGACAAACGATTACGTCCGGTCTAGTGCGGCGGCGGGTTTGGCGCCGGCATCCGTTTCTGCGCGCCGGGAATCATGTCGAAGATTTCAGCCGGTACCACGAACGAGAGCGCGACAGTCTTGCCGGTGCCGCCGAGCTCAAGCGACTGCATCATCAGCTGTAACTCGGGGCGGCTCCCCCCTTGCATCTTCGCCAGCGCCATGAATCCGCGCACGACGTCGCGCAGGTTATTGGCGGCTTCCTCATCGCGCGCCTCCGCGCGAATCATCCCGTGGATGCCGCCGTTGATGCGGCCGCTGACCGAGAACCACGTGATCGACGGCAGCTGGCCGGCGACGTTCTGGGGCAGGTGCGCGCGCGAGGTCAAGGCGTCGAATCGGCCCACGGCCCAGGCATTCCCGCTCGTGTCGAGCGAGCGCACGAGGTTCATCAACTCTTCGTTACCGGTGACGCTCTGCAGACCAGTCTGCGGATTGTCGCCGGACTGATGGAGATCGATGGCGCGGCGAATCAGTCTGGTGCTGCCCACGGCGACGAGGCCGGGCTCGATGAAAGCCAGCGACGCGCCGGACGCGGCCACCGGATTCCCCGCCGGCAGATCCGCCACGATGAGACGCTTCGCCTTGTAGTCCTCGACGTGGGCGCCGTGATCGCGCATCAGGGCTTCGATCTTCGTTTCGTTGAAGCGGCCGCGCGCGAGGACCATGCCTGCGCCGGGGAGATTCGTGCTGTCGGGATCGGGATTGAGGGACGCGACGATGCGGTCGATGTCGGTTTCGATGTTGATGCCGGTTTCGTTCTCGAACTCGCGCTGACCGTTTTCCTGCATCGGCACCGCGCGGCGCAGCTTCTGGCGCAGTTCCGAGTTCATCACTTCCTGGACGTTCGCGAACGCAATGACCGTCGCGTCGCGCGGGATGTACTGGAGCTCATCGGGCCCGCCGTTGCGCTGAAACGCGCCGATCGGCAGACCGACGTAGTAGGCAACCAGCCCGGTACCAAGCCCGACACTCATCACCAGAAGCGAAACAATCACGAAATACCGGGTCTTGGTCGTCATGGAAACGCCTCAAACCTTTGGACGGGCAGTGGTTGCCATGTGTTCCAATTATCGGCGTTCCCCGCTACTGATCAAGTACGAATTCACGCTGCTCCACGGCCTGCCCCGCCAACCACAACGTCACGCCAATGATGACGGCCAGGCTCGCCAGGCTGACCGGAATCGAGGGCACCTCTCGAAAGACCTGAAGCAGCATGCTGACGGCCGAATCCTGCGGCATTTCGTGCCGGACCAGCGCCTGGAGGTAGTAGGCGACGGTCATGCGCTTCAAGTATCCGGGGAAGAGCAGAACGGCCGGCTCCCAGCCGAAGGCAAACACCAACCCAATGATGAGAGGCCGCTTGAGCCTCGTTCCGACCAGGGCGAAGACCGCCCCGTAGGCTGCGAGCCCAATCGCCAGCATCGCCAGGTCGGCCAGCAACGCCGGAAACGCCTCCCCAATGCCGGAGCCGCCGATCGGCACGATGAGGAAGAAGACGAACATGACCGACGGCAACACGAGCAGAACTGTGCACACCAGATAGGCGAGGAACTTCCCGAACAGCACCGCGCGTCGCGGGATCGGGCGTGTGAAGAGGTAGGTGATGGTCTTGTCGTCCACCTCGTCGGCGATCAGCGACGTGCCGTAGAAAACGCCCAGCACGGGCACGATGAAACGGATATAGAGCAGCCAGATCATCATCCCGAATACGGAGGGACCGGCGGCCTGGGCCCCGTTGATTCGGAATCCTGACGCGTAGAGCGCGGAAACGACACGCAGGGCGATAGCCAAGAGCACCGGGCCGCCGAGCAGCAGACCGAGGAACACCGAGCGCCGCGACCACAGCATCTGGCCGAGCGACAGATCGAAAATGCGCAGGGCGGATGTGAACACCGACGGCGTGGCGCGCCGTGTCGCGGGTGCGCTCATGACTTCACCAGATACTGGAAGACGGCCTGCAGATTGTCATCAGGCGACGTCACCTCGTGAATTGCGCCCAGCTCGCCTGACGCCGCGAGGTCGGTGAGCCGCGAGTAGAACGCATCCGGCTGCCCGGTCTGCACGACGACCGCTTCCCCCTCGAATTTGAGGCTCAGCACATCGTCGTGGCCCAGGAATTCCCGCGCGAGCGCACGCGTGTGGTCGGCCTTGATGTAGACGCTGTGCGGATGCTTGTCGATGAGGTCGCGGATTTGATGGACGTTGCCTTCGGCGAGGATGCGGCCCTGGTTGATGAGAAGAATGTTGGCCGTCATCGATTCGATCTCGTGCAGGATGTGGCTGGACACCAGCACGCTGCGGCCGGCGCGGCCCCACTCCTTGATCAGCCGGATCGTCTTTCGGCGCGCGAGCGGATCCATCCCGGACAGCGGCTCGTCGAGAATCAGCAGTTGCGGATCGTGGGCGAGCGCCTGCGCCATCTTCACGCGCTGGCGCATGCCCTTGCTGTAAGCGCCGATCTTCTTGTTCGCCGCGTCGAGCAGTTCGACGGTCTCGAGCGCGCGCCGCGCCATCGCGGCGGCCTCGGTGTCGTCCACGCCGTTCAGGCGCACGAGCGCGGTCACCCACTCCAGGCCGGTCATGCGCTCGTAGAACGCATCCTGCTCCGGACAGAATCCGATCCGCGTGTAGAGCCCCGGATTGCGCCAGATCGGTTCGCCAAGAACGGTGATTGATCCCTTGCTCGGCTTGAGCTGGCCGGTGACGAGCTTCATGAACGTGGACTTGCCGGCGCCGTTGGGCCCCAGCAGTCCAGTGATGCCTGGCGGCAGCGTCACGGAGACGTCGTTGAGACCGATGACCTGGCCGTACCACTTCGAAAGGTGGTCGGCCAGGACGATGGGCTCGGCGCGGGTTCCCGGTTCCCCCGTCACGCGACCACCTCGACGCCCCGGACGCGCCGCTCGAGCACCAGAGCCGACACGCCTATCAGTCCGAGGATCATCAGCAACGACACCGGCCAGGGCGTCGAATACTTGAGCGGGAGGCGGAAGATGACGTCGCCAACCTGAGCGAGGTTGGCCGGGAACGAGACCCACGAGAACGACGTGCTGCGCGTCACGGCAAACAGCACGCCGTAGATCGCCTGCGTGAAGAAAATGACCGCAGCGTACAGAATCCCCACATACCGGCTGCTGTTGGACAGCGACGACAGGGCCAGCATCGCCGTGGCGATCATCGTGATCTCGAGAAACGTGAAGACCGTTATCGCCGGAAACAGGTAGACGTTGTTCTGGAAGAACGTCAAGTTGCCCGCAAACGCAATCTGCACGAGGAGGAGCAGGATGGCCGGCACCCATGTGACCAGCAGCAGGAACGTCATCAGGATCGCCAGCTTGCCGAAGATGTACTCGGCTCTCGTCAGCGGCTTCGACAAATAGATCTGCAGCGCGTTGGCGCGCCGATCATTCGCGATCAGCCCGGCGCCGACGTACACCGTGATGAAAAACGCGAAAATGTCCTGCTGGCCGAGAAAGTCGCGGAACGTCGACGGCGTGGGCGCAAGGAACGCCGCCTGCGGCAGATTGGCGGCGGCGTAGATCTGCACGGCCCGGACGAAGAACGGGGACCAGGCGAGGAGCAGTAACCCGAGAAACGCCCTCTTGGCAACGAGTGTTCGGATACCGGCGCGGGTGATCACGGCCCATCCGTAGCCGCGCGGCGCTTTGCCGCCGATGTAGCGCCGATAGCCTTGATCGTGGATGGGCATCTACGCGCTCATCATTTCTCACCGACTGCCGTGGCGAACACGTCTTCGAGTGTCGAGACGCTCGGCCGCAGGTGCCGGACCTGAACGTTGCCGGCCGCGGCCAGCGCGAAGAGCTGCCGCGCGCCGCCTTCACCGGGCACGAAAACGCGCATGACGTCCTCGTCGGTCGCGTGGCAGTCGAGACCGGCCGCGCGCAACCGCTCGACAAACGGATCGATCGTCCCGTCCGCGGTCTTCACGCGCAGCTCGTACACACGGCCTCGCGGCTGTTTCAGCGCGGCGATCGGTCCAGCCGCGGCGATGGCGCCTTTGTCCATCACGACGACGTGGTCGCAGGTGTACTCGACGTCGGGCAGCAGATGGGACGACAGGATCAGGTTGACGCCCTTGTTGTGCGCGAGATCGCGGACGAGCTCGAGCATTTCGTCGCGGCCCTTCGGATCCATCCCGTTCGTGGGTTCGTCGAGAAACAGCAAATCCGGATCGTGCACGAGCGCCTGCGCCAGCTTGATGCGCTGCTTCATGCCGGTCGAGTAGGTCTCGACGTTCCGGTAGCGCGCTTCGCCGAGGCCGACGTAGAACAGCACTTCGTGCGCGCGCTGCATGGCGTCGACGCGCGGAAGCCCGGCCAGCTCGCCGCAGTACGCGACAAACGACACCGCGTTCATGCCGGGAATGTGGGCATCGCTCTCGGGCATGTAACCCACGCGCGCGCGAATTTCGAGGGGCGAGATGGCGACGTCGAGATCGAGCACGTGCATCCGACCGCTCTGGGGCACGATGAAGCCGAGCAGCGACTTGATCATGGTGCTCTTGCCGGCGCCGTTGGGTCCGAGCAGCCCGACGGCCCCCGCCGCAAACGACGCGGTCACGTCGCGCAACGCGACGCTCTTGCCGTAGGCGACGGTCACGCCCTCGAGCGTGACGACGGAGTCCGTCTGAGTCATCCGTTTTGATATACGGTCCGGCGGACCGAAAAGGTCCGCTAGAGTGTTCCTCGGAGCCCGAGCGCGTCAGCGCGCTCCCGCATGAACGCGATCACGTTCGTGACGTGTTCTTCGAGCGGCAGACGCAGTAATTCGGCGCCTGCGACGAGATCCTCGCGTTTCACGCCGCGCGCGAACGCCTTGTCCTTCATCCGCTTCTTCACCGAGCTCGCCTCGAGATCGAGCACGCTCTTGCTCGGGCGCACGAGGGACGCCGCCGTGATGAAGCCCGCGAGCTCGTCACAGGCGAACAGCGTCTTCTCGAGCAGGCTCTCGCGCGCGACGCCCGTGATCTCCTGCGCGTGCGACAGGATCGCGCGAATCATCCAGTCCGGGTAGCCTTTCGCGCGCAGGATCTCGCTTCCCTTCACGGGGTGATCGCCGAGCGTCGGCCAACGCTCGTAGTCGAAATCATGGAGCAGCGCGGTGATGCCCCAGTCGTCCTCGTTTTCGCCGAACTTGCGCGCGTAGCCACGCACTGAGACCTCGACGGCCATCGCGTGCTTCAGCAGACTGTCGCTCTTGGTGTATTCGGTGAGCAGGGCCCACGCGTCGTCTCGAGTCATGATAAGTTTCTGCATCTTAATGGAAACGAGCCACCGGTCACCAGCCACCGGCCCCTCGTCGGCGGCCACGGTCCTCGATACCGAGTTCCACCGCGGGCTCGGCCTGTACGACTCGACGATGGTCGTCGTCGGATCCATGATCGGCTCCGGCATCTTCATCGTGTCGGCCGACATGTCGCGCACTCTCGGCAGCCCCGGATGGCTGCTGGCGGCGTGGCTGCTGACCGGCGTTCTCACCGTCGTCGGCGCGCTGTCCTACGGCGAGCTCGCCGCGATGATGCCACGGGCCGGCGGCCAGTACGTCTACCTGCGCGAGGCGTTCTCACCGCTGTGGGGGTTCCTCTACGGATGGACGCTGTTTCTGGTCATCCAGACCGGCACGATCGCCGCGGTGTCCGTGGGCTTCGCGCGGTACTTCGGCGCGCTCGTCCCGTGGATCGCGGACGATCATTATCTGATTCCGCCTGTGCATCTCACGACCGGCTACGCGCTGTCGCTATCGACGACGCAGTTCGTCGGCATCGTGATGATTGCGCTGCTGACGTGGACCAACACGCGAGGTCTCCAGTACGGCAAGATCATTCAGAACGTCTTCACGACCGCAAAGACCGGCGCGCTCGCCGGCCTCATCATCGTCGGCGTGCTGCTCGGCTGGAATCACGCCGCCGTCGCCGACAACTTCGGCAACCTGTGGGCCGTTCGCGGCGCCGCCGAACTCGTGCCCGGGTTGACAGCGATGACGGCGTTCGGGTTGTTCGTCGCGCTCTGCGTGTCGCAGACCGGATCGCTGTTTTCCGCCGATGCCTGGAACAACATCACCTTCACCGCCGGCGAAGTGAAGGAGCCGCGGCGCAACATCCCGCTCTCGCTGGCGCTCGGCACGTTCATCGTCATCGGGTTGTATCTGCTCGCCAACGTCGCGTACCTGGTGACGCTGCCGTTCGACCAGGTTCAGCACGCGCCCGGCGACCGCGTGGCGACGGCGACGCTCAACGCGATCTTCCCCGGCCTCGGCCCGACGATCATGGCGATCGGAATCATGATCTCGACGTTCGGCTGCACCAACGGGCTCATCCTCGCCGGCGCGCGGGCGTACTACGCGATGGCGCGCGACGGTCTGTTCTTCAGGTCCGCGGGCCAGTTGAACGACGCGAAAGTGCCGAGCTGGGGGCTCGTGCTGGAGGGCGTCTGGGCCGCATTCCTGGTCCTACCGCGGACGTACGACCCGGCGACACACGCATACGGCAACCTTTATAACAACCTGCTGGACTACGTGATCTCAGCGGCGCTCATCTTCTACATCCTGACGATCGCCGGCATCTTCCGCCTTCGCAAGACGCGGCCCGACGCCGATCGGCCGTATCGGGCGTTTGGCTACCCGGTGATTCCCGCGCTCTACATTGCCGGCGCAGCGACGATTCTCGTCGTGCTGTTCGTCTATCGGACGGCCACCACGTGGCCCGGTCTGATCATCGTGCTGCTGGGCGTGCCGGTCTATTTCGCCTGGAAACCGAAGCGGTAGGCGGCTCAGCGGCGCTGCCGCGCGCGGACGGTCAGCCCCTTGCTCTGCACCTTGACGTCGATCGAATGCAGATCGCGTTTCGATGCCGGCGGCCAATAGCCGATCAAGTAGTAGCGGCTCGCTTCCCACCAGATCGATCGGATCGCCGGAGCGATGTCGCGCGAGTTCGCGAACAACTCGCCGCCCGTCAGCGCAATGAGTCCATATCCGCGCGGGCCGACGCGCTGATTGAGGCCGGTCGGATCGATCGAATAAACGCTCACGTTGGCGCGCGCAGCCGACGCAAGCGCGTCGGCCCAGTACGGCCACGTGAAGCTGATGCGCCCGTCGATGGGCTCCGTGACATCGCAAACGACCCGCGTGCCAATGCAGACGACGACCTTGCGGCGATGCTCGAGGTCCTCCACCGCACGCGAGATCTTCGCGACCGCTTTCAGTGTCGCTTCGCGTGCGTCTCGAAACGAGAAGGGCACCGACCCTGCCGCGTACGCGTCAATCCGCGCAAGCGCCGTCGTCATGTCGCCAAACGCCTCGTCGCTGGACTTCGAGAGACGGATCACGGCGACGTCATCGGCGGATCTCGCTGCCGAGATCACCAGACGGGCCAGGCCCCGCATCGGTGAAGTGCCGCTCAGCGAGACGCTGATGTCATCGAGCAGCAGGATGACCGACCTCGAGTCGTCCGAAGGCGCGGATCCGGTGCTCTTGATTTCGTCGAAAGTCTTGATGTCGACGCGCCGGCCGTCATCTTTGACCTCGAAGTCGTCGCGGCGGAGGAGCCCGACGGTCTGACCGTCGCGGCCCACGACCACGACATCCAGTTCCACCAGATCGCCGGTCGGAGGCGCGGGCGGGCGTTGGGCCGCAAGCGTCGCCATCACGCACGCGACCGCTGTCATCGTGATCTTGATCACCGGGAAAACGCCTTCTTGATCACGGCGATCGCCTTCTCGCTGACGCCGAGGCGCTCCAGATCACACAGTTCGGTCCACCGTACGTCTTCCGCGTCGGTGCCGGCCGCCAGCGCCCCGCCTTGGACGCGACACGCGTAGTCGACGATGACGTAGTGATACTCGATCCGGCCGTCGGCATCTCGCCGCACGCGATCAAGGACCTCCACAACGGGTCCGACGTCGATGTCGAGGCCGGTCTCTTCGCGGATCTCGCGGATGAGGGCGCCTTCGAGGCTCTCACCGAGTTCGACGGCTCCGCCAGGCAGGCTCCACTCGCCTTTCAGCGGCTCGTTCCCGCGGCGCACGAGCAGCACGCGGCCTGCATCGACGACGACGGCGCCGACGCCCACGATCGGTCGGTCAGGGTACCGTCTCATCAGAGCGCCAGCGCGGCGTCGGCATTGAGGTCCAGCGACGCGGTCATCCCCGCGCGAAACCTGCGGAGACCGGCGGCCGCGATCATCGCGGCGTTGTCCGTCGACAACGAGAGCCCCGGCAGGAACGTCGGGAGCTCGCGGCGCCTGCCGCGATCCTCGAACTCGGTTCGAAGCCGGCTGTTGGCCGACACCCCGCCGGCAATGCCGACGCTCTGCGCTTGATGGCGCCGCGCCGCGTCGAAGAGCCGGTCGATCAGCACGGTCACCACGACTCGCTGGAAGCTGGCGCAGACGTCCGCGATCTCGCGTTCGGAGAGCGGGCCGTCATGCGCGCGGACGTGGCGGAGGACCGCTGTCTTGAGTCCGCTGAAGCTGAAGTCCAGATCGCCTTTGAGCTCCGGCGCGTTGCGATCGGCATGCGTCAGGCGCGTCGTCGGCAGCGCGACGGCGCGATCGTCACCCTGCTTCGCGAGCCGATCGATGACCGGGCCGCCGGGATAACCGAGTCCGAGCAGCTTGGCGACTTTGTCGTACGCTTCGCCCGCCGCGTCGTCGCGCGTGCGGCTGAGCGGTTCGTAATGCCCCGGGCGGTCGACCAGATACAAGCTCGTGTGACCGCCGGACACGACGAGGACGACCGCCGGCAGGGGCATCTCGCCGTTTTGCAGGACGAGCGATTCGATGTGACCCGCGAGATGATGGACCGCCACGAGCGGCAGACCCGCGGCGGCCGCGACGGCCTTCGCGAAGGACACGCCGACAAGCAGCGATCCGACGAGACCGGGGCCCTGGGTCACGGCAATCGCGCCGAGATCGCTCCACGTGGTCTGCGCAGCGTCCAGCGATCGCTCGACCACGCCGCAGATGTCACGAATGTGCTGTCGGGACGCGAGCTCGGGCACGACGCCGCCCCATTCGCGGTGAATCGGCACCTGTGAGGCGACGATGTTGGACCGCACGGCCCACGGCTTCGCGACGTCGGCCGTCTCTTCGACGACGGCGGCGGACGTTTCATCACACGACGTTTCGATGCCGAGAATGCGCATAAGCTCGGCGGGTCCGAATGGACGCGCCCTACGTGGGTGACGACGCGGCGAGTGCCCGCTCTTCGAACGCGCGTTTGAGCGACTCCACGTACGGCGCGCGGAAGATGCCGCGCTCGGTGATGATGCCGGCGATGTACTCGTGCGGCGTCACGTCGAACGCGGGATTCCAGACGAGCGCGCCGTCCGGTGCCATCTGAGCGCCGCCGATGTGCGTCACCTCGCGCGGATTGCGTTCTTCGATGGGAATGTGGGTGCCGTCCGGCGTCGTGAGATCGATCGTGGAAAGCGGCGCAGCGACGTAAAAAGGAATCTGGTGCTCGCGCGCGAGGACGGCGACGCCATAGGTGCCGATCTTGTTGGCCGTGTCGCCGTTGGCGGCGATGCGGTCCGCGCCGACGACCACGAGGTCGACTCTCTGCTGACGCATGAGCGCGCCGGACATGTTGTCGGTGATGACGGTCGTTGGAATGCCGTCCCGCACGAGCTCCCACGCCGTGAGGCGCGCGCCCTGGAGAAAGGGGCGCGTCTCGTCGGCAAAGACCATGACGCGCTTGCCCTGCTCGACCGCGCCGCGAATCACGCCGAGGGCGGTACCGTACCCCGCCGTGGCCAGCGCGCCCGCGTTACAGTGCGTGAGGATCCGCGCGTCCACCGGCACGACGGCAGCACCGAAGGCGCCCATCGCGCGACAGCTCGCCACGTCCTCGTCGTGAATCAGGTCGGCCTCGCGATCCAGCCGGTCCTTGATCTGATCGACCGACTCGCCTGCCTGCACGCCCGCGGCAAACGATCGCTTCATCCGCTCGATGGCCCAGAACAGATTGACTGCGGTCGGCCGGGTGGACGCCATCAGGTCGCAGTGCTTCTGAAATTCCGCCGCGAACTTCTGCGTGCCGGTGGCGGCGCTGCGGCGCATACCGAGCGCCAGGCCGAACGCGGCGGCGACACCGATGGCCGGCGCGCCGCGAATGACCATCGTCTTGATGGCGCGGGCCACTTCCGGGGCCGTCTTGCAGCGGACGTACAGTTCCTGCGCGGGAAGCTTGCGCTGGTCGATCATGACGACCGCGTCGCCCTCGCGAGCGATGGTAGGGAGCATCCAGCCGATCTTACAGGAGCCGCGCGTCGAACGGCAGCGGCAGGAGATCCTTCAGACGATGCGTGCCCCGTTTCTCCCGGAGGTTGGCGAGCACGATCTCGAGGTTGCCGCCGAATTCCCAGAGAATCTGCCGGCACGCGCCGCACGGCGGCGTCGGCGCTTCGGTATCAGCGACGATGGCGATCCGCGTGAACGCCCGGTGCCCTTCCGACAGCGCCTTGAACATGGCGACCCGCTCGGCGCAAATCGTGAGGCCGTAGGTGGCGTTCTCGATGTTGCAGCCGGTGATCACCGTGCCGTCCGCGGTTTCGAGCGCGGCGCCGACTTTGAAATGAGAGTACGCCGCGTCCGCGTGTTCGCGGGCGCGGCGGGCCGCGCCCACAAGATCTACGGTGCCGGCGCCGTCACGCACGCGCCGTGGACCAAGCCGGCGCTCGCGGCTCCGCTGCTCGCCGCCACCGGCCGGTCCGACATTCTTGACGCGGCGATCGAACCCGCTTCGGCGATCCGACTCGGCGCCGGCCCGCCGATCCTGAAGGAACCCGCCCGGCGGACCGGAGCGGCGCACGCCGTTCACGATATGAGTCACGCGCGCGATCTTGGTGAAGGCGGCGGTCAACGCCTGCACGTCGGGGTCGGCGTGACAGCGCTCGGCGGCCGCCGCGTCGGCCCAGCGGCGCACGGCGTAGAACCTCAGCGGCACGGCTTCGTCGCGGATCATTTCCGAGCGGCCGTAGTCCTTCCGCAGGAGCAGCGCCTCGAAGCGCGTGGCCAGCGTGAGGAACTCACGCTCGTGGCCGTCCGCGACATCGACGAGCGCCACCGAGAGCCGAGCGTCAGAGCTGGCCAATCACGCCCTCCAGCAACGCAATGAACTGCCCGCGCACGCGCCGCGCCGTCTCCATCACCTCGGCATGATCGAGCGGCTGGGGCAGCACGCCCGCGGCCATGTTGGTGATGCACGAGAGACCGAGCACCTCCATGCCCATATGGCGCGCGACGATGGCCTCGGGCACGGTGGACATCCCCACCGCGTCCGCCCCAATCGTCCTCAAGTATCGGATCTCGGCCGGCGTTTCGTAGCTGGGACCGAGCAACGCGACGTACACGCCGTGCGGCAGCGGCAGGCCGATGGCGCGCGCCGCGTGATCCGCGGCCGCGCGCAATCGTGACGAGTAGACCTCGGTCATGTCCGGGAACCGGGGACCGAAACGTTCCTCGTTGGCCCCGACGAGCGGATTGTTTCCGATCAGGTTGAGGTGGTCGTCAATCACCATCAACGCGCCCTGCGAGAAACCCGTGTTCACACCGCCCGCGGCGTTGGTGAGGATGAGCGTCTTGACGCCCAGCACGCCGAGCACGCGGGTCGCGAACGTGACCGTCCGCAGGTCGTGGCCTTCATAGACATGGGACCGGCCCGAGAGTGCCGCAATCCTGCGCCCGCGCACCGTGCCGACGACGAGCCGGCCCTCGTGGCCGACGACGCGCGACGCCGGCCAGTGCGGAAGCTGTTGGTAGGGAATCGATATGGCGTCGCCGAGCGCGTTCGCGAATTCACCGAGGCCGGAACCGAGCACGACCGCGATGCGCGGAACGTCGCGCACACGCGTCTGCACGGCGTCGGCCGCCTGCTTGACCTGATCGTAGTAGTCCATCAGAGGAGGAAACCGGCGATTGTGGCGGTCATGAAGTTGGCGAGCGTGCCCGCGAACATCGCGCGCAGACCGAGGCGCGCGAGATCGTGGCGGCGGTTCGGCGCCAGCGCGCCGATCCCGCCGATTTGAATGCCGATCGAACTGAAGTTGGCGAATCCGCACAGCGCGAACGTGGCAATGGTGAACGACTTGGGATCGAGCGACGCCTTCATCGGTCCGAGCTGCGAGTAGGCGACGAACTCGTTGAGCACCATGCGGGTGCCGAGCAGGTTGCCGATGACGGGCGCGTCCCTCCACGGCACGCCCATGCTCCAGGCGACCGGCGCGAACACCCACCCGAAGATCTGCTGCATGCTCAGGTGCGCGAAGCCGAGGAGGTAGTTCACGAGCGCGACGAGCGCCAGAAACGAAATGAGCATCGCGCCGACGTTGAGCGCCAGATGCAGCCCCTCCCCCGTTCCGCGGCCCGCGGCGTCGATCACGTTGACGTCCGTCTGCTCGATCTCCAGCTTCACGGTCCCCATCGTCTTCGGCGTCTCCGTTTCGGGGACGAGCATCTTCGCCATCATGATCGTGCCGGGCGCCGTCATGATGACCGCCGTCAGCAGATGCTTGGCCTCGATGCCGAAAAGGAT
>Ga0326726_10003207_pt1 | contig 15024 bp, 14 predicted proteins | sample MHFenrmetagenome_2_FD_207603 | JGI IMG/M metagenome (GOLD analysis project Ga0326726, IMG submission 207603) | Lab enriched peat soil microbial communities from Michigan Hollow, Ithaca, NY, United States - MHF15MN | ecosystem: Environmental > Terrestrial > Soil > Wetlands > Peat | place: USA...
CGCGGCCGTCGACGACGGCGAGATAGAGCCTGCGGTCTTCCTCGTGGAGTCCCGTCGACGTCACGAGGTTGTTCTTGTTCAAGGCCTCCGTCACCTCGGCCATCGTCAGTCCGGCCGCCTGCAGCCGGACGGGATCGACGACGATGTGGTATTCCGGGGTGCGGCCGCCGACGAGGTCCACGCGGGCTATGCCGGGGATCTGAAGGAACCGCGGCTTGAGCTCGTAGCGGGCGGTTTCCCAGAGATCGATCAAGCTGCGTTTGGGACTCGTCAGGCTGACGCCGATGATGGGGAAATTGGAGAAGGTCACCCGGTAGACCTCGGCCTCGGCGGTCGCCGGCAGGGAAGCCCGGATCTGGGACAGCCGGCCCAGGACATAGAGCTCGGACTGGATCATGTCGACTTTCCAATTAAAGAAGACATTGACCTCGGCCGAGCCGCGCCCCGTGGCCGAGCGGATCGTCCGGACGCCGGGGATGTCCTTCATGCCCTCTTCGATCGGCCGGGTGATGGTGGCCATCATCTCGTCGGCCGGCATGACGCCGTTGTCGACGAGGATGACGACGCGGGGGAAGTCCGTCTGCGGGAAGACGGACGAGGGGATCGTCAGGGCCGCGTAAACCCCCGCCAAGCACAGGGCGACGCTGATGAAGACGATCGGCCGGGCGTGGCGGACGGCGAACCGGGCCAGGGGAGAATCTTTGCTCATGGAGCCTATTTGTCCCCGATGATGTGGATCTTGGTTTCTCCGGTGATGTTGTAGGCGTCCGTCGTGACGATGACGAGCCCCGGCGCGAACCCTTCGCCCTCGATCTCGGCCAGACCCCGGTCCCTGAGCCCGGCCTTGACCGGCTTGGGCACGGCCTTATCGCCCTCGACGACCATCAGCACGGGCCCGCCGTCAGGACCCGGGACGACGCTCTCTTCGGGGACGGCCAGGACATCTCGGCGCTCTTCGGCGACGATCCGGATGTTCAGGAATTGCCCCGGCCGGAATCCCGAGCCGGCCGGGAGGGAGGCGCGGACGAGGACCGTATCGGTTTTGGGATCGATGTCCTTGCCGACGACGACGAGCTTGCCGGCGGCCGCGCTGCCATCACCCCAAACGACAGGCACCCCGGGCTTCAGCTCCGCGGCGTCGCGGCTGGGGACCTGGGCCGTCACCACGAGACGGTCGAGGGCGATGACCTCGGCCAGGACCGCGTTCGGCTCGACCGCCTGGCCGAGCCGGGCGCTGATCCGGACGACGGTTCCCGCGAGCGGCGCCCGGATCTCGAGGAGAGAAAGCTCGGTCTTGGCGGCGGCGAGCTCGCTCCTGGCCGCGGCCAGCTCGAGCTCGGCTTGTTGGAAGTTCTTTTGCGAGGTCCCTTCGGCCGCCAGCAGCTTCTTCTGCCGTTCGTACGTCTGTTCGGCCGACTCCGCGGCCTTGGCGGCCTTGGCCACGGCCACTTCCGCAAGCCGCGTGTCCAGCCGGAAGAGGAGCGTGCCGCGCTCGACGGCGCGGCCTTCGACACAGTCGATCTCGGCCAGGATCCCGCCGACGGGGGCCGATAGGATCGCGCCGGCGGCCGCCTTCCCGTCGCCGGGAGGCTCCGGCTCGACCGTCCCATAGGCCGTGACGTAGCGATGGAGCGTGGTCCGGACGATCGTGCCGACGTGAACACCGACGTCCGTGACGATCTCTTCTTCCTCACCAGCCCTGGGCCCCAGGCCCTTGATCAGGAGGACGGCGGCCACGGCGGCGGCCGCGAGGATCAGCAACCCGGTCGTGACCTGGCGTTTAGTCATCGTTGCGCTCCTTCTCGGGCCCCGACGGCTCCCGGGACATGGTGCTGATCCAATCCTTGACGTCGAGCGGGCTCTGGGCCGCGTTCTCCAGCCGCCCGACCGCCTCCTGGGCCTGCACCAGCGCCTCGAGACGGGCCTGGGCTCCGGCGTTGAGCTCGAGCCGGATGCCGAGGAACTCGAGCGGGGAGATCTCGCCGAGCTCCCTTTGGGCCCGGGCGGCCCGTTCCTGGCCGGCCAGGTTCGCCGCCAGGTCCTCGGCCGCGCGGAACTTCCGGAGGGCCGCCCGGCAATCTTCGATGGCGGCATCGATCTCGCCGATGACCTGGGATTGGAGGGCCAGGAAGCGGGCGGCGCTCTCCTCGCGGCCGGCCGCCGCCTCGGCGATCGGGCCGCGGTTGCGGCTGAAGACGGGCAGAACGAGGCCCAAGCCGATCGTCCATTTGCTGTCGGTCTGGTCGAGCTGGTAATCGGGGCCGAGGTTGATGTCGGGGTACTGCTTGGCGATCTCGAGCTTGAGGGCGGATTGACTGGCTTCGTATTCCGCGAGCGCGGCCCGGATGTCCGACCGGTTGAGCACGGCGTGGCGGCGGACTTCGCCGGCCGGGAGATCGGGCTCGGCCCGGCTAAAAACGTCGAACGAGATGGCCGCGCCGTCCACGGCGCGGCGCGAAACGCCGAGGGCCGCGGCCAGCTGGGCCAGGGCCTCTTCTTTCGTCCGCGCGGCCTCGATGGCCGCCAGGCGGCTCGCGTCGAGCGCGACCCGGGATTGGGTCAGGTCGAAGGTCGAGGCCTCGCCGGCCGCGCGCTGGATCTCGAGGATCCGGACGAATTCCGACTGGATCTTCTCCTGGTCGGCCAGAAGGGCCGCCAGCTCGCCCGCCGCGTAGACTTCGAGCAGCGCGCCGCGGAGGCGGCTGCGGACGCTCCAAGCCGTGGATAGGATCTGCCAGCGCGCCGCTTCGGACAGGTGCCGGGCTTCGGCGATGCGGATGCCGCGCTTGCCCGCGGTCTCGATCGTGAGCTCCAGGGCGATCTCCGGTATCCAGGGGGTGACCTCGCTCCTTGGCGACGTGGTGTTGTAGCCCATGAGAGGATTCAGCGCCGGGTTGGGCCGCTCGCCGGCGGTGATCCGGCCGCCTTTGGCGATGCCCCATTGGGCCCTGGCGATGTCCATGTCCGGATGATAATAGAGCGCGGCCAGCGTCAGCGCCTTGATGTCCCAGGCGGCCGGAGGCCAGCTTTCGACTTCTTTATTGGCGATCAGGAACTGGCCGAGATCCGGGGAATCGAGGCGCCGGGCCTCGAAATCCTCCATGGTCTTGGCCGGGGCGATCGGCCGGGGATGATAGCGGACGCAGGCGGACGCCAGGAGCAGGGCCGAAGCCAGCGCCAGGATCCTTGAGAATAATCTCACCGACAACTCTTGCCTTCTCCTGCCCCCGGGCTCTTTGGCAAGAAGCCGAGGCGAAGGATATCCGACATCGCAGGCGCTATTATATGCCACTTGCCGGGAGTTTTTTCAATGGGGAGCTCGGCCGCCGGGGCACGCCCGGTCGCCGTTCTAGGAACCCGCCGGGCCGGCGTCCGACCTTATACCGTTAGCGCTTGGGGAACGAGATCATCAGGCCGACCTCCGGGGCCCAGTCGGTCGCCTTCGAGGTCAGTCCGAACGAGTTGTTGATCTTGAAGCGGACGGTGTCGCTGAGCCACACCTGGATCTCGGCGATGTATTCGAGCTCGTCCTGCGACCCCTCGATGCCGGTATAGACGGCGAACCGCTTCGACAGGCGCTTGTAATACTCGACGGCGTATTCGCCGAGGTCGAAGACGCCCCCGGCCTGCTCGATGGCCGCCCGGACGGTGATCGTCCCCCAACGGAAGCCGCGGATCATGCCGATGCCCACCTTGGTCTCGAGGTCGGGCGTCCCGATCAAGGGCTTCGACTTATGATGGGGGACGACGACCTCCGCGTAGCCGAACCAGCCCGGCCTCCGCTCGGTCTCCCGCGACCACATCCAGTCGACCTGCATCTCGACGTCGCCCAAGCCGGATTCGACGATCTTGTCCGGCATGCCGCTCGTGTCGTCCGCGGACCTGACGAGCGAGGCGTGGATCATGGCCGCTTCGAATTCCACGGCGACCCTGTCCGACAGTCCGTAGCCCAGGAAGAGGAGCTCCTCGTTGGCCCGGAACCGGCCGCGGAAATCCTGGTCGAGGCTGAAGCCGAAGTCGTTGGGGCTGTATTCCATATTGTTGTCGAGATAGTATTCGAAGAACGGATAAGCGATCCATTCGCCCTTTTGGATGTATGTCCCGAACATCGAGGTCGGGATGCCCGGCCCCCGGTCCTTGAGATAGAAGGGCCGGCTCTCCTGGGCCACGAGCGCGGCCGTTCCCGATAAGAGAAGGACGGCCCCGAAAAGCCCGGTCAGACGCGCCGTTTTCATGTTCATGATGCTCACCTCCGTCTTTGCTCCATCATAGTCCTGGCGAGGGAGGGCGTCCATTACGCGCCCGCCGCCGTTCGATTGACAGCCCCTCATCCTTCCACTATCTTGGAGGCGTCATAAGCCGCGTTCGGGTCATCCCCCAGGGGGAAAACGGGATGTCCGTGGAGATCATCGAAAAGGGATGGGATTCGCTCTTGCGGATCCGTGACGCCGTCCGTCTCTGCGGCGGGCCGGTGGGCGCGTGCTATGTCCGCTTGGAGAGCGGCGAGGGCGTCCCGTCCGTCTCCCTCGACGTGCCGTTCAGGCCCGCGGCCGGCTCGGGCCCGGTCACGGCGGTCCTTGTCGACCCGGCCCCCCCCGTGCCTCCGCCGTCCCAGGCCGACGCCGTTTTCGCGATCGACGGCCTCATCCGCGTCCGGATCGTCCGGAGCGGCGGCCTGCCCCGGCCCGTTCTCCAGCTGTTCAAGACGTACCTCCCCTACGCCTTCTCCTCGATGCGCGGCCGCGGGCTCGGGCGGGCCTTCGCGATCAGCCATTTCGCCCAGTCCCTCGACGGCCGGATCGCGACGCTCGACGGCGACTCGAAGCGGATCGGGAGCCCTTCGAATCTCGTCCACGCCCACCGCATGCGGGCCCTGTCCGACGGCGTGCTCGTCGGCTCGCGCACCCTGCGCCGGGACCGGCCCCGGCTGACGGTCCGCCACGTCGCGGGCGGCCAGCCGGCCCGGATCGTTTTGGCCTCCTCGGATGAGGGCATCGACGCCCTGGCCGGGATCGAGGGCGGGCCGGTCTACGTCATCGGCGGCAACGGAGGCCCCATCCCGCCCGGCGTGACGGCCATTCCGCTGCGCGGGACGGACGGCATCATCCCGACCTCCGAGATCCTCCGCGAGCTCCTGAAGCGCGGCATCCAATCGGTCTATATCGAAGGAGGCGCCCTGACGACATCGCGATTCCTCGGCGACGGCAATATCGACGTCCTCCAGGTCCACATCTCTCCGTTCATATTCGGCTCGGGACTCAGCCCCTTCCTGCTGCCGCCCATCCGCGACGTGGCCTCCTCTCTGCGCCTGGCCGACCATGCCTTCACCCCCGTCGACGACGGGATGATGATCGTCGGGACGCCCGCCCGGCCCGGTGGACCGGAGAGGACGGCATGACCCGGGCCCGCGCGTTCTGGCTGCAGGGCAAGGGCCGCGGGGCCTTGCGGTCAGAGGATCTGCCCGAGCTCCGGCGGGAGTGGTGCGCGGTCCGGACGATGTTCTCGGCCGTCAGTCCCGGCACGGAACGGCTCGTCGCGCTGGGCCTGGTGCCGGAGGCGCTCAGCGAAGAGATGCGCTGCCCGTACATGGGCGGGCGCTTCCCGTTCCCCGTCAAGTACGGGTACTCGCTCGTGGGGGAGGTCGTGGACGGGCCCGGGGACCTCGTCGGCCGTAAGGTCCACGTCCTTCATCCCCATCAGGACGTCTGCATCGTCCGCCGCGAGGACGTCCGGCCCATCCCGGACGGACTGCCGCCGGCCCGGGCCACCCTGGCCAGCAACCTCGAGACGGCCGTCACCGCCGTGTGGGACTCCGGGGTGACGCTCGGGGAGCGCGTCCTTGTCGTCGGCTTCGGGATCGTCGGCTCGCTCATCGCCCGGGCGCTGGGCTCGGGGCCTGAAACCGGCCTCGAGATCGCCGAACCGAGGGCCGACAGGCGGAGGTTGGCGGAAGGGATGGGCTTCCGGACGACCGCCGCGCCCAAGCCGGGAGCGTTCGACCTGGCCTTCGACACGAGCGGGTCACCGGCCGGGCTGCAGGCGGCCATCGACAGCGTCGGCGTCGAAGGCCGGGTGGTCGCCGTGAGCTGGTTCGGGACGCGGCCGGCGCGGCTCGACTTGGGCGGCAGCTTCCACAGCCGGCGAAAGAAGATCGTCGGCTCGCAAGTTTCCCGCATCCCTGGCCCGCTTCAACCCCGCTGGGACGCCGCCCGGCGGACGGACCTCGTCTTCCGCCTGCTCGAACGTCCGGAATTCGATCTTCACCTGGGGCCGCCGGTCCCCTTCGCCCGGCTGCCGGAGGTCTTCAGAGCGCTCGTCCGGCGCTCTCCCGAGGGCCTGAGCCCTTTGATCACGTATTGAGGAGGAGCCATGTACAGTGTCACCGTCCGCCATCATGCCTTCATCGCCCACTCGCTGAAGCGGGACGTCTTCGGGCCCGCCCGCAAGCTCCATGGGATCACCTTGATCGTGGATGCCGAATTTCAGGCCTCGTCGCTCGACGAGAACAACACGGTCATGGACGTCGCCCACGCCTCCCGTGTCCTGAAGGACGCGCTGGCCGAGTATCACTACAAGAACCTGGACGAGATCCCCGCCCTCGCCGGCGAGATCACGACGATGGAGTTCCTGGCCCGCCGCATCCACGAACGGATCGCGGCCGAGGTCGCCAGCCGGTTCAGAGGCCTCCTCAAGATCACCGTGCGCGAATCGCCGGAGGCTTGGGCCGGCTACGAAGGCGAGGTCCCGGCGAAGCGGGCGCCCAAGCCCAAGCGCGCTTGAACGGAGCGGCCGAGGCCGTGTCCCGGATCGTCTTCGTCGTGCCGCCGGGGCGGCCGCCGTCCGGCGGGGACCTTTATAATAGGTTCCTGCTCGGGGCCCTGAGGGCGGAAGGCGCCGAATTCGAATCGTCGACGCTGGCCGAGCTCCATCCCGGCTCCTCCCCTCCCGGGACCGAATTCTGGGTGGACAGTCTCTATATCCGCGACCTGGCCGCGGCGGACCCGTTCGGACCGGGCGACCGGATCTTTTTCATCATCCATAGCCTGCCCAGCGAAGATCCCGGGACGGAGCCGGGGCGAGCCGAGAAGTTGAGGGCGGCCGAAGACCGCCTTTTCCGCCGGGCCTCGGGCTTTCTCGTGACAGGACCGCGGACGAACGAAACGCTCAGGGCGAGGGGATTCGCCGAAAGTCCGATCTTTGTCGTCCCGCCCGCCCCGTGCGTTTTGCCGAGGGGACCGAGCGAGGCGCCGGCGGTTTTCACGGGACTCGTCGTGTCGAGCCTCATCCGGGGCAAGGGCGTGCCTGACCTTCTGGACGCCCTGGGCCGCGAAGTCCGGGCGAGCGACGGCTTCACGCTTCGGATCGCCGGACGGACGGACATCGAACCCGAAACGGCCCGCTCCTGTCTCGAGGCCGTCGGCGCCCATCCGCTCCTCAAGGGGCGCGTCCTTCACCTGGGATTCGTCCCCTATGAGGAGCTCGGGCGCGAATACGAGCACAGCTCGGTCCTGATCAGTCCTTCAACGAGCGAGACCTATGGCATGGCCTTTCATGAAGCCAGGGCATTCGGCCTGCCGATCCTGGCCGTTCGAGCGCCCTATTCCGAGCCGTACATCGAAGACGGCCGGACCGGGCTCCTCTTCGGGTCCGCCGCCGATCTGGCCCGGGGGACCTTGGAGCTGGTCCGGCATCCCGAGCGTATGCGGGCGCTCGCGACGGCGTCGATAGAGGGCCGGCAGGCGTGTGTTTACTCCTGGGCCGACGCCGCCAAGTCCTTTTTGAGCCAACGGAAAAGCTGTGGTATATTCCGTTCCCGTTAACTTTGGGATGATCCCCATCTCGTCACGGTGAAAGCGAAGAAGGATGAAGACATTCCGCAGATCGCTCGTCGGATTGATCATCGCGGCGACGGCCGTGCTTGCTGCGCCGGATTTGAACGAGATCAAAGCGCTTATTGCCAACCGGACGGCTGAGGCCCACAAGGCCGTCGGCATCATCGTCGGCCTCGTCGACGCGGGTGGGCGGCAGGTTATGGCCGGAGGCGCGACGGCGCCGGGAGGGACGGCCCTTCCCGACGCCGACACGGTCTTCGAGATCGGCTCGATCACCAAGGTCTTCACGTCGCTCGTGCTGGCGGACATGGTCGAAAGGGGCGAGGTCAAGCTCGAAGATCCTGTGGCCAAGTTCCTGCCGTCGACAGTCAAGGTGCCATCCCGGAACGGCCGGGAGATCACGCTGCTCGACATCTCGAACCAGGTTTCGGGCCTCCCCCGCCTTCCGAACAACCTCAAGCCGGCCGATCCGAACGATCCCTACGCGGATTACAGCCCGGCCCGGCTCTATGAATTCCTCTCCGGATACACGCTGACCCGCGACATCGGCGAGAAATACGAGTATTCGAACCTGGCCGTGGGGCTGCTGGGACAGGCTCTCGCTCTGAAGGCGGGGATGAGCTACGAAGAGCTCATCCGGCGGCGCGTTCTCGAACCCCTGGAGATGCGTGATACGGCCATCGTCCTGCCGGAGCGCCTGATGAAGCGGCTGGCCGTCGGGACCGACGCGGCCCTTAGCCCTGTCAAGAACTGGGCTTTTGACGCCCTGGCCGGGGCCGGGGCGATCCGCTCGACGACGAACGACATGCTGAAGTTCGTCGCCGCGGCCATGGGCCTTGGCAAGACGCCGCTCCGGGCGGCCTTCGACCGGATGCTCCAGACGAGACGCCCGACGGGGACCCCCGACCTTGATATCGCCCTGGGCTGGCACATCTGGAAGAAATACGGGACGGAGATCATCTGGCACAACGGCGGCACAGGCGGGTACCGCTCGTTCGCGGGCTTCGATCCAGCCAAGAAGAAGGGCGTCGTCGTCCTGTGCAACACGTCCTTCGGCGTCGATGACCTCGGGCTTCACGCCCTCGAGCCCCAATGGCCCGTGGCCCATTTCAGGCCGCCGGTCGAACGCAAGGCCGTCCCGGTCGACGCCAAGACCCTGGAAAGCCTCGTCGGCGAATACGAGCTCCGCCCGGGATTCACGCTCACCGTCTCCGTCACAGCGGGGAAGCTTTTCATGAGGGCGACGGGACAGGCCATGTTCGAGTACCTGCCCGAGAGCCCGACGGAGTTTTTCCACAAGACGGCCGACATCCAGATCTCCTTCGTCAAGGACGCCTCGGGCGTCGTGACCGGCCTGGTGCTCCACCAGGACGGCTTCGACCGCGAAGCCAAGAAGATCAAGTAGCGGGGATCAGCGGCCGGGGTCGAGGGCGGCGGGCGGAGGGCAGACGACCTCCGCATCCACGTCCCGTGACGGGTGGGGGAAGCGGATCTTCCACGAATGGAGGAGGTAGCCCGTCGCGCCGGGCGTCGTGGACCGATCATCGTCGATCCCCGCGGCACGGGGAAGTCCGCCAGCCTGATAAAGCGGATCGCCGACGAGCGGAAATCCCGCGTAGCTGAGGTGAATGCGGATCTGGTGGGGACGTCCCGTCGGGATAGTCACCTCGACGAGCGAGGCGTTCGTGTCGGGGAATCGGCGAAGGACGCGGACATGGCTGACGGAGGGCCGGCCGTCCGGACGATAGGCATTGACGGTCGCCGGGAGCCGGTGAGGGACCGGCCCGATGGGCGCGTCGACCGTGAACGCGTCAGGCATCGACGTTCCCGAGGCCAGGGCCATATAGACCTTGAGGATCCGCCGTTCGAACATGGCCCGAGCTAGAGAGCGCGCCGCCCGCGTGTTGCGGGTGAAGAGAATGGCTCCGGAGGTGCCTCGGCCGAGTCGGTGGAGGGGCGAACAGCCGGCGCCGTAACGCTCTCGGACGCGATACAACAGGGTGTTCTCCAGGAAGAAGCCGCCGGGAAGGACGGGCAAGCCGGATGGCTTGGCCAGGACAAGGACATCGTCATCTTCGAACGCCGTCGCGAACTCCGTCGGCACGCCGGGCTCTTCCCAGGGCGGGCGGTGGTAAACGAGAAGATCGCCTGGCCTCAGGATCTCATCGGGCAGCGCGGGTCTGCCGTTGAGCGAAACCTCCCCGCGCTCGATCTTTCCCCGCCACTCCGCCTCGGTCGAATGGAGGTAATGCCGGGCATAAAACTCCGCGACTGGGACGCCCGCGTCCGGTGCCGCAATGCGGTCGGGATAGCTATAGCCCTTGTTCTTCATTATAGGCAAGAGGGACAGTCCCCTGCGGGGACAGTCCCTTTAAGCCTTCGACGCGTACTCCCCTGTCCGGGTGTCGACGCGGATGATCTCGCCCGTCGACATGTATTCCGGGACCTGGACAACGAGGCCCGTCGACAGCGTGGCCGGCTTCGTTCGCGCCGTGACCGAGCCGCCCTTGACCGAAGGCCGGGTCTCGACGATCTCGAGATTGATGAAGGTCGGGATCTCCAGGCCGAGGACACGTCCTTCGGATGAGATGGCGATCAGTCCTTCGAGGCCCTCCGTAAGATAGGGCCACTCCTCCTCGATCTCCTCTTTCGCCAGGGCGAACTGGCTGTAGTCCTGGAGGTCCATAAAGGTGATGCTCGAGGCGTCGCCGAAGAGATACTGGACGGGCCGGCGCTCGAAATCGGCTTCGTCCAGCATGTCGTCGCCGTGGAGCGACTGATCGATCTTGCGCTTTGTCGTCAGGTTGCGGAAGCGGACCTTGTAGAGGGTCACGGCGCCGCGGGCGGAGGGCGTTTGGACCTTGACCGTTTCGACCATGTGGGGATCGCCCTCGATCTTGACGACGTCGCCCTTCTTTAAGTCGGACGCTCTGAACACGGGTACTCCTCGATCCCGTCCCTCATCGTGATGACCCCCTCCTCGACCGGAGAACGAATATAGCCCCCGGAGCCCGTCCTGTCAAGGAACGGAAAGGCGACGCCTTGTGCCCCGAAGGCGCGCATGACGCGCTTATCCCGCCAAGGCCGGCCATAGAGTCCTGCCCGGCAGGACTCCTTGATCCCCTGAGGGCATTCTGGCCGGCCCGAGGGGGAGGCTTTCCTCTTTCAAAGGCCCTGGCCGGAGGATTTCACGCTCGGCACGCTTCTTGCAGGGTTCGCGGCAGGCTGAGGCTTGATATCGGTTCGGAGGCAGGGCTTCGGGCCCTATGGGGAGTGTCCGCTCCAGGCCTGATCCCATTTCATAAGGGCTAAGGAGGATTCGATGTTCAAAAGAACGGCTGCGGTGATCTTGTCGGCGGTCATGGCCGGCCTGGTCGCGGTTCCGGCGATCTTATCGGCGGGCCAGGACATCCTCGATCCGATGGCGATCCCCATGTACGTTTCGCCGCTGGTCATCCCCCCGGCCATGCCGGCCAGGGCGAAGGCGCGGTTCCTCGACTATTATGAGATCGCCATCCGCCAGTTCCAGCAGCAGATCCTGCCGCCGGGCTTCGCCCCGACGACCGTTTGGAGCTATGGACCAGCGTGGGAATCCGGGCCCGACAACCAGGGCCTTCACGCGACCGCGGGCGGGCATTACTTCTATCCGGCGTTCAGCATCGAGGCCAGGATCCAGAAGCCGGTCCGGGTCAAATGGGTCAACGAGCTCAAGGACGGCAACGGCAAGTTCCGTCCCCACATCCTGTCGGTCGACCAGACCCTGCATTGGGCCAATCCGCCCGGTGGCGAGATGGGGCGGGACATGCGTCCGACCTTCACGGAGACGCCGGGCCCCTACACCGGGCCGGTCCCCATGGTCACGCATCTTCACGGCGCCGTCGGCGTCGGTGACGAAAGCGACGGCTACGCGGAGAGCTGGTATCTTCCCGCGGCGAACGACATCCCGTCCGGCTACGCCACGGAGGGCACCTGGCGTCCGTTCTTCGCGGCCAAGGCCCGAGCCAAGTTCCGGACGGTCTGGGGAAACGGCTATTCGATCTTCCAATATCCCAATGAGCAGCGGGCGGCGACGCTCTGGTACCACGACCATACCGTCGGCATGACCCGGCTCAACGTCTACGCCGGCCCGGCCGGCTTCTATCTCCTCCGCGGCGGGAACGAGGACCGGGATCTCGGCTTCAACCGGCCGAGCGAGGTCCTCGGCGTCGGGGTCATCCCGTCGCAGGTCATCACCGAGATCCCGTTGGCCATCCAGGACCGGACGTTCCGGACCGACGGCTCGCTGTTCTTCCCCGATAGCCGGGCCTACTTCGACGGCATCACCGGGCCGTACGTACCCAATTCGGACCTGTCGCCGATCTGGAACCCGGAGTTCTTCGGCAACGCCATGGTGGTCAACGGCCAGACTTGGCCCTACATGATGGTCGAGAAGCGCCGTTATCGCTTCCGCCTCCTCAACGGCTGCAACGCGCGCGTCCTCATCCTGAAGTTCAATCATCCGGCGGTCCGGGTCTGGCAGATCGGCAATGAGGGCGGCTTCCTGCCGGCCCCGCTCGACGTCGGCGGCTTCCACGCCGCCGGGCTCGACGGCGTGATCCTCCTCGGGCTGGCCGAGAGGGCCGACCTCATCGTGGATTTCAGCGCCGTTCCCGTGGGAACGTCCTTCGAGCTCCTCAACCTCGGTCCGGACGAACCCTTCGGCGGCGGCGACGCCGGCGTGGATTTTCCCATGGCCAACCCGCTGACGACGGGTCAGGTGATGCGATTCCGGGTCTTCGCGGCCTCCGGCCCGGACATGTCCGCACGGCCCGAGACCCTGAGGCTTCCGGCGATCCCCCCGATGAAGGGCGGGATCGTCAAACCGGTCGCCCTGCTCGAGGCGGCTTCGGAATTTCCCGGCTTCGACGGACCGCGCGAGGCCCAGCTCGGCACCATGCGGAATTTGACCCCCGAGGCCAAGCTCTGGCAGGACCCCATCACCGAGAACCCCCGGTTGGGCGAGTCCGTGGTCTTTGAGATCTATAATTTCACCGAGGATGCCCATCCCATCCACATCCACGAGGTCCACTTCCAGGTCGTCAGCCGGCAGGACCTGGCGACGGATGGGCTGGGGGCCGTGCTGGTGCCGGCGCAGCCCACCGGAGAGATCGAGGAGCCGGAGGCCTGGGAGAACGGGTCCTATAAGGACACCGTGCTGGCCTATCCCCGCCAGGTCACGCGGGTCCGGGCCAAGTTCATGCACCCGGGCCTGTTCGTCTGGCATTGCCACATCATCGATCACGAGGATAACGAGATGATGCGGCCGTTCTTCATCGGCGGGAACATGATCAAGCTGCCCTACAACATCTTCATCCGCAAGCAGGGCCGCAGGCTGTTCTGAGACCGGAGCGCCGGGAACGGGCGCGGGGAGAAGCGATCTACTTGACGATCTTCGTCCCCTCGATCGTCTGGCCCATGGCGCTCATGACGCACTTGTCGATGACGCCCTTGTCGTTGCGGACGAATTGAAGGACGAAGTATTCGCCGCTCTCGGACACGGTGACGTCGAAGCAGAGGGGCTTGCCTTCGACGGGCTTGAGCTCTTCGGGCGGCTCGTTGACGGGCGCGCCGTAAAGCTTCCCCTCGCTCTCCGTGAACTGGATGATCATCGACTGGCCCTGGATCGGGAAATCGTAGTCGCCGATGATCTCGGCGATGAGCTTCTTCATGTCCACGGGCTTGTCCTGTGCCGCCGCGGGAACGGCTATGAGGGCGAGGCAGGCCAGGGCCAGGAGCCCGGCCGCCGCTTGGAGAAGGTTCCTTTTCATGAGCGCCTCCTTGTCGTCGAACATATCCATCTGATTAGACGAATCGCCGGCTTAGAACGTTCCCGCCGGGGAGGGCTCACTTCGGACGGCATGGGTTCCCGCAGGGACCCCATGCTGTTCCTAGCATCGTTGTCTAGCCCTTAGGTTTCTTAGCACGACCTCCCCATAGAGAGACTGCGGCCTTGTTGATGGGGCCGCCAACATCGTGATATCGGATTTCCACGGTCTTGATGTTCTTTTCACTGTCCGGAAGAACGACGAGGTAGGATGTTCTTATGGCAAAGGTCGGATACTCCTTAGGCGACCACGATTTTCCATCCTCATATTGAACAATAATCAAGTCGAGAAAAAATATGCCGTTTATTCTGAGCTCAAGTTTAGAAAAGGCCCCTGCGTTCTTGCGCAAGCGAAATACGTGAGAGAAAAAATCATTGTCGATCTGAGCATCCGCTCCCAGCCTAGTCCATTGCATCCGCACTTTTTCTTTGGGTTCTTGGGCCAATAACAGTATCGGAATAAGGACACATAGGCATACAAGCCCGTATCTAATCGCTTTGTTCATCCTCCCTCCATTCGTATAATCGTATCACTGCAAAAATCCGCTTTCAAGATATAACGGAGGTGCCTGACCTCAGGGCCGCTATCACCGGCCGCATCGTCAGGTGACGAATAAGGGTTAAAAAAGCCTTTGCTAACTGACCCCACTCCTTCTGTTCAAAAACCAGCTAAATCTCAAATGCCGGAAGGATCTAGCGGCCTTAGAGTCAAGCCGCCAATAGTCTTTTGGACAAAAGGACGATAGCCGATACAAGAACAACCAACGTCGGAAGTACTATGGAATAGTAGGTCTTCATCTGAAGCTTGAGCGGTCTGACGTCCATTTTCTTGAAGGTCAACCAGAAGGCAATGCCAAAGGGAACGAGAAGGACTGCTGCGGAAACCAATTGTGCGACCAACGGGCCATGGCGACCTGCAAAATTGACCCCGAGCTTTAGAAGGAGGGAGGCGCAAACAATCTCTCCTTGGAAAAAGATAAGATACATGAGCCCGACGCCAAATAAGCTGATTATGATAGAGAAAACCCCGATGCTCAGGAATAATGAGCTGAAGAAAAGAACGAGTAAAGCGATCCCGGCTTCTTCCTGAAGACCGCGGCCAATAACAATAGTCGCTACCCCACCCAGAAATAAAAGTAATCCGAGACGAGGCAAAACCTTTGCCATGATGATTTTCCTGCGGGTCAGCGGAAGAGAGAACAGGTACTCGAACGCGCGGTCTTTTCTCTCGGATTTAAAGACTGTCGCTCCAGCATAGACGGCATAGATAACGAGCGTGATAAAGAACCCCGTCTGAATAAGGCTGGCGAAATCGAGACCTATCTTCAC
>Ga0326726_10003208_pt1 | contig 15022 bp, 15 predicted proteins | sample MHFenrmetagenome_2_FD_207603 | JGI IMG/M metagenome (GOLD analysis project Ga0326726, IMG submission 207603) | Lab enriched peat soil microbial communities from Michigan Hollow, Ithaca, NY, United States - MHF15MN | ecosystem: Environmental > Terrestrial > Soil > Wetlands > Peat | place: USA...
ACGCTGATCGGATTTCGTGCGAATTGGTTTTATTGATTTAAACTCAGATTCCCAATACCTGACAACATACGGATCTACGCCAAGGATCTTGCTGACCTCTCCGATACGGAAATACTCCTTGTCCGGAATCGATATATCCATTTAAAAGCTAAATCCTAATTTCGCAACAAGACCAAGATCGAATCTTGAAGCTCCATCTATGTATTTCCGGCCAAAGCCTAGATTTGCATCACACGGGTTTTTAATTCGCTTAGCGTTCAATATTGACGGCTTTGTAAAATTTACTCCTGCTGGACTTACTCCTGCAAAGCAGAAATAGTTATTAATCGAATATCATCTACGCCTCTTTCCTCAAGCGAGATCATCTTGAGCCTATCTGAGGAAATGCCTTGCTTCCGTAGTTCATTAAGAAGTCGACAACTTTCAGCACAGTTATCGACACCTCGCCTGAAACTTGCGGGGATATTCAGTTACTGGGTCATCAGGATTCCGTGCTTAGAGCTTCTTTGATCTTGGAAGCTTAACTGTTCAATGCCTTACGCAACACCTGACTTGATTTAAAGGTAAGCACTTTTCTCGCCGATATCTCTATCTCACTGCCGGTCTGGGGATTCCTGCCTCTGCGAGATTTCTTCTCCTTGACTGAAAAGTTACCGAAACCGGAAATTTTTATCTTTTCACCGTTAGCAAGACTATCCTTCATGATCTCAAAAACCGACTCAACAATCTTCGCCGCATCCTTCTTCGAAAATCCCAACTTCTCATACACATCCTGAATAATATCAATCTTTGTCATTTCTTACCTCCACAATCTTTCAGATATCTAGTTTTCGTCTCCCCTGATTTTTGCCCCAGTCAAATCAACAATACTTTTTACGATCCCCCCGTGTACCTGATTTACTTCATCGTCCGTCAATGTTCTGTCAGAAGCGCGATATGTAAACCTTAATCCAAAACTTTTTTGGTTATGAGGGATACTTTTACCGGAATATACATCAAAAATATTTACTTTTTCAAGCAATTCTTTACCCACACCCATGGCAAGATTAAGTATTTTATCAGCTTCCGTCTCTTGGTCAACGATAAAAGCCACATCTCTCACGACCGATGGATATCTCGGCAGGTCCTTATACAGCACACAATCGGGAAAAATAGTCGCCAGGATATCTAAATCAATTTCAAATACATATGCCGGATTCTTTAAATCCAACAGCATAAGAACGTCAGGATGCACCTCCCCTGCGAACCCAATTAATTGATCTCTAACATACACGTTGCAGGACTTTCCTGAATGGAGGAAGGTCTCTCTGTAATCGGACCTGCATTTTAAACCTGATATCCTGAGACTATCAAAGATGTTCTCTATGCATCCTTTTATATCATAAAAATCTGCGTTCAGCTTTAAAGACCAGAGGTCATCATAGCGAAGGCCTGTGATAAGGCAACCAATCATGTTCTTTTCAATCGGAAGCTCACCCTCTTTATGATGAAAAAAAACCCTGCCAATCTCAAATATCTTGAGATCAAAACAACCATTATTTGCATTTTTTTTCATTGTTTCCAAGAGGCCGCAGATGAGCGTCGACCGCATTACCGACTGATCCTCCGACAGGGGGTTCCTTATCTTCACAGTTTTTCGCAGCTTATCTTCCGAAGAGAGTCCCAGATGATCAACAAGGACAGGAGAAATAAAACTGTATGTGATTACCTCCGAATATCCGGATCCTCCCAGAATTTTCCGTATTCTGTCTGAGAGTATTTTTTTATGATCTTTCATTACAGGTACAACCGAAACCGGAGGCAAAGTTACAGGGATATGGTCATAACCATAAAGCCTTGCCAACTCTTCAATTAGATCTATTTCCCTTATGATGTCTGTTCTGTATGTTGGTGGTGTCACCCGGTAAATTTCATCATTCTCCCTGTGAACTGACATATCCAAACATTCCAGAATTCTGGTACTTTCATGTGCATTTATATTTGTCCCCAGAATATCATTGACCCTTCTTATTCTGAAGGGAATATTCCTGGCTGTTTCAACTTTCTTAGGATATTCATCAATATAGCCTTTGCAAGCTGCCCCATTAGAAATTTCTGCAATAAACTGTGCTGCCCTGTTAAGGGCACTGATCACACCATCAGGATCTATACCACGTCCGAATCTGAATGCGGCATCCGTAGCCATGCCCAGTTCCTTAGCTGACTTACGAATAGAGGATGGTGTAAAATAAGCACTTTCCAACAGAATTGTCTTTGTGTCCTCCTTAACTTCAGAATTAAGACCACCCATGATACCGGCAATAGCCACTGGTTTTACGCCATCACAAATCATCAGTGTATCGGCCTCTAATATACGCTCCTTCTCATCAAGTGACGTGAATGTCTCTCCCTTGCGCGATTTTCTGACAACAATACGGCCTTCTTCAAGAAACCTGAAATCAAATGCATGTAAGGGCTGGCCCAATTCGATCATCACATAATTGGTAATGTCAACAACATTGTTGATGGCACGAAGGCCGATTGTTTCAAGTCTCTGGCGCATCCAAAATGGTGAAGATTTTATCGTAACATTTTTTATAATTCTGGCGCTGTATCGTGGGCAGAGATCAGGATCGAGAATATCCACTGACGTGACACGATTTATATTCTCCTCACTTTCCGGCACAACAATATCAGGATACTTAAGCTTCAATCCCGTAATTGCGGCAATTTCACGTGCAATACCAATGACACTCAAACAGTCGGAACGGTTTGGCGTAACTGCAATATCAAGAACGGTGTCATTCAGGTCAAGTGCTTTCGATAGATCTTGGCCGATAGAAAGATCGCCAGGAAGAATCATAATCCCTGCAGCATCACTGCCTATCGCGAGTTCCTGTTCGGAACAGAGCATACCCTCTGATATCTCACCTCTGATTTTTGAGCTCCTGATTGTATAGCCGCCAGGTAGAGTTGCACCGATTTTCGCAAGGGGAACCACATCACCCGTACGGACGTTATTGGCGCCACAAACCACTGGAAAGGTATTATCACCCGTCGTCACTTCACAAAGAAAACAATTATCTGCAGAAGGATGAGGTCTGAGGGTAAGAATCCTCGCAACGACAACATTTGTAAATAAAGGACCTATCTCCTTGACGGCTTCTACCTCAAGACCGGCCATCGTCAACCGATCTACAATCTCTGCAGGTGAAATTCTGATATCTACATAATCTTTAAGCCATCTGAGACTGACTAACATAAATATAAATCCTGAACCTTTTGAAAATTGCTTTCAGAAAGGGTGAATTAAAGGTTTTTTCGCAACCATTTTTGACGAAGTGAAACACCCGCAAAAGCAAATGTCTGAGTGCGAAGCGCAATTTATTGCCTTTGCGGTGAAGCGAGTGTGAGAATGGTTGAAAGAAGATTTTGAGCACTTTCTGAAAACAATTTTCAGTTTTATGTACTCTTCTGCTTACAACTAAATCTTAGAATTGCTCTATGAACCTGCAGTCATTTTCAAAAAACAGCCGGATATCAGATATACCATACTTAAGCATGGCAATCCGCTCAAGACCAAGGCCAAAAGCAAAACCGGAGACCTCTTCAGGATCATAATCTACGTTCTTGAAAACCTCGGGATCCACCATTCCTGATCCAAGAATTTCAAGCCAACCGCTTTGAGAGCACACGCGGCAACCACCGCCATTACACATGACACACTTGATATCAACCTCAGCACTTGGCTCGGTAAACGGGAAAAAACTGGGGCGAAATCTTAGTGCCGTACCTTCACCGAACATCTGCTTGAGAAATGATGTGAGAATGCCCTTCAAGTCACCAAAGGTGATGCCTTTATCAACCAATAGACCCTCAATCTGATGGAACATAGGTGTATGAGAGATATCCGAATCGGGACGATACACGCGGCCGGGTGAAAGAATTCTCACTGGTGGTCTCTGCTTTTCCATGACCCTGATCTGGACAGGTGACGTATGTGTACGCAGGACGATATTGTCTTCTACGTAGAACGTATCCTGCATATCACGTGCAGGGTGGTTTTTTGGAATATTCAGTGCTTCAAAATTGTAATAGTCCAGTTCAATTTCCGGACCTTCGACAACAGCAAAGCCAAACGCTGCAAGTATATCACATATCTCCTGACAGACCTGGGTTATGGGATGAACTTTACCATATCGGGCTTTTCTACCAGGAAGTGTTACATCTATTCTATCATGGAGAAGAATTTCATCCTTTTTCAGGCTGGCTATAGCTTTCAGAAAATTGTCAATCTTCTCGGTAAGGGCATTCTTTATCTCATTGCATCGATTCCCGATTAAGGGTCTCTTTTCCGGTTCGATATTTCCGAGGTTGCGGAGAAGCTTTGTCAGAATCCCCTTCCTTCCTAAATATCTTGTTCTTACAGCAAGGAACTCCTCTTCAGTTTTTGAATTACGTAATTCAGATTCTGCCTGCCTTTGAAGATCCTCGAGTTCCTTTAGCATGCTGCCAGCTTACCCTTTGCTATATTGACTATCTCACAAAATCCGCTAGGATCATGAACAGCAAGCTCTGCCAAGGTCTTCCTGTCAATTTCCACTCCCGCTTTTTTCATGCCGTCGATTAACCGGCTATATGATATCTCATGAAATCGTGCAGCTGCATTAATCCTTGCAATCCACAGTTTCCTGAAATCCCTTTTTCGTGCCCTTCTGTCCCTGTAGGCGTACTTCATTGCTCTTTCGACGGCTTCCGTGGCTGTCTTCAATAACCGGCTCCGCGCTCCGAAATAACCTTTAGCCATTTTCAGAATTTTTCGTCTCTTCTTTTTAGCAGTGATACTTCTTTTTACTCTTGGCATGCCTTCTGATCTCCCAGATTTTTATTAAAAACGTAATACAGAATTCTAGTACTAAATTTTAAAAATATGTTTTATCCGAACCGCGTTTTTCAATCCCTACATATACGGAATCAACACCTTTATTCCCCTGGTATCTCTCTTGTCGAGAATAGTAGACTTCCTCAAATTTCTTTTTCTTTTTGTCGACTTTTTCGTAAGAATATGGCTTGCATAAGCCTTACTCCTTTTTACCTTGCCGGTTCCCGTAAGGCTAAAGCGTTTAGCTGCTCCCTTGTGTGTTTTTATCTTTGGCATTAAATCACCCCTTGTAAAAATCCTAAATTCTAATATCTAAATTATAAACTTTATGGATATCTGGATTTTGATATCGTTTTGTATTTCGGATTGCAGTTAGAATCTCCTATTTCTATTTTTTTGGAGAAACCATCATGACCATATTTCTCCCCTCCAACCTTGGCTGTTGATCAATGACACCTACATCTGCCAGCGCCCTTTGTACATCCTCCATTATCTTCCTGCCAAGGTCAGTATAAGCCATTTCACGGCCTCTGAACATCATGGTTATCTTTACTTTATCATTCTGGCTGAGGAATTTTTTAATATGCTTGATCTTTACCTGAAGATCATGTTCATCAGTCTTCGGTCTTATCCTGATCTCCTTCACCTGAATGATACTCTGGCTTTTTTTTGCAACCTGTTGTTTCTTGCTTTGCTGGTATCGGAATTTTCCATAATCCATGATCCGGCAAACTGGTGGTGTAGAATTGGGGGCAACCTCAACCAGATCCAGACCTGCCTTGGCAGCGACCTCCATTGCTTCCGCCAGAGACATAATACCCAACTGTTTACCTTCTTCAATAACCCTGACAGTAGTCGCCTTAATCTCTTGATTTATGTACAAATCCTTTGTTATAGGTCACCTCCTGAACAATAAAAATCTTAAATTCGGATATCGATATTCTAAACGTTTTGTGCATTTTAATTTTGATATTGTTTAGAATTTCGGAACTAGTGCTTAGGATTTAACTTTATTTATACTGTAAGCATTTCTCCTGTATGAGTTCGATGAACTCGTTAACACCGATGGCACCCAGGTCTTTACCACTCCGCTCACGGGGAGAGACACGGTTCGATTCCATTTCCCGATCACCTATTACCAGCATATAAGGAACTTTCTGAACCTGGGCTTCTCTGATCTTATAACCCAGTTTTTCATTCCTGAAATCCTTTTCCGCACGAATTCCTGCATTGGACAACTGCAGGTAAACCCCTTCTCCATAAGGAATTTGCTTATCTGTAACAGTCATCAGAACCGCCTGTACCGGTGACAGCCAGACTGGAAAAGCTCCAGCATAATGCTCTATCAGCACCCCCAGAAAGCGTTCTATAGACCCAAGAATCACCCTGTGCAACATTACCGGTTTGTGTTTTTCTCCATCCGCACCTATATAGCTGAGATCGAATCTTTCCGGAAGGGTGAAATCGCATTGGATAGTAGCGCATTGCCATTTTCTGTTCAAGGCATCTTTCAGCTTGAAGTCTATCTTGGGTCCGTAAAAGGCACCGTCACCCTCATTAATTTCATATGCCATGCAATTGACCTTCAGGGCATCTTCCAGTGCCGCCGTTGACATCTCCCAATCTTCATCGGACCCGATGGAATTTTCCGGCCTTGTACTAAGTTCTACGCTGTAATCAAAGCCGAAAATTTTCATGGCATAACTTACGAAATCCGCGACACCTGTTATTTCGCTGTTCAATTGTTCCGGCGTACATAAGATATGAGCATCATCCTGAGTAAACTGGCGTACTCTTGTTAGACCATGAAGTACACCTGTCTTTTCATGACGGTGGACGGTACCAAGTTCGAAATACCGGAGTGGAAGGTCCCGATAGCTGCGAATCTTCGATTTGTATATCAGCATGTGGGAAAGGCAGTTCATCGGCTTTATCCCATATCCCTGATCTTCTATCTCAGTGAAATACATATTATCCCTGTAATGGTCGAAATGTCCCGATTTCTTCCAAAGATCAACTTTCAGTATCTGTGGACCGATCACCATATCATATCCACGTTTCAGATGTTCTTTTCTTTCCCAGTCCTCAATAATGGCTCGCAGCATGGTCCCTTTGGGATGAAATATGATCAGCCCCGCTCCTGCTTCGTCATTTATCTGAAAGAGATCCAGTTCTTTCCCAAGCTTCCGGTGATCCCTTTTCTTTGCCTCTTCAATGACATGGAGATATTCGACTAGGGCTTCTTTGGTTGCGAACCCTGTCCCATATATACGCTGAAGCATCTTATTTTTTTCATCACCTCGCCAGTACGCCCCCGCTACACTTAATAACTTAAATGCCTTGATCATTCCCGTAGAAGGTATATGAGGACCGCGACACAAATCCACATACCCGTCCTGACTATAGAGACTGACTGTCTTTATCTCTTCTGGCAAATCATTTATAAGTTCGACCTTATATGATTCACCTTTATCCTTGAAGAGCGCGGTGGCTTTTTCTCTCGACGCCTCCTTACGTATAAAAGGATAATCAGCGACTACTATCTCATCCATCCTGGCTTCGATCTTTTCAAAATCCTCCGGAGTAAATGCTTCGGCATATTCAAAGTCATAATAGAAACCTTCCTCTATCGAAGGCCCTATACAAACTTTCACGCCTTTGAAAATCTCCTGGACAGCCTGTGCCATCACATGTGATATACTGTGCCGGAGGATTGCCAGACCCTCTTTTGATGAAATATCCACCAAAGCTAGGGTTGCATCTTCTTCAACTGAATGGCTTAAATCTACAAGTGCATTATTTAACTTTGCCGCAACTGTTGAAGAAAGTAAATCCATCCGCCATGATGCGATAACCTTCTTAACTGTTGCACCGGAACGGCACGGACTGACCGAGCCATCCGGCAGTATAACCTTGGCTTCATTCATGAATCAAATCCTCGGCATTTCAAACATATCACTCACACTTCTATAAGAAAGGGCATCACCGCATACATACTGCTGATGCCCTCATCCACAATTAATCATCATATTTGGCTTTTTATTGTTATCTGACAAAAATGGTAGGCACGCAGGGATTTGAACCCTGGACATCCACCGCGTCAGGATGGCGCTCTCCCCCTGAGCTACGTGCCTACATCAGGGTCTCCCCAACGGAAGAAGATGATTTTTAACAATAATACACCGTTATGTCAAGCAAATATTGTGATTTGCCTTTCTTTTACGGTACATTTATATGTTAATCTATGTCGAGTTAGTATTTAATCTAATCCCCCTTAACATATAATTAAGCCCGGAAATAACGGTGAATAGCACTGTGAGCCATTGTAAAACTAAAAGCCATATATAATTTATTAATCCTGGGAAAATACGAAACAGCAGAAAAAAAACTAATGTGAACAATTGCAGAGCCGTTGTGATCTTGCTTATAAATGATGGGCTGATTTTATATGGTATTGACATGATTGACATGATGGCAATTCCAATAAGTATGATCAAATCCCTGCTGATTACAATAACTGTGAACCAACCAGGGATTATACCCTTTATAGACAACGTCACAAAGCAACTTGCAAGGAGAGCCTTATCCGCTATGGGGTCCAAATATGCCCCTAGTACAGTCTGCTGCTTCAATATGCGTGCAAGGAACCCATCGAGCGCATCAGTGATTCCTGAAATAACAAGAACAATAAGTGCCTTCGTGAAGTTCCCCTGCATGAGGAAAATTACCGCGACAGGAACAAGGAGGATCCTCAACAACGTCAGTAAATTGGGTATGTTCATTTGTTCGTTCTATCCGGTTTATCTGAAGAATGTATCCGAGGGTTCCATCCCAATTATAATTCTTGATCTCTCGATTTGTTCCAGTCCACCCAATCGTCCCTATCTTCCTTTTCAGTGAAATCCCGAGGTTTTTCTGCTATTCCATCTGCAGCTATTCTTATTTGCTGCATAGATTTAATAATAAACACCCACTCCCTCATAGAAACTTTTTTAGGGCCGGGAATCGGCATGGGTCCTGCAATTTTTTTTGGAGGACCGATCATCTTAGGTAACTCCATATATGACCCGCCTCCTGATACATGCACCGCTCCGTCATATACCCTTACCAAGACTGATTTATCTTGCTCGACATTCATGCGATAAATGGTACCCCTAACACCAGCTACAGCATTTTCACACTGAAGCTCAAATTGACTTCCTTTTCCCATCGCTCTGCTCACATTTGCCCAAGTTTTCCCAACAGACAAATGAAACTTGATGTTCACGGGCAAAGCTTCGCCAACAGTTTCCATCTGAAGAACTTTAAAATGAGAATTACCAGCAAAACGTACAGCAGAATAGTCCGGCAGGACAAGCTCAAGTCTCGCATTATACCCGGTGTTAACTTCGTCACCTCCGTTGAGTGTGTCTCCCATCCTCAATGAACGCCAGGCTGTCTTCCCGGCAGGAATAACCTCAGCCAACCCTTCTAAATGGTTAACTTTAGCTTCGCCCTTACCGATCTTTATCTCCATAACCCTTTTCGCTTCGACCTGCTGCAAACCAAAAATCACAAATGATAATAAGGACAAAAAAATAATATTTTTTTTCATCTGTGTTTCCTTATTTGAGGCCGAACATTTCTCCATAAGAGGAGATGCATATGTCATAAGGTAGGAATTTTGCGGAAGTTTTTAAACATTCCCGGTGTACAGTGCGTCTAAGTAGCTGAATCAGGACCGTCAGGCAGAGTCTTCATGGCCTTCTCCACAGCTTCCAGGATCGTTGGCTCAAAAACCTGGCATGATGCCATTTCAAGCTGTTCCCGTGAAATCCCATAATTCCTCTTTACAGTTCTATGCTTGGAATTCCAGAGAGTTTCACCAGTCTTCGCACTCCGCAACTCAAGAACTACCGAAACGTGGGTAGGAGCGTAAACAAAGGTGTAGGAAGTCGAACACTCATCTAAAGTAGTATACAAGACTGCGTCAACACCAAGTAGCTCACCCACTGCCTTCGGAGAAATATTAACTCTTTTAAAATCCACATCTTCTTTGTAGATTTTCGAGAGCTTTTCATCTATTACGTTTAGCGGGATTTTGGGATAACCCTTAAAATACAGTTCATTAAGAACAGCCTCTCTCAACATCTGACCCGCCTTTACATTGGCTGTCCTGTTGTTCACAGGCAATATGGCAATTAGTCTTGTACCTTTTTTACTGTGATCAGAATTCACCATGTCGGGTATTTTCGATACGCACCCTATAATCACGGATAACACAATTATAAATTGAAGCAGTCGGCTGAATCTATCCATAGCATTTAAACCTTTGCATAAAAGCGCCTTCACAATTAAGCTTTCCCCAAATAAGGACATCAAACCTATTTTTATTTCAAAAATGTAACATCAATATAATTCTGATTCACATGAGTAGTGTCTAAGGAAAAATGTCCTGTTTTTACAAGTTCACCTGCCAGGGACTGAACGGTTCCCTGAATCTCCAGGTCCAGTCTTGCCATGCCCCATTCAAACTGACGCTGATAAATATTCTTGACAGCCTTCATTTTGGTCTTCAGCAGTTCTTTTATTTTTGCAAAGTCAGTATAACTTTTGAGGCCTCGTACTGTAAGGACCACCACAGTTATGGGAACCTGTTTTTTCTCCACAATGAGAAGCCCGAGAACCTGAAGATCATCCCTTATACTGCTTGTAAATAATGTTGACCTAACATTAACGGTATAGACAGCTTGACTTTTCTTCTCGCCGATAATTCTGTAATCATGAATATATTCACTACTTTTGGCATAAAGATTGTCTCTGATTATCTGATATTGACTTGTCATAGTTTTGGCAGGGACCAATGTTACAACTACATGTTCCACTGCCTTCTGTAAGGCATCCTGGATGGCATTATTCCTTGCACTGGCTAAATCATCATTTATTATGATACTTGTACCTTCAGTATTTACTGTCTTGATATCTTCGTTGTCCTGTGAAAATCCCTTAGAGGGTAACAGGAAAATCCAGGTCAAAAAAACCAGTATTATAAGAAAAGGCCTTTTCATCTTTTCAATTTGTCAATCTCTTCCCTGATAACCCTTTCGGCTATCTCAGGCACTATTTCTCTTACAATTCTTTGAGTAATTTCACTAACCCTTTTCATTATTTCATCATTAAGGTTTGAAGCCTGAAGAGGCTCACCGGAACCCTTCTCTAAAATATCCACTAGATCATAAACCTTGTCTTCCGGCTTTAACATTCTCTCATATACCCGACCATCAATTACAATGATTTCTCGATCCTGTTTGACTTCAAGGCCACCATTGTCATTGACCTTATCTACGAGTTCAAAAATCCTGTCATCCGGCTTTAATAAATGACCGTCTATAAGGACACTTTCCTCCCTAACAGCTTCTATAGTCATCTTACTATCTTCTCCTAACCCGTCGTCCAACCGTTTTGACCTAGCATCCATTTACGACCGTACCTCACATATGTACCTTTCATACACTTCCCCACAATTTGGAAATTAGTTATCATACCTGTGGGAAGTGTTCAAGAAAATACTAATGCCGATATTTCCTATCCATGACGATTTACAACCAACTGGTAAATTTTCTTCCTTGAAATCTCAAGTTCGTCGGCAAGCTTTTCTATGATATCACGCTGGGAAAGATCAGAACTTTGATGCAACTTTTCAAATCTGGCAAAAATTTCATCGTCAGGAAGAGAACGAATCTGCTTCTCCTTCCCTGCCACGACCAGTGTCACCTCACCTTTGATAGCCCTTCCCTTCAACCTATCGACAATATCACCGGCTGTTCCTCGCACTATTTCTTCAAAGACTTTAGTCAATTCCCTTAATACTACAACTTTTCGACTGCCGAGGACAGTCTCAATATCACACAGGGAAGCCATCAGTCTTTTGGGAGATTCATAAAAGACAAGCGTCTTTTTTTCATCCATGAGGGACGATAATAATTGTTTCCGTTTTCCAGAACGTGGAGGTAAAAATCCCAAAAATGCAAAACAACCGATTGGAAGTCCGGAAACAGAGAGTGCCGTTATGACAGCTGAGACGCCAGGAACCGGTACAATTCTGATACCATTTTCAATCGCCTTATTAATTAGTACGTACCCTGGATCGGATACACCGGGTGTCCCTGCATCAGATACAAAGGCCACATCCGCACCTGCATTCATCTTAGATATAATGAGGCCACTTTTTTTGCCCTCAATCTGCTCATAAAGACTGGTCATGGGAGTGTGAATCTGATATGCATCCAACAATTTTCTTGTCCTTCTCGTATCCTCTACAGCTATAAGCTGAACTTCCCTGAGAATCCGGATGGCCCGCAGGGTAATATCTTCAAGATTCCCTATCGGGGTTGCTACGACATATAATGTTCCTTTTTTAATATCCATGTCCCGATGTATATCTTGCATATGAATTTTCGCACCAAGAGATTTAAATATCTCAAAGCACTTTTTTATTGACTTATTGAAATCATTTTCGTTTAATACCAGACCTGACAAAAAAAAACCATCAAAACAAGAAACTCCATATTTTACTATTGAGTAGGTGAAAAGATTCTGAACGCGTGTAACAAAAATTTTCAGATATCTCCTGACAAATGCATATGAAACGCATACTCATAACCGGTGGTGCAGGTTTCTTGGGCTCTCACCTGTGTGACAGACTTATCGAACAGGACAATGAGATATTATGCCTGGACAATTTTTTTACCGGGAGCAAGGATAATATAATTCATTTACTGACCAATCCCCTCTTTGAATTGATCAGGCATGACATCATCAACCCGATTTTGCTCGAGGCTGATCAAATCTTCAACCTTGCCTGTCCGGCTTCTCCGGTGCACTATCAGCATAATCCCATCAAAACCATCAAAACCAACGTGATGGGAACCATCAATTCCCTAGGAATGGCAAAACGTCTTAATGCGAAGATTCTTCAGGCTTCAACCTCGGAAGTTTACGGAGATCCTGATGTTCATCCTCAGAGGGAAGATTACTGGGGACGGGTTAACCCCATAGGACCAAGAAGTTGTTATGATGAGGGAAAAAGGGCTGCGGAATGTCTCATGATGGACTATCACCGCCAAAATAACGTCAAAGTAAAAATTGTAAGAATATTCAATACATATGGTCCACGGATGGCCTTGAATGACGGACGTGTCGTAAGTAATTTTATTATCCAGGCTCTGAAAGGGCAAGATATCACAGTATACGGTGATGGGTCTCAAACAAGATCATTCTGTTATGTTGATGATATGGTAGCTGGCCTGGTTATCATGATGGATAGTGCCGACAGTTTTCTCGGTCCCATAAACCTCGGCAATCCGGAAGAATTCAGTATTCTTGATCTCGCTGAGACGATAATCAGCATGACGGGAAACCAATCAAAGATAGTATTTAAGCCTCTGCCCCAGGATGACCCGATGCAACGCAAACCAGATATTTCCTTAGCCAGGAAAACGTTGGGCTGGCAGCCGCAAATAGACCTTGAAGAAGGCCTCGAGCGGACAATCGCATATTTTCGAGAAGTAATTTAAGGACTAGAGGATCATATGAAATTCAAAAAAAATATTCTGTGTATCGGTGCCGGGTACGTCGGTGGTCCGACGATGGCTATGATAGCATATAAATGTCCTCGATACAGAATCACCGTTGTGGATATTAACCCGACCCGTATTGCCGAATGGAATTCCGAGGAACTTCCCATTTATGAACCGGGTCTGGACAAACTTGTTCGGGCAACATCGGGGAAAAATCTTTTCTTCAGTACCGACATAGAGGGCGGAATCAGGGATAACGACATAATATTTGTTAGTGTAAATACGCCGACTAAAACATTTGGTGCGGGCGCAGGTATGGCAGCAGATCTTCAGTACTGGGAAAAGACAGCCAGACAGATCCTTCAGTATTCTAAATCATCAAAGATCGTCATCGAAAAAAGCACACTGCCTGTTAAAACCGCTCTGGCTATGGAAAATATATTGCGCAATACACATTCTGTCTCCTTTGAAATCCTCTCCAACCCAGAATTTTTGGCCGAAGGTTCGGCCGTCACGGATCTGGAGAATCCTGATCGTATCCTCATTGGCTCCCGTGAAACGGAAAGCGGCTTAAAGGCAAGAGAGACTCTTGTAGAAATATACGCCAATTGGGTACCGAGTGAAAAGATTATCACATCTAACATCTGGAGCAGTGAGCTTTCCAAAATAGTATCGAATGCATTTCTCGCGCAGAGAATATCATCTATTAATGCTATCTCAGCCCTTTGCGAAAAGACAGATGCCGATATCACCGAGGTATCACGAGCGGTAGGAATGGACAGCCGGATTGGCAGCAAGTTTCTCAACGCCAGCATTGGTTTCGGAGGTTCCTGTTTCAAAAAGGACATCCTGAACCTGGTCTATCTGTGCAGACACTATGGTCTTAACGAAGTCGCAGACTACTGGGAAAGTGTGGTCAAAATAAACCAATACCAGCAGGAGCGCTTTATATTGAATATGCTTACTGCCATGTTCAATACCCTTACCGATAAGAAGATCTGCCTTTTTGGTTTCTCGTTCAAGGCCAATACGGGTGATACAAGAGAAAGCCCTGCCATTTTCATTGCCAGAAGGCTGCTCGAGGAAAAAGCGGAAATCGTCATCACCGATCCGAAAGCCCTGAGAAATGCTCGGGCAGACCTGGCAGGCGTGAATGGAAAAATAAGCTTCGTAGAAGATCCCTATATGGCAGCCGAAGAATGCCATGCTATCGCTTTGCTGACCGAATGGGAAATATACCGAAACCTTGATTTTCAAAAAATTTACATCACCATGGCAAAACCGGCCTCTATCTTCGACGGTAGGAATATCCTTGATCACAAACGATGCTTTGACATCGGCTTCAATGTCTATCCCACAGGGAAACCCCCCTTAACACATTTCTGATATCCATGAGCAATATTGACACATTCAATATCACCATCATCGGCGCCGGGGTAGTCGGTCTTGCTATGGCGGAAGAGCTTTCCGCTCGCTACGAGCGCGTTCTGTTAATAGAGAAAAACACAGGCTTTGGTCAGGAAACAAGCAGCCGCAACAGCGAGGTGATTCACGCCGGTATTTATTACCCCCACGGATTTCTGAAGGCAGTCTTATGCACGGA
>Ga0326726_10003209_pt1 | contig 15018 bp, 15 predicted proteins | sample MHFenrmetagenome_2_FD_207603 | JGI IMG/M metagenome (GOLD analysis project Ga0326726, IMG submission 207603) | Lab enriched peat soil microbial communities from Michigan Hollow, Ithaca, NY, United States - MHF15MN | ecosystem: Environmental > Terrestrial > Soil > Wetlands > Peat | place: USA...
TCACAAAGGGCCAATTACGCCCAAAACGAGGGTATAGGCGGTGATGCGAATGGGGACAACTTCAAGGGGAGAAAGGCTGAAGAAATCCGAAGGCGGCTAATCCCGAGGGGGGAATCACGATATGGTCAAAAATGGGGCTATTTTGAAGAAGTCCCCATTTCGAGCACCTCCAGCAAAACTCTGGCGGTCCCGGTCGGAATGATGCCGAGCTGGGTGGCCGCGCCGAGGGAGAGGTCTATTACCCGGTCGTCTTTGAACGGACCCCTATCATTGATCCTGACGACCACAGATCTACCTGTTTCTTTGTTGACGACTCGCACCTTCGTGCCGAATGGGAGCGTCCGGTGCGCCGCGGTCAACCCATGCATATCGTACACCTCGCCATTTGCGGTTGTCTTACCGTCGAAATCCTCCGCGTAGTACGAGGCAACTCCTTCGAGCTGGTAGCTTTCCACCGTTCCGGCCGGCGAAGGAGATGTCTCCTTTGTCATGAATCGCGGAGACCCGGAACCACATCCCTCGACGACCAGAAGGACAATAAGAGCAAATCCGCCTGCACGTGCGGTTTGAAGCATGACCTTAGAGAAACTCGTTCATTTGCTTGCGCTTCAGATAGTCGGCGATCTCCTTCACGTCCTGTGAGCGGCCCCTTCGGCAAATGAGAAGAGCGTCCTCCGTGTTTACCACGATGAGGTCCTCTACGCCGATCATTGCCACGACCTTGTCCGGAGAGAAAACGTAGGAACCTTTGGTGTCCTTCTGAATGACCTTCCCTGTGATCGAATTGCCACTATCGTCTTTCCCCGACACTCGGTATACCTCGTCCCAGGAACCGATGTCGTTCCATCCAAACGACCCCGGAATGACGTACACAGCCGCGGCTTTTTCCATGACTCCATAATCAATGGAAATCCCGCGGATCATTCCGTACACAGTCTCAAGGGTTTGCTGGTAGCGCGGCGAGCCGAGCTCCCGTTCGATTTTCATCAGCTCGCCGTACATTTCCGGCAAGCATTTCTGAATCTGTGCGAGGATCGCATCGACGCGCCACACAAACATACCGCTGTTCCAGAGGAAATCGCCGCTGGAGAGAAACTTCTCTGCCGTCTGAAGATTCGGTTTTTCCGCGAAAGTCTTGACCTTCAGGACTCCCTTGTGGAAGTAGGGATTCTGCCCGCCGTCTTCATTCAAAAACTGAATATACCCGTATCCCGTCTCCGGGTGGGTGGGTTTGATGCCGATCGTCAGCAGGTTCGATGATTCCTGCGCTGTCTCCACCGCAAGCTGGAGCACGCGGTGAAATTCCTGTTCATTGTCTATCAGGTGATCCGCAGGGAGAACAATCATCACCGCATCGGGGTTTTGCCGCCGGATGTGCAGAGCTGCCAGCCCGATACAGGGAGCGGTGTTCCGGCCCACAGGCTCAAGCAGAATGTTGTCTTCCGGGACATGCGCCAGCTGCCGGACTACTTGTGCCTTCTGAAGCCGGTTCGTCACTACAAAGACGTTTGACGGGCGGACGATGGGTTCGAGTCGCCTCACCGTATTCTGAATCATCGTCCCCTGGCCAAAGATCTGAAGGAGATGCTTTGGGGATTTCTCACGGCTTCGGGGCCAGAACCTTGTCCCCATTCCCCCGGCCATGATTACCGCAAACGTCGTCGCCATCAGCGTGCAGGATTATTCAAGAAGTGTTTCAGGATTGTGAAGCATGTCGATTGTCTGCAGGAGCGGCTCATAGTCCTCCCCGCCGGTCCCTTCCAGAAGGCCCTGCAGCGATTGGCAGGCATTATCAATGAGGTGGGCAACCCGGACATCGTCGAAGAGGTCCTTTTCGATGACGTATCGCAGAAAAAGGGAAAATGCGGCTGCAAACTGTGCGAGGGGTTCGTTGCCCAGGGTGGACGACACCTGATGCAAGCGTCCAGCATGTGCGAGCGCAGAGTCCACAAGGCCTTCCCTCATGCCCTGAAAGCGCTCACCCTCGAATGCGGTGCGCTTGAGATCCTCGAGAGCGGAGTTGAAGTGGTGCAAGGCTTCGAATACTTCTCCCGTCAGAGCGCCGGGGTGTTCTTCGGAAGGCAGCTTCTCAACTTCCCCTCCCTGATTCACCGCCATCAGCAAGGCGAACAATTCGTCTACCTGATAATCCTGGAGAGCCTCGTTCGGTTCCCCCTTCCCCGTTTCGCGGGCGCGCTCTTCGAACCACATCAGACGGAGAGCGATCTCATCCCAGCCCTGAACCGCATAAAGAAGTTCGAGACCGCGGTTGATATCCTCGGCGGCGAGCCGGTCTGCCACCTTCCCCATCATCTCACCCTGCACTCGGTGGCCCTCTTCCGCAAGTCTCTGGCGCAGTCGCCGGAGGATTGTGACGGCGTGACTTTCAGAAACGTTCACGATGGAAGACTCAGATAAATCCGACGATGAATATATGCCTTCACTCATGGATTGTCAACGGGAGGAAATGCATCCACACTCCTTTGCCTGTCGCAGCACCGCCACCGGTGGTACTTCTCCGGGACGCAGGAGAGGGCCGGCATGACGTGATCACTTCTGCTCCGCAAGCTGGAGCCGGTTTTTCGCCCTCGCAAGAGCAAGTTGCGCCCGGATTTCATCAACGTCCGGGGCCGCAGATCGAAGCCGCAGTTCTGCGCGCTCCTTTGCGCGTCTGGCGCGTTCAACGTCGATCTCGTCCGGACGCTCGGCGCTCTCTGCAAGGACGACGACCTTGTTGTCCCGGACTTCCAGAAAGCCACCGCCGGAAGCAAAAATCGTATCCTTGCCAGCGGTATCTCTGACGTGAATCGGGCCGGGAATCAGGGATGAGAGGAGCGGTGCATGATTGAAGAGCACCTGGAATCTTCCCAGCGTGCCCGGCGCGCTGACGCTGGTTACTTCGCCCTGATAGATAATGCCGGTCGGGGCTATGATCTCAAGCGAAAAGGGCTTCTCGTACATAATGCATCAGAAATTATTGGCTCCGGACTCCCCGCAGGGCGGGCCGTCTCAGGCAGCCTGCAGCTGTTTTGCCTTTTCTGCCGCTTCCTCGATCGTCCCCACCATGTGGAATGCCCCTTCAGGAAGGTGGTCGAAGTCGCCGTTGATGATTCCTTTGAAACTCCGAATGGTATCCTCAAGCTTCACGTACTTCCCCGGGATGTTGGTGAACTGTTCCGCAACATGAAACGGCTGCGAAAGGAACTTTTCAATCTTTCGCGCCCGGGCGACGGTCAGTTTGTCCTCATCCGACAACTCGTCCATTCCGAGAATGCTGATAATATCCTGCAGATCCTTGTAGGTCTGGAGGATCTCTTTCACCCTTTTTGCAACAGCGTAGTGTTCTTCGCCCACGATTTCAGGGGAAAGGATGCGCGACGTGGAGTCCAGAGGATCAACGGCGGGATAAATGCCGCGTTCTGAAATCTGACGGCTCAGGACCGTGGTTGCATCAAGATGCGAAAACGTTGTTGCCGGTGCAGGATCAGTGAGATCGTCGGCCGGCACGTAGATGGCCTGCACGGAAGTGATCGAACCCTTCTTCGTCGACGTGATCCGTTCCTGAAGTTCGCCCATCTCCGTCCCCAGCGTCGGCTGGTATCCCACGGCCGAAGGCATGCGGCCCAGCAACGCCGAAACCTCTGAGCCCGCCTGAACAAACCGGAAAATATTGTCGATGAACAGGAGCACATCCCGCCCTTCTTCATCACGGAAGTATTCCGCCATCGTCAGCGCAGTGAGGCCGACGCGTGCCCTTGCACCGGGCGGTTCGTTCATTTGACCAAACACGAGCGCCGTCTTGTCAATGACCCCCGACTCTTTCATATCAAGCCACAGATCGTTCCCCTCACGCGTTCTCTCGCCAACGCCGCCAAACACGGATATACCGCCGTGCTGTTTGGCGATGTTGTGTATCAATTCCATGATGATAACCGTCTTGCCGACTCCCGCACCTCCGAAGAGGCCCGTCTTGCCCCCCTTGGAGTAGGGCTCAAGGAGGTCAATCACTTTGATCCCCGATTCGAACATCTCCTTTCGGGTAGAAAGCTGGTCAAAAGCCGGCGGGGGTCGGTGGATGGGATAACTTTTTTCGGACCTGATGGGCCCGAGACCGTCTATTCCCTGTCCGATGACATTGATCAGGCGTCCCAGAGTTGCCGGACCTACGGGGACCGTGATCGGTGCGCCAGTCGAAATGCACGTCATCCCTCTGACCAGCCCGTCTGTCGAATCCATAGCTATCGTGCGGACTCTGTTATCGCCTAAGTGCTGCTGCACCTCGACAACGAGGTCCTCTTTTTCCCCTTCGGTGTTTGTCCTGGGGATCTTCACGGCGCTGAGAATATCCGGGAGCATTCCATCGGAGAACTCAACATCAACGACAGGTCCGATGACCTGCACGATCTTGCCTTCCTTCATGCAAAACCTTTAGGATGGGTACGAAGTGGACGGGAAAACTTCAGCAGAGGAATTTAGCGAAAAATGAGGGTATAATCAAGATTTTGGGGATTTTCCAGCGATGGCTTTGATGATCTGCCGACCGTGAAGGCGGCCGTTTTCGACGAAGATCTTGTTGTTGAACCTGCCAGCAACCACGGATCCGGCAACGAACAGGCCGGGTACGTTCGTTTCATAGTGCTTGTCGGAGCACGGCGCCAGAGTTTCACGATCGATATCAACCCCGAATCTCTCCAACAGGTCCGTATCCGGATGAAATCCAATGAGGACGAAGACAAACTCCGTTTTGAGAATGGTCGTTCCCGAGGCCGAGCGGACGGAGACTTCACCGGAGCGGATCTCCTCCACCGTTGACGAGAACATCACCTCAATCTGCTCACTCTTGATACGGTTCTCGATATCGGGCAGGATCCAGTATTTCACGCCTTCACTCAGCGACGGCCCGCGGTGAATGAGTGTGACGCGCGCCCCGTGGCGGAAGAGATCGAGAGCCGCCTCGACAGCCGAGTTCCTGCCTCCGACGACGGCAACGTTGCACCCGAAATACCTGAACGGCTCATCATAGTAGTGCGCCACATGCGGCATGTCCTCCCCTGCAACTCCCAGACGATTCGGATTGTCAAAATATCCTGTGGCAACAACGACATTTCTGCCGGTGTAAGTCTTCCCGGATGCGGTTCGGACGAGAAATTCACTGACGCCTCGCTGGACTTTCTCAACAGGGTCGAATGTCCGGATGTCGAGTCTGTAGTGATCGACCACTTTGTGGTAGTAATTCAGAGTGTCAATTCTGGTGGGGCGGACTGTCGATATGACGAAGGGGACATCACCGATCTCAAGGAGTTCCGGTGTTGAGAACCACACCAGATTGGCGGGAAAGCGGCGGATGTAGTCAACGACGCTCCCCTTCTCGAGTACAATCGCTGTGAGACCCGCATGCTTTGCCTCGATGGCGCAGGAAATTCCTGACGGTCCGGCCCCGATGATGAGGAGATCTGCCGAATCGGTCATGTGTGAAGGGCCTCAAGCGTGCGGCGTTTCCGTCTGGATACGGACCCATGCGTCCAGAGCACGGGACCAATCAGCATATAGGTCAGCCCTGACCACAGCGCCCAACGGTTGCCCCCGATGATCGCGATCATGACCGAGGTAAGTCCGATAGCCGCCTGGAGCGCAAGCTCCCGAACGCTGATCCTCGTGTCGAATTCCTCAAGCACACTCAGGACGAGTTCATCCTTTTTTCGCAGAGCATGGAGGTACATCACGACGAAAATCCCGAACACCGCCACATATCCGAGCCCGTAGATCACCATCAGCTGCGCGGTCTGTTCGGGGCGGATTATCTCCGCCATGAATCCGTTCTCGAGGTGGACCATCGTATTGGTTCTCGTTAATACCTTGACGAGCCAGCTGAAAAGAAATTTCAAGGGGTACACAAAGTATAGAACAACAAACAACAATGCAGCGTTCAGCGTTATTGTGGTAACATCCTGAAGTCCGTATCTCCTGAAGAACTTGTACTGGTTGTACCAGATCACGAACAAAATGGCGGATGCCAGCGCGAACGCCAGAAATCCCTGCATCGTGCCGGCCAGTTCATCGAACGTACGCGGGACTTCCAGAGAGACAACCAGGAGAGTAACGGCAAAAGCAAACACCGCATCGCTGAACCCTTCGATTCTCGTGATTTCATGACTCCGCCAACGAAACCCATCGCTTTGCCCGACTCCCTTTTCAGAAAGTTTTTCCCGGACGACGCCAGCGCCTGGCCCGCTCTTCAATGAGTTCAATGCAGTTTCCCGTGATCGTGGAGAGATGTGCCCTTCTTCTTGCTCCTCTGTAACCTTGCCCGCTATCTGATTTTCGATCCATCTACCGCACTGCAATCCCCACGCCTGTGGAAGACAGTGTGGCAGGAGTATTGCCTGCCAGCGTAATGTTGGACGGCGCGCTGATGTCATACTCCTCAACGCCCGAGCTGTGGGCACGAAAAACGCGGGTTCCCTTCATGGCGACAGCCACGCCTGTCGGGCTCAAAGTGCCGTTCATGGAACCAAGCTTCGTGAGCGTTGTGCCACTCAGCTGATAAACTTCAATCCCGCTGTTGGTAGCGCGGACTATTCGCGCGAGTTGCACATCGGAGGTGACAGCTACACCTGTGCCTGACAGCCCCCCGGTCACATTTGACGCGATGCGGTTCGGCGTGGTTGGCGTCAGGTCGTAGACTTCGAGTCCGTTGGAATATGCACGCAGAGCGAGAGTGCCTATGACACGGATCCCCACACCGGTGCTTGACAGACCGCCCCCGGTATTGTTCCCTCTCAACGTTATGGCGGTCGGCGTCGTTATGTTGAACGTCTCCACACCTCCGGAGTAGCCGCGCACTGCGAGCGATTGTCCCGAGACCACCGCGAAATCGACTCCCGTTCCCGTACTTGAGGAGGCAGCACTCATTGTTCCCTGCAAAGCCGGCGTCGTGCCCGTGAGGCTGAACACCTGAATATCGGTGGCGGATGCCCGAACGACCAGATTTGATGATGCCGCCACGGCGGCGCCGACAGGCGAAAGCGTGGCAGTAACCGCCGATGCCGCAGTAATCTGGCCGGCACCATTTACGTTGAACGTCTGCACGTTGCCGGAGGACGATCGTACGAGCAATGTGCCATTGAAGGTCAGACCAACAACCATAGAGCCGGGTGAGGCAGTGGCGCTCTGGGTTGAGATGAGTGAGGCCGCACCGGGAGTCGTGAAATTGAATGATTGGACGTCGGTGCTGCTGGAACGGAAGACCACAGGCGAAGGACCTGCAGTGGCTATCGAGAAGGCGACCTGATTGCTTGTCTGACCTCCGGCAAGGACGGTCACGTTCTGCGTGCCGTTCAGATTGGATGGCACGGCGGCATTCAGTACCGTCGCCGACATGAAAGTCGTTGTTGCGGCAGTTTGCCCGAATCGCACACTTGCGCCCGGCACAAATCCGCGGCCGTTGACTGTCACTGAACTGCCAGGGGCTCCAGAAGTCGGGCTCAAGCTTACGATGACTGGTTTGACATTCACCGTCGACGTCGCCGGAGAGAAGCCGGTCGCTGTCGCTTGAACAGTCCCGCTGCCTGCAGTTACACCCGTGACACTGAACGCCGCGCTGGCCTGATTTGCCCCCAAGGTAACCTGAGCGGGTTGGCCGGCGATCGAATTGTTGAGCTTGAATGAGCCGCTGCCCTGGGGTGTGAGGGTCACGGACACACCACCGGGAGACGGGGAGCTCAGCGTAACAGTCCCGTTAGCCGATGTCCCCGCATCCACATTCAGCGGGTTCGGACTCAGAGAGATTGAAGGCCCCGGCGACACGTCAACCGTGAAGGAAGCAGTTGTGCTTGTGTGAGAATAGCTTCCTCCGCTGCAGTACCAGCAATAGATATTTCCGCCGGCCACAAGCGTGTGAAGCCCTGGCGTCATAACGATGGAGGCACTTGCTGTACGGTTACCCGTTACCTGAAACAGATTAGAAATATCTGCACCGTCGAGCGTCACTTCGACATTCGTGCCTGCCTGCATGTCCGCCGTCCAGTTGAGGTTTACTGCGACAGGCGAGTTCACATGTGAATCGCGCGCCGGTGTCTGTATGTTGACCACCCCGCATGATGCGAGAAGTGTTGCGCAGAGAACGGACAGCAGAAACTGCGGGAACCACCATTGCGATTGAACGCGCGTCGTGTTCATGATGCCCCTCCCTCTAGTGATATCGTTGAACACTCACTGTGAGCGAATCCTTCCTGTTTTGATTTGTCGGCAGCTTCTCACTCATGAGTGTTGGAGCGTATCTTGCGGAGTGACGGTGTTTACCAGTCCGACGACGAACAGCAGAGGCGTGGGGTTCTTCACTCTTGCTCCCAATCGACTGTCTTGGGCCGAGATCACCCGTCCGCCATCAGTTCCATGCCGGCCCCCAACCTATTGGCGTACAAAACTCACTTGACTGGGCCCAGCCCACCCCAGGGGGCCAGGTTATTCAGCGCGGGAACAATGACCCGGCGGATTTTGAGGAAGTCCAGTTCTCCCGTCTGTCGAAAGAGGACTTCGCCATGTGGACCCAGGACGAGGGTATGCGGGAGAGCTCCCTCCCACCCGGGATCGATTGCTTCCATGAGTTTGTACTTATCTCCGTTGGCGAAGATCAGGTTGCGGGTTGAGGCGTGGTGTTTTCGGAGGAAGGCGAGAACCTTTTCTTTTTCATCCGGAAACTGTGCAGCGATAGTGACGAGCTCGAAATCGCGATGCCGGAACCGCAGGTTGGTTTCGATAAGGTCGTCGAATTCCGACACGCACGGTCCACACCATGTAGCCCAGACATTCACCAGGCGAACTTTGCCGGAGTTGCCGGTTCGCAGATCCTGGAGCGCCGCCGCGTCCGCACTTTCAATCGAGACCGGTTCTCCGCGAACTTTCTCACGCCACTGGCGGTTCGATTCTTCCTTTTCAGCCCACTTGATCGAACAGCCGAAAACCTTGGTTTCAGTCACCGGCGGCTGGTTGCCTGCCAGGAGTGCTTCCAGTGCATTCTTCGCATCGTGGGTCTTTGCCACATCCTCGCGCTCGGAATCGTCGATACGTCCACGATAACGAAGACGCCTCGAGGAATCAAAAATGAAAACGTGCGGCGTCGCGACGGGGCCAAATTTCCTGGCTACCGTCTCGGTGGGACCGTCATCGAGGTACGGAAAATTGAACTGGTGATCTGCCGATCGGATTTTCATGGACTCAAATGTATCGTCGAGATCGGTGTAGCCGAGCTCATCGAGTCTGACCGATTCGGCATGGTTCGGATTGATAGCGACGAATCCCACCCCCTTCGGGCTATAATCGTTCACGAGTGCCACGATGCGCCTCTCATACGCCTGTGCTGTCGGACAGTGGTTGCAGGTAAAGATGACGGCGAGGATCCTGGCGTCCTGAAAATCCCTGAGCGTATAAGTCCGTCCGTCGACGCCGGTCAGACTGAAATCAGGTGCCGGAGAACCAAGTTCGAGCATGGGGTGATCCTCTGTCTGGGCACGGGATCCGGCCACAAGAACCGGAAGTATCAACAGGAGCCTCCAGAATTTTGGCATGGAGAGATGTGCCGTTAAAATAAATGGTTGGATGCAAAATGAAGAAAGAGTACAGAAAGATGGCATCGGATGCAACACTTCTCCCCATTGATACCAGCCCCACCAGCTGCCCGAGGCCGTTGAAAAGTGTCAGTAGTAGGGTAAACTTGCGAGTAGGTACAGAGGGGGATTGCGGTTGGTACCGTCGTGCTTTCTGACCGCGCCCCTAAAAGGCTTCATTTGCAGTGAAGTACAAACCAGAAGTGTTTCTTCCGAAGCCAACGTCGATGCGAATATTGACCTTTTCCGTGGCATCAAACAAATACCGCAAGCCGAGCCCGTATGAAGTCTTGGCATCATGAGAGCTGAGTTGACCGAGGGCCGGTGCAACATCACCCACGCTGGCGAAGACTGCTCCTCCAAATCTCCAGAAAATCGGCATGCGGTATTCAAGCTGTACAGCGAGGAGTTCTTTGTCCCGGTACCTTCCTTCGTAGTACCCTCTCATCATGTTACTCCCCCCGAGTTGAGCAAGCAAATAAAAAGGGACATTGCCGCCGGTCATCGTTGCCATCGCCTGCATGGCAAGCACAGAACTTTCCGCGACCTTGAAGTATTCCCGGAAATCCAGAGTGAAGTATGTGAAGTCGAAATCACTTCCAATCCTCGGGCTTGATTTTCGCAGCGAGACCGTATAGTAGCGACCTGCAGTCGGCGAAAAAATGTTGTCACGCATATCCCATTGAAAGACAACGCCCGCGCCGACTGTCCTGCCACCGAGGCTCCCGGCGATTGTGCCTCGTTCAAGCGAACCATCGGAACGGAGTTCCGAAAGGGTCCGGGTCTCAAAGAACAGCGAGATTCCTCCGCTGAAGTCACCGGCAATCCTGCGCAGGGCATCTATGGATAGCCGTAAGGTGCGGGAAGTGTAGGGTTCTTCAAGAGCATCAGGCGTCGTGTTCCCTATCCCGTAGAATTTCAGAGGATATCTGCTGAATTGAATCGATCCAATGATGTGGTAGTTGCCTTTGTCCAGGAAGATCTCAGGGAAAATTTCTGCAATGATCTGGTTCTTCTGTGTATAGATAACGTCCAGCATGAGCGACGACGGCCGGGCAGTGGAGTCGCTTTCGGCTGCGCGACGCAAACCCAGAAGAGCCGCACCGCCTGCAAACCCGGTTTCGGGTGTGTAGTAGAGAATGGGAAGAGGAAGGATAGAGGTCCGACCTGCCTGTGAAGTGTCTCGGGCATTGTCCGCCCGGGGCTGGGCGACCGAATACTCACTCAGAATGACGTTATTCAGTGCAAGGAACATCGCGACTTTACAGAAGAGCCTCGGCAGCGTCAATCGCAGAGGCTCACGAGAGATTGCCGCCTGCGGGCCCAATCGCGGGACGTCCGAGTTCATGTGTTCCATTTCACAAGAGGAAATTTGGAATGGCAGGCAGATGGCGTCGGCTTGAGGAGGACTTCCATGGGGGAGACCCGTAACAGAGTAAAAGTGTTGGCGGCCTGTTGCAGCCACCAACGCCTGGGGTCAATTTTGCGTTTTCTCGAGCTGAAGGTGGTCCTTCAACCCATCGGCTTCGCTCAGGTTCGAACCCTGAGCAGTGTCGAAGGGTTCGACTTTGCTGAGGACCAACCTTTGATTGAGCTGAAGGTGGGATTTTCCGCCGACGGCGGATCCCCGCCAAAGAGATGGCGGGCAGGCGCCCGTCCCGATTCTCCGAATCGGGGCAGGCCGGCGGAGAACCCACGACCTGCGGTTTATCCCGACAACTTTTTCCATTAAGTTTGAGCTGGCGGGGGGATTTGAACCCTCGGCCTGCGGTTTACGAAACCGCTGCTCTACCACTGAGCTACGCCAGCATGTCTGGAAAAAGTTGTCGGGACTGCTCTACCGCTGACCTATTTCAGATTTCGGGACAATCCACCCATCAGGCTTTTCCACGCTAGCCAGTTGACCATCGTCAGTTGGTTACTGGTTTTTTGCCTTCTCGGGCTTTGAGAACGGCAGCGGGAGAGGTCCTTCGGAGACTATCTCTATCCCCGCGGCACCGCGAATCCATTCTGCAGCAGGAAGGACGGAACGTGATGTCCATTGAGTTGCCGTGCTCAGGGCGTCTCCACTGGGAATCATCTCTATGGTTTCCCAGGGACAATACTTGACGCACAATTTGCAGCCGATGCAGACATCAAGATCGATCTCCACAAGTTTCTTGTGTTGATCGTATTCCGGACCTGGAACCGTCAGGATGCAATCGACCGGACAAAACTCCACACACACCTCACATCCTGTGCACCCCGCCTGATTGATAACGGCGAGCTCTTTCGGCCGTTTCTTTGCCCTGGCCGGAGGTGCAGAAGGAGCCGGCTGAACACCTGCGTCCGCCATTTCTCTGTGCTCCTGGTGGAAAAAAACGATTATTCACCAAAAGAAACGCAAAATCTGCGACTGATGCAATATTCCAGGACTACTCAGATGAGCTCGACGATGGCACCGGGAGGCCGACCATCGCGCGAACCCAGTGAACGAGTTGAACCGATCCGTAGGCAAAGAACGGGGCAGCTAGGACATCGACTGTGTAGTGGACATGCTGGAGGAGGACGCAGATTGCAACCAGCGCTGTGCTCAGGGCGTACATACGCTTCGCAAAACGATATGGGCTGACAAGCGACAGGACAAAAATCGTTGCCGTGTGCCCCGAGAAGAACAAATCCCGGGTAAGCGTTCTACCCGTCCCGAAGAATTCGACGAATGGGTCCTTCAATGCCAGCATATCCGGCGGAGGGTCCAGCGGCGTTATCGCCATCGCCACCATGCGAAAAACCACCATCGCGCCATATGCCTGAAGCGCAAGCAGGAGGTGTTGCGGAGATCTGATCAGAGTGAAGACGCAGGTCAGGACGCATGAATAGATGATGAGAAAAGTCACCCACGTCAGGTCAACCGGCGGAAAAAGGTGTAACACCGGATCCGCCAGTACGACTCCTGACCGACCCTCGATGGCGTCCAGAAACCTGGTCAGAATCGCAAGGATAACGGCGATGGAAAGTGCTGTGAACAGGCTCTGAAATTTCCATGAGCGGGTTTTCCATGCCTGGCCGAACGGACCAAAGAATGAAGTCGTCACGTGTTTCACATCGTGGGATGGTGGGATGAGAACTCAAAGCCGATAACGATACTAAGTGACAGGAAGAAATTCAACCACAGGTCCCTGGGTTACCATGCTCGGGCAGGACCAGGGGTATGGTTTGAACGTGCTGAGGGAGCCCCCCACGACCTGAACATCCTCAGATTTTGGCAGTTTTCACCAAATTGACAATCGCTGGTATTTGGTGTATTTTTGTGCTAATGTTGTTGCATCAGGCAGGAGTCAACTTCATTCCCGTTCTTTTGCCGATCCTTCCAAAGGACTTTCATCTCCGTTCTCCGGTCAACACGTCAGGTACACCTGGCTCAGGGGCCAAAACGTGCAGGTTGACGCGTTGATGAGGGGACGAGTGGTGCCCCGGAGACTACAAACCCCAACGATCGGCAGACGAACGCACAAGCGTCTGGAGAGCATGTCATGAAATTCAAAGACCTCTGGATCAAACCTTCAGAAGAAGAAAGCAACAAACCAGATGACCAGCCGGCCGAAGCGGAAGCCCCCGTGCAGCGGCAACCTCAAATGCCGGCGGATGCGGCGGCCATCGCCCCGTTCGTGCAACAACTTGAGGACGCTCTCCAGAAATCAAATCTCCCGAGTCAGCAGGACTATCTGGATTTCATAAAAGCCCTTCATAACATGGAGTCGCTTCCGATGGATGAGGGGACGAAATTCAAGGCTGCATTTGCCACGCTTCAGAGTTTCGGCTGCGATCTGAACCAGCTTCTGGAGTCGGTCGACTATTACAACGGCATACTCGAGGGTGAACGGGATAAATTTGACGATGCATTGCGTGCCACCGTCGGCGAGACTGTCCTGGACAAAGAAAAGAAGGTGAAGCGCCTCACGGACGAGAACCTGGCAGACACCGCAGAGATCCAGAAGCTCACGACGGCAATCGAGAAAAATCAACAGGAGATAACGCAACTCCAACAAGAGCTTGCGGAAATCAACGGGAAATTGAAGCGTCAGGAAGAGAGCTTCACCGCAGCATTCAACGAGATGAAGGAAAGGCTCCGGACCGATGTCGCCAAAATGAAGACGTATCTCGGACCGGTGGTAGCAGCCCAAGCCACAGGGAATTCACGGAAAAAATAGGGAGACAGTCATGCCTGAGGGTCTTTTACCATCAACGGTTTCGACCTCGAACATCAAGTCGTTCTGGAGTCGCAAAGAAGGCAAGTTCGGCATAGTCGTCGGTGCCGGCCTGATCGGCGGAGGATTGTATCTCCTTTATAAACTTCTTCCGTACCTGATCGACATGACAAAGAACGCCATACAGCTAACACTCCTGGGCGTTGTTCTCTTTGTCATCGTGTACATGATCATGGATCCGCAGGTGAGGAACCTCGCATGGTACATCTACAAGTCCATCATGAGGGGAATCACGGGTCTGTTCATACAGCTCGATCCCGTTGCAATTATCGAGACCTATGTGTCCCACCTGAAAAAGCAGCTTGCATCGCTCGAGGAGAAGATCATGGCTCTTTCAGGTGCGAAGACCAAGTTGAATGATGCAATTGGGCGGGCGCGGGAAGAGATGGAGGAGCAATTGAACCTGGCGAAAACGGGAAAGAAAAAGGGAATCGACAACGCCGAGATTCTCGTCTACACAAACCAGGCCGGCCGGCTTGATGCACGCATTTCGAAATTCCAGGCCCTCTTGACCAAACTCGACACGCTCTACCGCATTCTTGACAAGATGAAGAAAGGGGCCAAAGTCATCATTCTCGACTACCAGAATCAGGTAGAGAACATTAAACAGGAGCGGGAGGTGATCCGAACCGGCTTCAATGCGTTCAAATCAGCCATGAGCATTCTGAGCGGAGACCCGGATAAAAAAGTGCTCTTCGACCAGGCCATGGAGGTCATACAGAATGACATCAGCATGAAGGCCGGTGCAATGGAGCGGTTCGTGGAGGAGTCTGCGGAAATCATGCAGGCCATTGACCTGCAAAACGGCGCGTTTGAGGAAAAGGGGATGAAGCTGCTGGAAAAGTGGGAAAAGGAAGGAGTGCCGCTTCTTCTGACCGAAGGGACTGAGAGGGTTTCGCCGCTGGCAGACATACAATCCGGAAATCGTGAGCAGGTTGCGGTCGGAGGCAAGGAGAATTCCGGTGACAACCAGTACAAGTCTATGCTTAAACCTTAATCGAAGGATGGACTACCATGGCTCAGTTAACACCGTTCTCGAAGATTTTCATCGGAGTCATTGTTGTGGGTCTTGCCATCGCAGCACTGATGTATCTGCGATCGAACCCCGACGTGGCGGGGAAGATCATCCCCTCGGAAAGATCTGCGACCAGCGCACGTAGCGAGGC
>Ga0326726_10003210_pt1 | contig 15018 bp, 10 predicted proteins | sample MHFenrmetagenome_2_FD_207603 | JGI IMG/M metagenome (GOLD analysis project Ga0326726, IMG submission 207603) | Lab enriched peat soil microbial communities from Michigan Hollow, Ithaca, NY, United States - MHF15MN | ecosystem: Environmental > Terrestrial > Soil > Wetlands > Peat | place: USA...
GATCTTGGCCAGCACATCGCCCGGGAACACCGTGTCGCCATCCTGCACCATCAAGTGAGCGCGTGACGGCATGAGGTAGCGCTTGCTGGCCTTGCCCTTGATGACCAGGGCCGGCTGGCGCTTCTCGTCGGGTGAGTCCGCGACTACGTGCCGCGACAGGCCGGTGACTTCGTCCACTTCTTCGTGGAGCGTGACGCCTTCCTGCAGGTCCTTGAACTGCGCCGTGCCGCCGATTTCCGTGAGGATCGCGAAGGTGTATGGATCCCACTCGACCAGTACGTCTCCGAGCTTCACCTGATCGCCTTCATTGACCTTCAACTTGGCGCCGTACACGACCGCATAACGCTCGCGTTCGCGGTTCTTTTCGTCCACCACGGCGATCGAGCCCTGGCGGTTCATGACCACCAGATCGCCGGTCTTCGACTTCACCGTCTGCAGGCCCACGAAGCGCACGGTGCCGTTGTTCTTGGCATCGAGGCGCGACTGTTCCGAAACTCGCGACGCGGTACCGCCGATGTGGAAGGTACGCATCGTGAGCTGCGTTCCGGGCTCGCCGATTGACTGAGCGGCGATGACGCCAGTGGCTTCGCCCAGTTCCACCAGGCGGCCGGAGGCAAGGTTACGCCCGTAGCACATGACGCAGACGCCGCGCTTCGATTCGCAAGTCAGCACCGAGCGGATCTTCACCCGCTCGATACCGGCCGCCTGAATCGCCCCCGCCAGGTCTTCGGTGATTTCCTGGTTGATGTCGACGATGACGTTGCCGTCGTAGTCTTTGATCTTCTCGAGCGAGACGCGGCCAACGATGCGGTCGCGCAGCGGCTCGATGATCTCGCCGGCTTCGACGATACCGGAGACGAAAATTCCGTCCACCGTGCTGCAGTCGTATTCGCTGATGATGACGTCCTGAGCGACGTCCACCAGCCGGCGCGTCAGGTAGCCCGAATCGGCGGTCTTGAGTGCCGTATCGGCCAGGCCTTTACGGGCGCCGTGGGTCGAGATGAAGTATTCCAGCACGGTCAATCCTTCGCGGAAGTTGGCCGTGATGGGCGTCTCGATGATTTCGCCGGTCGGCTTGGCCATCAGGCCGCGCATGCCGGAAAGCTGGCGAATCTGCTGTTTCGATCCGCGGGCGCCGGAGTCGGCCATGACGTAAATCGGGTTGAGCGCGCCTTCCTTGTCGGCCTTCTGCATCTGGCCAAACATTTCATCGGCAACCTTCTCCGTGATGGCCGACCAGATTTCGATGACCTTGTTGTAGCGCTCGCCGTTGGTGATGGCGCCGTCCAGGTACTGCTGCTGAACGTTGATGACCTGCTTGTCGGCATCGCGGACAAGAGTCTTCTTGTTGTCCGGAATGACCATGTCGTCAATGCCGATGGAGAGGCCGGCGCGCGTGGCATAACGGAAGCCGAGCGCCTTGATCTCATCGAGCATCTTGACCGTGGTCTCAAGCCCGAACCGCAGGTAGCCGTAGTTCACCAGCTGGCCAATTCCCTTCTTCTTGAGCAGGCCATTGATATAGGGCATGCCCTCGGGAAGGTGATTGTTCAGGATGGCGCGGCCGACCGTGGTGTTCAGGTATTCGCGCTCATACTGAACCGGGTCAGTGTGCGTCACATCCTGATCGTCGTAGGCCTGCGTCAGGTCCACGACTTCGCCCGTGTAGCGGAGGCGGATCGGCGTCAACGTTTCCACTTCGCCCATTTCGAGCGCGATCACGACCTCGTCAATATTGGCGAACGAGCGGCCTTCGCCCTTTGCCCCCGGCTTCGCTTTGGTCAGGTAATAGAGGCCGAGCACCATGTCCTGCGTGGGCACGGTGATGGGCTGTCCGGAAGCCGGCGACAGAATGTTGTGCGATGACAGCATCAGTACGCTGGCTTCGACCTGCGCTTCCGGCGACAGCGGAATATGCACTGCCATCTGGTCGCCGTCGAAGTCGGCGTTGAACGCCGTGCAGACGAGCGGGTGAATCTTGATAGCCTTGCCTTCCACCAGCACCGGTTCAAAAGCCTGAATGCCAAGGCGGTGCAGGGTGGGAGCGCGGTTCAGCAGGACCGGATGATCCTTGATGACTTCTTCGAGGATGTCCCACACGATCGATTCCTGCTGCTCGACCATTTCTTTCGCCTGCTTGATGGTGGTGCAGTGTCCGGTCTGTTCGAGACGGTGATAAATGAACGGCTTGAACAGCTCGAGCGCCATCTTCTTGGGCAGACCGCACTGGTGCAGCTTGAGTTCGGGACCGACCACGATGACGGAACGGCCGGAGTAGTCCACGCGCTTGCCGAGCAGGTTCTGGCGGAAGCGTCCCTGCTTGCCCTTGAGCGTGTCGGAAAGCGACTTCAGAGGGCGGTTGTTGGCGCCCCGCAGAACGCGTCCACGGCGTCCGTTGTCGAACAGGGCGTCGACGGCTTCCTGCAGCATGCGCTTTTCGTTGCGCACGATGACTTCCGGCGCGTGCAGGTCCATCAGTTTCTTCAACCGGTTGTTGCGGTTGATCACGCGGCGATAGAGATCGTTCAAATCAGAGGTGGCAAAGCGGCCGCCATCGAGTGGAACCAGCGGACGCAGTTCCGGTGGAATCACCGGGATCACATCCAGAATCATCCACTGTGGCTTGTTACCGCTCTTGCGGAAAGCCTCGACCACTTTCAGCCGCTTGGCATACTTCAGGCGCTTCTGCAGCGAGGTCTCGTTCTTCATCTTCTCGCGCAGTTCGTTGGCGAGTGAATCGACTTCCACGCGCTTGAGAAGTTCCTTGATCGCTTCCGCGCCCATCATGGCCTTGAAGCCGGTGGGGCGGAACTGCTGGTCGAGCTCGCGGTATTTGGCCTCGTCCTTGATGACTTCGTGATCTTTAACCGGAGCGTCGCCGGTTTCGATCGTGACGTACGCTTCGAAATACAGAATCGCCTCGAGATCGCGGAGAGAGATGTCGAGGAGATGTCCGATGCGGCTGGGCAGGCCCTTGAAAAACCACACGTGCGAGCACGGCGAGGCCAGTTCGATGTGGCCCAACCGTTCACGGCGAACTTTCGAAAGCGTCACTTCCACGCCGCACTTGTCGCAGATCACGCCGCGGTGCTTCATGCGCTTGTACTTGCCGCAGAGACACTCCCAGTCGGTGACCGGTCCAAAGATGCGGGCGCAGAACAGGCCATCGCGTTCCGGCTTAAAAGTGCGGTAGTTAATGGTTTCCGGCTTGGTTACTTCCCCATGCGACCAGCTCCGGATCTTCTCGGGCGACGCCAGGCTGATACGAATGGCGTCGAAGTCCGCAACGGGGTTTGCCATGTCAAACGGGCTCGAACGAAACATGTGCCTCCGCTTTCCTGCGATCTAACGCGACCGCCAGCGGCTCTCGACCTCAGTTCTCAGTTCCCGGTTTTCGCCAATTTCGCGGCACTGAGAGCGTGCGCCGCGCCGGCCATTTCTTAAAATTCTCTGTGTCATCAGCCCCCGTCTCAGTTCCCAGCTTTTCACTGAGAACTGAGAACCGGGAACTGAGAACTAATCCGCTGCCACCGCCACAGGCTTCTTCTCGGTGGCCTTGATCAATTCCACATCCAGGCAGAGCGATTGCAATTCGCGAATCAGGACGTTGAACGATTCCGGCACGCCCGGCTCCATCGCGGCCTCGCCTTTGACGATGGCCTCGTAGATTTTGGTGCGCCCGTAAACGTCGTCCGACTTCGCGGTGAGCAGTTCCTGCAGGATGAACGCCGCACCGTACGCTTCCAGAGCCCAGACTTCCATTTCTCCGAAGCGCTGACCGCCGAACTGCGCCTTGCCGCCCAGCGGCTGCTGGGTGATCAGCGAGTACGGACCGATGGAGCGCGCATGTATCTTGTCGTCCACCAGGTGCGACAGCTTGAGCATGTAGATGTAACCGACCGTGACTGGCTGTTCGAACTTCTCGCCGGTCATGCCGTCGCGCAGGTTGGTCTTGCCCGACGTGGGCAAGCCGGCGCGCTCGAGCAGCGCCTTGATCTCCGTTTCGCGAGCGCCATCGAACACGGCCGAGCCCATGAACACGCCCTTCCCGAGCGTGGGAGCGATCGCTTCCAGTTCGTCCTCGCTCATGTCCCCGATCGTGTCCGCCAGCACCGTGTCCTTGAACAGGGCCTTCAGATCGCGGCGAATTGCTTCCGCGCGCGTGTTCTGCTTCAGCAGTTCCCCGATTTGCAGGCCGAGTTCGTGACCGGCCCAGCCCAGATGGGTCTCAAGAATCTGGCCCACGTTCATACGGCTGGGCACGCCCAGCGGGTTCAGGACGATTTCCACGGGTGTCCCGTTTTCGAGGTACGGCATGTCCTCTTCCGGCAGGATGCGCGCGATGACGCCCTTGTTGCCATGGCGTCCGGCCATCTTGTCGCCCACGCTCAGCTTGCGCTTCATGGCGATGTAAACCTTCACCAGCTTGATCACGCCCGGCGGCAGCTCATCGCCCTTGGTGAGCTTTTCCTTCTTCTCGTTGACGATCTTCTTGAGCACATCGATCTGGCGCGAGGTCATTTCTTCGATCTCGTCGATCTGCTCGTTGACGCGCGGATCCTTGTCGGCGTACTTGATGCGCTTCAGGTTGCGCGTGGAGATGCGCTCGATGGTGTCGCGGTCGAGAATGTTGCCCTTGGTGAGAAGGCGCTTGTTGGTGCGCTCGTCGTGCAGGTCGGCCTGGACTTCCTTGCCGCCCAGGATCGCTTCCAGACGCTTCAAGCGCTCGTCGGTGAGAATTCGGATCTCGTCCGAAAGGTTCTTCTCCAGCTTCGCAATCTGCTCGGCTTCGATGGCCTTCGCGCGCTCGTCCTTCTCCTGGCCTTTGCGGGAGAAGATCTTCACGTCCACCACCACGCCTTCGATTCCGGGCGGGCAGTAGAGGGAAGCGTCTCGGACATCGCCGGCTTTTTCGCCGAAGATGGCCCGTAGCAGCTTCTCTTCCGGCGTGAGCTGGGTTTCGCCCTTGGGCGTTACTTTGCCCACGATGATGTCGCCCTGCTTCACGGTGGCGCCAATGCGGATCACGCCCGCTTCGTCCAGATTGCGCAGCGTGGTTTCGCTGACGTTCGGAATGTCGCGGGTGACTTCCTCCGGCCCGAGCTTGGTGTCGCGAGCTTCGAGCTCGAATTCCTCGATGTGAACGGAGGTGTAATAGTCCTCCTTCACCATCTTTTCGGAAACCAGGATCGCGTCCTCGAAGTTGTAACCGCGCCAGGGCATGAACGCGACCAGCACGTTGCGTCCCAGAGCCAATTCGCCGAAGTCGGTGCAGGGACCGTCGGCAATGACCTGGCCCTTTACGACCCGCTGCCCTTTCTTCACGATCGGCTTCTGGTTGATGCAAGTGTTCTGGTTCGAGCGCTTAAATTTGGTGAGCTGGTAAATGTCGCTGCCCACCTCGCGCGAGAGCTGCATGGGATGATGCTCGCCCTCTACCCGTACGATGATCCGCTCGGAATCGACTGAGTCGATGATGCCGTTACGCCGCGCCAGAACCACGGCGCCGGAGTCGCGGGCAGTCACACCCTCCATTCCGGTCCCGACAATCGGAGCCTGCGCGCGCAGCAGAGGCACTGACTGGCGCTGCATGTTCGCGCCCATCAATGCGCGGTTCGCGTCGTCGTGCTCGAGGAACGGCACCAGCGAGGCCGCCACCGACACCAGCTGCTTCGGGCTGACGTCCACGTAGTCCACTTCCTCGCGGTTAATCAGCACAAAGTTGCCGGCCTTGCGGGCGTTCACCAGTTCTGAAGCAATGCGTCCCTTCTCGTCCAGTTCGACGTTCGCCTGGGCGATGACGTGCCGGTCTTCTTCCCACGCAGATAGATAGAACGAGTGGGGCTCGATCTCGACCGGCTTCTTGCGGCGCTCCTTCAAGTCCGCATTGACCTTCTCGATCTCGGTCTTCTCGACGTAGTCGCCGACCTTGTAATCGCTGTCGCCGGCATTGACCACCGATACGTAGTCGACCACGCGCGCATTCTTCACTTTGCGGTAGGGCGACTCGATAAAGCCGTAATCGTTGATGCGGGCAAAGCAGCTCAGCGACGAAATCAGTCCGATGTTCGGACCTTCCGGGGTCTCAATCGGGCAGATACGTCCGTAGTGCGTCGGGTGCACGTCGCGGACTTCGAATCCGGCGCGTTCCCGCGACAAACCGCCCGGCCCAAGGGCCGACAGACGCCGCTTGTGCGTGATTTCCGAAAGCGGATTGGTCTGGTCCATGAACTGGGAAAGCTGCGAGGATCCGAAGAATTCGCGGATCGCCGCCATCACCGGCTTGGCATTGACCAGGTCGTGCGGCATAGCCGTGGACATTTCCTGGTACACGCTCATCTTTTCCTTGATGGCGCGTTCCATGCGGACCAGGCCGATGCGGAACTGGTTTTCGAGCAACTCACCGACCGCGCGCACCCGGCGATTGCCGAGGTGATCGATGTCGTCGACAGCGCCGATGTTCTTGCGCAGCTTGAGCAGGTACTTGATGGTGGCGTAGAAATCGGCCGGGTCGAGCGTGCGCTGCTCGAGGTTGGTCGCTTCCTGATTTTCAAACAGCTTGATGTTGAACTTCAGCCGGCCCACGCGCGAGAAGTCATACTTGCGCGGGTCGAAGAACATGCCCTGGAACAAAGCAGTCGCAGTATCGAGCGTGGGTGGATCGCCCGGGCGCAGCTTGCGGTAGATTTCGATCAGCGCTTCCGAAGGCGTCTTCACGGAGTCGCGGCGCAACGTCTGGCCGATGACCGTTCCCACGTCGTCGCGCTCCGGGAAGAAGACGCTCATCTCGACCACGCCGCCCGACTCCAGAATCTTGGCGAGCTTGTCGGCCGTGATCTCCGAGTTGGCCTCGAGCAGGACTTCGCCGGTGGTCGTGTCCACGATGTCGCTGGCCGACCAGGCGCCTTCAAGATCAGTCACGTCAACTTCGATTTCGCTGACCTTAGCCTTCTGGATTTCTTTCAGGATCGCCGGGCTGATCTTTCGCCCGGAGTGCGCCACTTCCTCACCCGACTTCGACTTGATGCTGTGCGCCAGCTTCATGCCGAGCAGGTTGGTCGGCTTGTCGCTGGTGGGATCGAGCGTCCAGAGCAGTTTCTTGTCGCGGATGGCGAGGCGATCGACGGTGTAGAAAGTCCGCAAAATGTCTTCGCCGGAACGCAGTCCCAGCGCGCGCAGGAAGATCGTGCCCAGGAATTTGCGCTTGCGGTCGATGCGGACGTAAAGCACGTTCTTCTGGTCGTATTCGAACTCAACCCACGAGCCGCGGTACGGAATGATCTTGCCCAGGAAGTAGGTACGGTTGTTGGCGGTCTCGAAGAACACGCCCGGGGAGCGGTGCAACTGGCTGACGATGACGCGCTCGGTGCCGTTGATGATGAACGTGCCGTTCTGCGTCATCAGCGGGACATCGCCGAAGAAAACTTCCTGCTCCTTGATGTCGCGGATGGAGCGGTTGCCGGTCTCCGGATCCTTGTCCCAGATGGTGAGCCGCATCGTGACCTTGAGCGGCGCGGAGTAAGTCATACCGCGCTCTTCGCACTCGGCCACGTCGTACTTCAGCTGCAATCCGACCGGATCGCCGCACTTGTTGCAGAAATCGGGCGTATTGGCGTTATAAGTGCCGCACTTGTGACAGAGCACGTCGCCGGGATGAAAAGGATCCGTGATGACGGTTGAGCCGCAGTTCTTACAAGTGGTGCGCAGGTGATGCAGCCCCTTCAGGTGGCCGCACTTGCACTCCCAGTTGCCGATCGCGTAGTCCACGAACTCAAGCTGCGAGACGTTGCGGAAGTCGGTGATCGGGAAAACCGACTGGAACACGGCCTGAAGCCCGCCGTCTTCGCGCTCGCTGGGCAGCTTGTCCATCTGCAGGAAGCGGTCGTAGGAACGCTTCTGAACCTCAATCAGGTTCGGGATCTGGATGGTTGCCGGAATTTTAGAAAAGTCAAAACGCTTGCGGAAGGTGTTATGCTTTGCCATTCTCAGGAACTCCTGCTTTCAGGCAGCCTGGGGGCTGCGCTACAACGCGGAACGAAAGGGCGCGATCAGGCGCCAAAGACTGCTAGTGGGCGGTATACGCGGAAAATAGATGCGGGCACCGGCAGGGACAAGACTGTCCCTCGGCGCCACGCGCGACGCTTGTTGCTAGATCTTTTGTAAAGTTCCGCGCCAGTTCAAAAGGCCTGTTCCGTCCCGCCGCCCGCGGGACCGGCTGCCAAACTCATTCTGAGCGATCCGCTTTCCTGGTTGTCTTCGGAGAACAGGGTCGCTACCACCTCGAAGCCAGAACACCGGGTGAGTATATAGATAATAACACCCCCACCCGGGATTCAGCTACTTTTTCGTCACCGGTCGACTACTTCACTTCGACCGTTGCGCCGGCCTCGGTGAATTTCTTCTTGATGGTCTCCGCTTCGTCCTTGGAGACGCCTTCCTTGACGGTCTTGGGAGCGCCATCCACCAGGTCCTTGGCTTCTTTCAGGCCGAGGCTGGTCACTTCCCGTACCGCCTTGATTACATTGATCTTATTGGCGCCAACGTCCTTCAGGACGACGGTGAATTCGGTCTTTTCCTCAGCCGGAGCCGCGCCTGCGCCCGCCGCCGCACCGCCACCGGCCACCATCACCGGGGCAGCGGCCGCCGCCGAAACGCCCAGACGCGATTCCAGCTTTTTGACCAGTTCCGCTGCTTCCAGCAAAGACAGGCCAACGATTGATTCTTCCAACTGCTGCAGATCCGCCATTGTGTTCTCCAGTTCCTATCGCAGGACGCGGCAAGCCGAGTCTCTACGTTGATGATTTGTGATTTCGTTAGCGCTTCGCCAGGTTTCCAGTGCGACCGGGCCCTCCATCCCGCGCCAGACAACGCGTGAATCTCAGACCGCGCAACCCCGAGCTTGCGATAACCAAATCTTTTCTGACCAGCAGAGCCGGTCGAAACTCTTTCAGAATTTGTAATTGGTGATTTGTAATTTGTAATTGAGACCTGAGCCGGAGGACTTCGGTTTTCAATTACCAATCACAAATTTCAAATTACAAATTTCTACGCCTCCTTAAACTTCTTCTCCTGCACGCCCTGGTTGACGACCACTGCCAGGTTTCGTCCGACAGCGTTCATGGCCGTGACCAGGCGCTGCGACGGAGCGTTCAGCAGGTACAACAGCTTCGAATAAATCTCTTCCTTCGACGGCATGGTCGCGAGCGCTTCGATCTCCCGGATCGAGACCACGCGGCCTTCGACCACGCCCGCCTTGAAGGTGAACTCCGGATTGTCCTTGGCGTACTTGGAGAGCGCCTTGGCCAGAGCGACCGGATCGCCTGCCGTATAGGCGATCGACGTGACGCCCTGCAGGTTCTTCAGCGCCTCTTCGACCTTCGTTCCCTTGCCGGCGCGTTCCGCCAGGGTGTTTTTTACCACCCGGTACTTGGCGCCGGTCGTCCGCAGGGCTTTGCGCAGCTCGAAATCCTTGGCCACCGTCTGCTTGGTGTAGGTAGCGACGATCACGCTCGTAACGTTTTTCAGATCGCCACTCAGTTTTTCAACCTGCTCTTTTTTTCTTGCTCTGGTAACCGCCATATCCAACCCTTTCCAATCCTGTTATCTCAATCCTGTGTGGGGACGAGTCTCTGACCCGTCCGCCAAGCGCCGCTCGGCTAAGCCTTAGAAGCCGCTTCGATCGCCGTAGTATCCAGCGCGATCCCCGGCCCCATGCTGGAGCTCAGATAGCAGCCCTTGATGTATTTGCCCTTCGCCACCGACGGCTTCGCCTTCACGACGCTGGAAATCAGCACGGTCGCATTCTCGATCAGCTTGTCGGGCGTAAACGAAATTTTGCCGACCGGCACATGCACGAGCGCCGTCTTGTCGGTGCGAAATTCCACTTTGCCGGCCTTCACTTCCTGCACGGCGCGCGCGACGTCCATGGTCACGGTACCGGTCTTTGGATTCGGCATCAGGCCCTTCGGACCGAGAACCTTACCCAGCCGGCCGACCGACTTCATCATGTCGGGGGTCGCGATCAGGGCGTCGAAGTCGGTCCAGTTTTCCTTGGTGATCTTCTCGACCATGTCTTCGCCGCCGACGAAATCCGCGCCTGCCTGTTCGGCCTCGCGCACTTTCTCGCCGCTGGTGATGACCAGGACCTTTTTCGACTTGCCCAGCCCGTGCGGCAAAACGACCGTCCCGCGCACCATCTGGTCAGCGTGCTTGGGATCGACCCCAAGGCGCATCGTGACTTCTACCGTTTCGTCGAACTTTGCGTATTTCACTTTCTGCAGAAGGGGCACCGCTTCCTGCAGAGTGTAAGGCCGGGCTTCAACCGCCTTCCGCGCCTTATCGATGTTCTTTCCAGACTTTTTCATTTCTTCCTCGTCTCCCACCGCTCACCGCTGTTTTGAAGAGCCGTGGTGCTTTCGACAAATGTCGCTGGTCGTTAGTCGTTGGCAAGACCTTAGTCGTTGACAAGTCCTTCCGAGCGACTAACGACCAACGACTCACGACGATCTTACCCAACTACTTCAATCCCCATCGACCGCGCCGTCCCGCGAATGCTCTTGATGGCGCTGTCCACCGACGCGGCATTCAGGTCGGGCATCTTCTGCTTGGCGATGTCTTCGACCTGTTTGGCGGTCACCTTCCCGACCTTGTCTTTGTTCGGTGCGCCCGATCCCTTGGCGATGCCGGCGGCGCGCTTCAGCAGCACCGAGGCCGGCGGCGTCTTGGTGATGAACGTGAACGAGCGGTCGCTATAGACCGTGATCACGACCGGGATGATCAGCCCTTCCAGTTCTTTTTGCGACGTGCGGGCGTTGAACTGCTTGCAGAACTCCATGATATTGACCTGGGCTTGCCCGAGCGCCGGACCCACCGGAGGCGCCGGCGTGGCCTTGCCCGCCGCGATCTGGAGTTTTACCGAACCTGTAACCTTTTTTGCCATGATCTCTCTTCCGTCCCAACCCCGGGTCTAGGATTTTCGGCCCGGCAATCTGGGGTTTAATCTTTGCTGGCAACTAGCAACCAGAAACTAGAAACTGCTCTTAAGCCACTTTCTCCACCTGCCCAAACTCCAACTCCACCGGAGTCGAGCGCCCGAAGATCGTGACCATCACTTTCAACGTCTCGCGATCTTCGTTGACTTCGTCCACCACGCCCGTGAAGGTCGCAAACGGGCCTTCGCTGATGCGCACGGTTTCGTTCTTCTCGAACTTGACCTTGAGCTTCGGCTTCTCGCGGCTGTCGGCCACTTTGTAGACGATGTGCTGGACTTCTTCTTCCGACAGCGGCGTCGGCTGCTGCCCGGTACCGACAAATCCAGTCACCCGCGGCGTCGCTTTCACGACGTGCCAGACGTGGTCGTCCATGTCCATTTCGACCAGCACGTAGCCGGGATAGAACATGCGCTCCGAGGTGTACTTCTTGCCGCCACGAACTTCGGTGACCGACTCGGTCGGGATCAGCACTTTGCCGATTTTGTCCTGCAATCCGAAAGCCTGTACGCGCGATTCCAGCGACTCTTTTACTTTGCGCTCGAAGCCCGAATAAGCGTGGATGATGTACCACTTCATATTCGGATTCTTCGGGGGCTCGGCCGCAGACTCCGCGCCTGCCGGCTGCGTCACTTCGGCCGTTTCGGCTGCGGTCTGGTTCTTCTCTTCGTCCTGCATAGATGACTTCTTTCGCTCGCTTAGTGGTGCGTGAAGATCCGGTCGAGACTCTTCGTGAGAATCAGATCCACCACCCAGAAATAAAACGCAAACAGAAACACGGTGATGATCACCACCGTCGTCGTGCCCTGGACTTCCTTGCGCGAAGGAGAAGTGACTTTCTTCATCTCCGTGCGCACGTCGCTGTAGAAGGCCTTGATGCGTTCCGGCCAGGACCGCAACGTGGTCGTGATTGCGTTCTGTTCTACTGCTGTCGCCATACCTTCCCGCTTTCCTCGACTGCTTCCCTGTCGGCCCAAATTCTGGCAGGGGCGGAGGGATTCGAACCCCCAAGTCCGGTTTTGGAGACCGGCAGTTTAACCGTTGAGCTTACGCCCCTAAAAACAGTTCTCAGTTGCCAGTTCTCAGTTCCCAGTTTCTTGCACTGACTCCCGACTACTGACTCCTGACTACTTCACTTCCCTGTGCGGCGTGTGCTTGCGGCACCGGCCGCAGAATTTCTTCTTCTCAATCCGGTCCGGTGTCGTTTTGCGGTTCTTGGTGGTCGAATAGTTCCGCTCTTTGCACTCACCACACTGCAACGTAATAATTTCTCGGGGCATTGCTCACTTCCTCTTCGTGTGGCGCGGGCGCCCTCGCCCGCGGCCCTGTGTCGTCCCTACGGGACTCAATTTCCTTGCTTTGCCTACCCAGGGCTTACGCCCTGGGCTAAGTTATTTCGCCCCTGCGGGGCTCTTGACCTTCAGCCAACAGCCTTGTGATTTCCTGACAGCTGATGGCTGACGGCTGAAAGCTACGCAATAATCTCCGCGATCGTGCCGGCACCCACCGTGTGGCCGCCTTCGCGGATCGCAAACCGCAAGCCCTTTTCCATCGCCACCGGCGTGATCAACTCGATCACCAGGCTCACATTGTCTCCAGGCATCACCATCTCCGTGCCCGAAGGCAGTTCAGCAACTCCGGTCACGTCCGTGGTCCGAAGATAGAACTGCGGCCGGTATCCCTTGAAGAATGGCGTATGCCGACCGCCTTCTTCTTTCGTCAGGATGTACACTTCCGCCTTGAACTTGGTGTGCGGCGTAATGGAAGCCGGCTTCGCCAGCACCATCCCGCGCTCCACGTCGTCCTTGCCGATACCGCGCAGCAGCAGCCCGGCGTTGTCGCCCGCCAAGCCTTCGTCCAGCTGCTTCTTGAACATCTCGACGCCCGTCACCACCGTCTTGCGCGTCTCCCGGAAGCCCACAATCTCCACTTCCTCGCCCACTTTCACCTTGCCGCGCTCGATGCGGCCGGTCACCACCGTGCCACGGCCCGAGATCGAGAAAATATCTTCGATCGGCATCAGGAACGGCTTGTCCAGTTCACGCGCCGGTTGCGGCACGCTCTTGTCCACCGCTTCCATCAACGCGTCGACCTGCTTCTCCCACTTCTCTTCGCCGTTCAGCGCGCCCAGCGCCGAAACCCGCACCACCGGCACATCATCGCCCGGGAACTTGTAGCTCTTCAGCAGCTCGCGCACTTCCAGTTCCACCAGATCGAGCAACTCCGGATCGTCCACCGCATCCACCTTGTTCAGAGCCACGACGATGTACGGCACTCCCACCTGCCGCGCCAGCAGCACGTGCTCGCGCGTCTGCGGCATCGGACCGTCGGTGGCAGCCACCACTAAGATCGCGCCGTCCATCTGCGCTGCGCCCGTGATCATGTTCTTGATGTAGTCGGCGTGACCGGGACAGTCGACGTGCGCGTAGTGCCGGTTGTTCGTCTCGTACTCGACGTGCGCCGTCGCAATCGTGATCCCGCGTGCTTTCTCTTCGGGTGCGTTGTCGATCGAATCGAACGACCGGAACACGATCTTCGGGTTGTGCTTCTGCAAGACCTTGGTGATGGCCGCCGTCAGCGTCGTCTTGCCGTGGTCAATGTGACCAATCGTCCCGACGTTGCAATGCGGCTTGGTCCGTTCAAATTTCTCTTTTGCCATTTGTTGCCTCGTTAAATCTATGTAGAAACGGGGCTTGCCCGTCTCGACGTGCAGCTAGTAGTACCGGTAAAGCTTGCTGAACCGGGCGCGCAGCGCCGGGTCCACCTGTTCAATCTTGGACAGGTACAACTCGCGCATCTGGGCCTGATCGGAGACCGTCAACGACTGATACAAGGATCGTGACGCTCCCAGATCCGAGCCCGCGATCACGTCGATCGTGCCCGCCGTCAGGATCGCGTCCCAATCGCGGATGCGGATGCTCTGGCCGCTCAGCTTCTTCAGGAACTTCGTGATCCGATCGGCCGCGAACACTTGATCCAGCGCGCCCTTTAGCTCGCCGAAGGCGCGCTCGTTCTCAATCTTGATTGTTGCCTGTTCAAAAACCATCGCTTCAATTTCTGGAGCGGGAGACGGGAATCGAACCCGCGACCAACAGCTTGGAAGGCTGTGACTCTACCACTGAGTTACTCCCGCCCTCGAACACCAGCTGTCAGCTTTCAGCCGTCAGCAAAACCAAACTCTGGAGCCGATGATCAGGATTGAACTGATGACCTCTCCCTTACCAAGGGAGTGCTCTACCAACTGAGCTACATCGGCTCGAAAACCAGCTGTCAGCCATCTGCCGTCAGCTCTCAGCGAAACTTGGCCCGGCGGCACTACTTGGTCTGATCGCCATCCGGGTGCATCACATCCTTGCGCCGGACCACGGTCTTCACCGCGAACAGCGCTAACACTGCCAGCGTAGCCAGACGAAGCTTCTCGTCGGTGATCGTGTTCCAGGTCAAAACCGCGAGCACCACGTACGCGGCCATCGCCAACAGAAAACGGTTCACCCGCATTTCAGATCCCTCGCCAAGAACGCTCGGGATTTCGGCAGCGGCCCTTCGACTTCGCTCGGGGCTGCTCACGCCCGCTCAGCGCCTCAAACTGGTGCACAGGGGAGGATTCGAACCTCCGTACCTCGCTAGGAGGAACAGATTTACAGTCTGTCGGCTTTAACCACTCACCCACCTGTGCGCAAAATCGCAAATCCGCCGACATGCAAATCAACACCAACTCGTCGCAACACACCACGAAGTTTGGGAAACGAACTGCAGGAATTCTCTAGTTGCCGCCTGCGACCCGCCGGAAAATACCTTGATGGAGTGCGTTAGAACTGTTGCGCTTCGAGCGCGTACATCCGCGCAAACCTTCCGTTGTTTCCGGAAAACCGTTCTCCTGGAGCTGGCGAAGGGATTTGAACCCCTGACCCTCTGATTACAAATCAGATGCTCTACCACCTGAGCTACGCCAGCCAATGGAAGTAAGGTCCTTCAGACACAATACTTCCCAAGATCCCTTCAAGATGTCCGGGACAATTATCTAAGGTAT
>Ga0326726_10003211_pt1 | contig 15013 bp, 8 predicted proteins | sample MHFenrmetagenome_2_FD_207603 | JGI IMG/M metagenome (GOLD analysis project Ga0326726, IMG submission 207603) | Lab enriched peat soil microbial communities from Michigan Hollow, Ithaca, NY, United States - MHF15MN | ecosystem: Environmental > Terrestrial > Soil > Wetlands > Peat | place: USA...
TGCAGCAGAGCGGAGACCTTTCCGGGGCCATCGAGGCATTCGAGAACGCAGTGCGGATCGATCCGGAGTTTCGCGAGGGCTACTATGCACTGGGCTCGGCATTGAAGCAGCAGGCTGCTGCACAGCGCAAGCCGCGGCAAGCTCCGCCGAGTCCCGCTGACGACCTCTACAAGCGCGGAGAGGCAGCGGCCGCACAGGGCAATTTGAAGGAAGCCGAGCGATTGCTCAACGAAGCCGTAAGCAAAGACGATAGCCATGCCAACGCGCAGAATCTGCTCGGTTTCATACTGGGCCAGCAGGATGATCTGATTTCAGCGCTGGTTCATCTGGAACGCGCCGTGGCGCTCCGGCCGGACGTTTCTGACATGCATTACAATTTTGGCGTAGCGCTGTGGTATAGCGGTTCGAAAACGAAAGCAATATCGGAACTGCGAGAAGCTGTCCGACTCGATCCCGCCGCGGGCCCGGGGTATGCCTTTCTCGGAACCGCCTTGCGTGAGACGGGCCAATTAGACGACGCTAGACGGAACCTGCAACGCGCCATCGCACTTCAGCCGTCATTTTCTGCCTTGTACGTCGATCTCGGTCTTGTCTATCTTCGCGCGGGCGATCTCGATCGAGCCCCAGGGCAATTTGAGACTGGGTTGAATTTCTCTTCTGCGTTGGGTCCCGCACCGGATTGGGAGGCAGCAATCGCGGGCCTCCAGAAAGCCTTGCTGGCAAAGCCGGACCGTGCCGAATGGCACAACCTGCTCGGATTAATCCTTGGGCACACGGGCGCAGGAAGCAACCAGGTTCTGGCGGAGTTTGGCGAGGCGGTTCGGTTGCGCCCGGATTTCGCAGAGGCGCACAACAATATTGGGCTCGTGCTGGCACAGACCGACGATGGCCAAGGTGCTATCACGGAGTTTCGAGAGGCTCTGCGCATCCAACCCGATTATGTGGATGCCTTGACGAATCTGGGCGCTGCACTTATCTCCACCTCTGCCGACAGCGTAGAGGCGGTTCGCGTGCTAGAGAAGGCCGTAGCACTAGCACCCACATCTCTGAAAGCGCAGTTCAACCTGGCGGAAGCCTACGGTGCAAACCCGAGCTACGGCCGTTCCAAAGAAATCGATCAGTTGCGTAAGGTAATCGCTACCGACCCAAGCTTCCGGAGTGCACGCCTGGCTCTGGGTAAGGCGCTGCTCAGCGACGGGAAGGTGGAAGAATCTGTCGAGGAACTCCAGGAAGCGGTACGGCTTGACCCACAGGGGACCAGGGCTCACTATCAGTTGGGGCTGGCTCTGGCGCGAGCCGGGCGGAAAGATGAAGCTGCGACTGAGTTGCAGAAGAGCCGCGCCTTTGCGTCGTCCGACGACCAGAAGCAGAATTCTGACTTGGATATCGCCGAAGGCCGGGTTGCGCTCGATAAGGGTGAGTTGGACGAGGCGACTGCGAAATTCAGGCACGCGCTTACGCTCCAGCCCAAGTCTTCCGACGCTGAACATTTGCTGGGAATGGTGCTTGAAAAGCAGGGGGATGCTGAGGGCGCATTAGCCGCCTATCGCCGAACATTGGAACTCAATCCCGGTGACGTGTCCGCCAGAGAGAAGATTACGACCCTTTCTGCCGAAAAAGGCGGCGCGGATGATCCCGGACGCATCAGTGAATTCAATGCCTACATCCAGTCGGGGAGGTTTCAGGAGGTCGAGCCTCTCCTGGCTGCTTATGTCAAAGAACATGCGAAATCTTCGTGGGGTTGGTACGCCTTGGGATACAGCATGTTCGCTCAAAAGAAGATCGGTGAATCCATTCAGGCGCTTGCCAAGTCGCTCCAACTGGACATCAAGAACGCGGAGGCGCACAAGATTCTCGGCCGCGATCTCATGATCGTTGGAAAGTTCGACGCCGCCCGGGCGGAGTTCGAGCAGGGAATCCGCTACAACCCACAATCCGCTGAGATGCATTTCAACTTGGGCAAACTCTGGTCCATCCAGGATGAATGGACCTTCGCGCGAAAAGAGTTCGAAGCGGCACTCGCCATCGACCCTTTGTATATGGAGGGTCTGGATGCTCTGGGTTTTGCTCAAGAGGCTCTGGGTGATGATGACGAAGCCGTCTCTAGCTATAAGAAAGCCATTGCGATCAATGAGTCCCGGGAGGGATCTTTCGTCTCGGCCCATGTAAACCTGAGCGCCTATTACAATCGCAAGGGTGATTCCGAAAAGGCTCTCGAATATGCCCGCGCAGCACTGAAGCTTAATCCTAAATCGGACGGTGCCTGGTTCCAGCAAGCCAAAGCCAGTGCGACCCAGGGGCAGCTAAGCGATGCGGTCGATGCGCTGAACCGAGCCATTTCGCTGAATCCACGAGCGTCTTCGTATTATTACGTTCTCGCAAATATCTATAAGCGTCTGGGAAAGACGGAGGAACAACGCAAGGCACTAGATTCGTTCTCGCGCCTCCAGAAGGAGGCAAACGAGATGGAAAAGATGCGGGGAAACCTCGCCAATCGATTCCCAGCCCCACCTCAGGCGAGGAGCCAACGTGACTAGGGCTGTGACCGCGTGATACTCCAGCGGTGGATTGATAGACACCTCGCAAATGACTCACCTTACAGGCCCCTCTTCGGGTACGTTGACTAACCAGGTATAAACCTCGGGTTGGAACGCACTTCTTGTATGGGCCCATCCACTGAATGGTCACCATTCGACAAGGCGCGGGGATCGTCGCCAAACAGAAATTCCGGTAACAGTGTGTAACAGGAGCGCGATACGCGCGGATCGCGCTGCTTCTGCCAGGTGGGTCGATGAGTTCGTCGCTGCTCAACTTCGCAGCGCTCGGCTGACAAATTGACTTCGCGTCCGCAGGTTGTCATAATTTGCCTGGGTGTTGGAGTTCACCTTTAACCGCCCTAACCAGGCAGATGACTCCTACGAAGAAGAAGAAGGAATTCTCTTGGTAGGGGTTAGTTGCAGAATCTTTCCCCTCCATTCTGATTCCAAGAGATTCCTGGAAGTAGCTGAGCATAGTGAAGCGGCGCGTGTGTATGTGCGCCCGCTGGAGCTTTATGCCAGAAAAGTGCAGGACAAGCGGGCAAGGGAGCCAGTGCAGGCCGCTTCGTAGCGTCGCAAGGCCGTCAGGATTCTGCGGCGTGAGTCTGTGAAGCAGAAAGGAACACGACAACTTGGTTAAATATGTGATGGTTGGAATCGGCGGGTTCGCGGGATCGATTGCCCGCTACTGGTTGGGGAGTTACATCGGAGAAAAGATGGGAACGCGTTTCCCATACGGAACTTTCGTGATCAACATTTCGGGGTCCTTCCTGATCGGCCTGATCATGAGCCTGTTAGCAGAGAAGATGCGCTGGAACCCGAATTGGATTTATCTGGTCCCAATTGGTTTCATCGGCGCTTATACAACGTTTTCGACATTCGAATATGAGACGCTGCGCACCGTGCAGGACGGACAATTCCTGACTGCATTTCTTAATATCACGTTGAGTGTGGTGACCGGTTTCGTGGCGGTTTGGGCGGGTGCTGCAGCAGGGAGGGCAATGCCATGAAGGCGGATACAGCAGTGCAGGAAGTCAGCGTAGGCCCGACACTAGTCAGAGGAGCGGGTCCCAACTGCTGCGTGGACATCCTGGAACACACCAGGCAGCTCATACCGGCGGTGGAATACCTGGGCGTGCGGCTGAATTTCCTGTCAGCTGGCGAGGGCTATACGAGGAGGAAGAAAAGTGCTCACATCTGGACCTGCTAAGAAGGTCGCCATCTACGTCGCAGAGGACCAGCAGTATCACGGGGGCGCGGCCTATGCGGCCATCCTGGATTTTCTCTTCTTCCGGGGCGTTGCGGGGGCAACCGTGACGCGCGGTATTGGAGGCTTTGGCGCCGATCACCATCTACACACGACCCGGCTCGTAGATCTGGCAACCCATTTGCCTATCAAAGTGGAGTTCATCGAAACTGCGCAGAAAGTTGAGGAACTGCTCCCCAAGCTTCAAGCGATGGTAGGCACTGGCTTGATTGAAATGCACGACACTACCATCGTAAAACCAGCCGAGACGACGAAAGAACAAGCGGCTCCGCCTGGGAAACCCGCACTCAAAAGCGAGAGCAAGGCCAAATTGATGCGCATTTACGTGGGTGAGAACGACAAGTGGAACGGCAAGCCTTTGTACGAAGCGATCGTGGGAGGGTTGCGGGCCCACGATATTGCCGGCGTGACAGTTTACCGCGGAATCCTGGGCTACGGTGCGAACCGGAGAATCCACAAAGACGCCGCGCTCAGCCTCTCTCACGACCGGCCGATCCTGCTTTCCATCGTCGATACGGAAGAGAAAATCAAAGCTTTCATGCCCATCCTGGACGAAATGGTGAAGCAGGGGTTGGTTGTGCTTTCCGACGTGGATGTCATCAAGTACACGCACGACTACGAGAAAACCGGGCGGCGTCAGGAGACAGGCGTATGAAACTCGAAGGCAAGGCCAAGATGCTCCGAATTCACTTCGGCGAAGATGACAAGTGGCATGGGAAGCCGCTGTATCAAGCCATTGTCGAAAAGTGCAGAGAACTCGACATTGCCGGGGCCACAGTTTATCGCGGCATTGAAGGCTACGGAGCCAGTACGCTGATTCACCGCGCTCACCTGCTCAAATCCTCCGATCGTCCCATCATGGTGTCGGTTGTGGATACGCAAGAGAACATCAGCAGGCTTCTGCCTGCCTTGGATCAGATGGTGGACGAGGGCCTAATCGCCGTGTCTGACGTAGAAGTGATCAAGTACGTGCATCAAGACGGTGTGCGTTCTCCGGCATCATGAGGACGTGCTATTCAAGTGATTGCCGCAGGCGGATCGCTGGTCCTGCCTGCCGGAGATGTTCCATACTGGCAAGCAGTCGCGACTCCCAGGATTTCGCGCCCTGTTGCAGGGCGATCGAGTTACAGAGAATGTTTCAGCTATAGCAGGTCACAGTAATGTTACCTCGCGAGCGAGGCAGGACGCCTTTCAATCATCATTGAGGCTTGTTGCCGCACACAGGAAATCCGCGCAACCATTCACACCCTCTCCGGGCACGGCGGCTGGGGCTTGCCCTGGCCGTTGCCGGTCTAGAACCACCCGCCTTGCCTCCTGGCTGGGCTCCAGGGTCATGTCGCGCATCCCGAAGTCGACGCCGATCTTCTTGAGGAAGTCGGTGGGGGCGTGCCACCGGGGAAGATCCAGATAGTCATTCGCCATTTTTTGCGGAGTTCTGCTGACATCTAAGACGACGGTTTCGGGCTTGAAGTCCAGCGCATTCGAGATAAACAGCACTTTGACTTTGCCTCCCCCCCAATATTTCTTTCTCTGGAGTGTCGATTTGGAGTTTCCTCATTCGACTTACACAGGAGGGCAATTTATCTGCATGCAAGATTAATGAGCACAAGAGGCGTCAAACTGCACAAATCTGCGGTGTCTTGTCAGGAATGACCTTTTCGATTGAATTTGCTCGAATCCTGGCCAGCTTGTGCTGAATCAAAGATGAATCAGATTGGCTCGGGACCCGAGGTTTGGGGCTCTCATTACGGTATCCCGACGTAAGTGATGGCGTTAGCTGGGACTTGCGGGTCAGTCGCCGGCGATGAAGGTAATTATTTGGTTTCGGACTAAAGGGGAAGTCATGGCGAAAAGAATGTTCCTGATGTTGGGCGTGACGGCAGTGCTGCTCACGGCCCTGGGCTTCATCAAATTCAAACAGGTTCAGTCCGCGGTGCAGGCTGCCAGCTTTCAGCCACCTCCCGAAGCAGTTACCAGCTTGGTGGTTAAGAGGGAAGTGTGGCCTTCGACAACAGCTGTAATCGGCACCGTGGAAGCGGTTCGCGGTGTGATGGTGAGCGCGGACCTTCCCGGTTCAGTGGCACGGATCAATTTTGATTCCGGCAAGTCGGTTCGGGCGGGAGACGTCCTAGTTGAGCTTGATACCCGCCAGGAACGGGCCCAGTTAGCCGCGCTTGAAGCACAGCGTGATCTTGCGAAGTTGAATTTCGGCCGCATGGAGCAGTTGGTAAAACAGGGCGTGATTTCGCGGATGGAGTACGACCAGGCCACGGCGCAGCAGCGACAGACCGAAGCGAACGTGGGGGAAATACGGGCCACGATTGAGCGCAAGACGATCCGGGCGCCGTTCTCGGGCACGCTGGGGATCCGCAAGGTGAACCTCGGGCAGTATCTGTCCGCGGGCAGTCCGGTGGTTCAACTGCAGGCCCTCAATCCTATTTATGTCGACTTTGGTTTGCCGCAGCAGGCCTTGGGGCAAGTGCGAGTCGGTCGCAACCTGCTCGTGACCTCCGACGATCTCGGAGGCAAGTCCTTTACCGGCCGGGTGACGGCTCTGGACTCGGTGGTAGACGAGGCTACGCGGAACGTTCAGGTGCAGGCGACCCTGGCCAATCCGGAGGGCAAGTTGCAGCCCGGCATGTTCGTACAGGTGGAAGTGGTCCTGGGCGCAAGCCGGCCCGTGATCACGCTGCCGGCGTCTGCCATCAGCTATGCCCCGTACGGCGACTCGGTTTATGTGATCACTGACCTGAAAGACCCGAAAGGTCAGACCTACCGTGGAGTGCGACAACAGTTCGTAAAGGTCGAAGGATCGCGTGGCGACCAGGTGGCAGTTGTTTCGGGCCTGAACCCGGGTGACGAGGTTGTGACGTCGGGCGTGTTCAAGCTGCGCAATGGCGCCGCCGTCCAGGTCAACAACAAAGTTCAGCCGGGAAATAGTCCCGCTCCCAAGCCCGAGGACAGCTAAACATGAAGTTTACGGACCTGTTCATTAAACGACCCGTCCTCGCGATGGTTGTCAGTCTGGTTATCCTGATTGCCGGGCTGCAGTCCATTCGCTCGCTCAGTGTGCGTCAGTACCCGCGAAGCGACATTGCGGTGGTGTCGGTTTCGACGACCTACGTGGGCGCGAATGCCGACCTGGTGCGCGGATTTATTACCACTCCGCTCGAGCGGGTCATAGCGAGCGCTGATGGTATCGACTACATGGAATCGTCGAGTGCGCAGGGGCTCAGCACGATCACGGTGCACCTGAAGCTCAATTACGATACCAACGCAGCGCTCACCCAGATCCAGGCGAAAGTGGCCCAGGTCCGCAACGACCTGCCACCTGAAGCCGAGGCGCCGGTCATTGACCTGCAAACGGCGGACAATCAATTTGCCGCTATGTACATCGGCTTCTCGTCAGCCGACCTGGACCAAAACCAGATCACCGATTATCTGACGCGAGTCGTACAACCCAAGCTGAGCGCCATCAGTGGAGTGCAGCGGGCCGATATCCTCGGCGATCGTACTTTCGCGATGCGAGTCTGGCTGAAGCCGGACAAGATGGCGGCGCTGGGGATTTCTCCCTCCGCTGTGCACGACGCATTAGCGAAGAACAACTACCTGTCTGCGCTGGGAAGCACCAAGGGTTCGATGGTATCGGTCAACCTGGTCGCGAACACTGACCTGCGCACCGCAGATGAATTTCGCCAGTTGGTGGTGAAGAACGACAACGGCGTGGTAGTGCGACTCGGCGAGATCGCGGACGTGGTGCTGGGCGCCCAGAATTACGACTCGGAAGTCCGCTTCAACGGCGAGACCGCGACCTTCATGGGCGTCTGGGTGCTTCCGACAGCCAATTCACTGGAAGTGATCAAGCGAGTTCGCGAGGCGATCCCCGGCATTCAGGCGCAGTTGCCGACGGGGATGAAGGTTGGCATTCCCTACGACTCGACGGCCTACATCCAGGACGCGATCAACGAAGTGCTGCGCACTCTCACCGAGACGCTGCTCATCGTAGTCGTTGTCATATTCCTGTTTCTCGGTTCAATGCGGTCGGTACTCATTCCGGTCGTGGCCATCCCGATTTCACTCATTGGCGCCGTCTTTTTGATGCTGGCGTTCGGCTTCACCATCAACCTGCTGACCTTGCTGGCCATCGTGCTCTCGGTCGGCCTGGTGGTGGATGACGCGATTGTCATGGTGGAGAACGTCGAGCGCCATCTGCAAATGGGTAAGTCACCGCAACAGGCTGCCCTGGATGCCGCCCGTGAACTGGTGGGCCCGATCATTTCGATGACTATCACGTTGGCCGCAGTGTATGCGCCCATCGGCATTCAGGGCGGACTTACCGGCGCCCTATTCCGCGAGTTCGCATTTACGCTCGCGGGCGCTGTAATCGTCTCCGGAGTGGTGGCACTGACGCTTTCTCCGATGATGGGATCGAAATTGCTGCGCGCGGGAGACACCGAGCGAGGGTTCGCGGGATGGATCAACCGTCGCTTCGAACGGGTACGCCGCGCTTATGAACACACCCTGACCGGCACACTGCGCTACCGGCCGGTGGTGCTCACGTTGTGGGCGATCGTGGCCGTACTGATGATTCCGTTCTACATGTTCTCGCAGCGGGAACTGGCGCCGGCCGAAGACCAGGGAGTGGTTTTCGGGGTGATCCAGGCGTCGCCTAATTCAACGATCGATCAGACCCGGTTGTTCACCAATCAGGTATACGACGTCTATCATTCTTTCCCGGAGAGCCAGAGTATTTTCCAGATCACTTCTCCGACCGGCGGCTTTGGCGGCATGGTGACCAAGCCGTGGAGCGAGCGCAAGCAGACAGCGCAGCAACTGCTGCTCGAATCCACTGGGCCGCTTTCGAAGATCGCTGGCATCCGTGTCATTCCGCTGACTCCGCCGGCACTGCCCGGAGGAGGAAACTTTCCGGTTGACTTCGTGATCGCCTCGCCGGGCGAGCCGCAGCAGCTGGTTGACATCGCGAAGCGGCTGGTGGGGACAGCCTTTGGCAGCGGCAAATTCATCTACGCCGACTCCGATTTGAAATACGACCAGCCGCAGACTGAGGTTGTCTTCGACCGCGACAAGCTGCGCTCCCAGGGAGTGGACCTGAGCCAGGCTGGACAGGACCTATCCACCATGCTCGGTGGAAATTATGTCAACCGGTTCAGCATTCAGGGCCGGAGTTACAAAGTCATTCCGCAAATCGAACGCGCGGAGCGTTTGACGCCCGAGCAGCTGTCGCAGATATACGTCACCGGATCGCAGAACAAGCTGGTGCCGCTTTCCACCTTCGCGACCTTGAAGACGACGACCGAGCCGCGCGACCTGAAGAAGTTTCAGCAGCTCAACGCGGTACGACTTCAGGGAGTGGTTCCTCCGGGAGTGCCCCTGGATCAGGCACTCAAGGTGCTCGAAGCTGAGGCGAAGACGATTCTGCCGCAGGGCTTCACGGTTGACTACGCCGGTGAGTCGCGTCAGCTCAGGACCGAGGGCAGCAAGTTCCTGGGAACTTTCCTATTGTCTGGAATCCTGATCTATCTGGTTCTGGCGGCGCAGTTCGAGAGCTTCCGCGATCCTTTTATCATCCTCGCGGGGTCGGTCCCACTGGCCATTTCAGGAGCGCTGTTGTTTTCGTTCGTGGGGTTGACGACGCTCAACATATACAGTCAGGTGGGGTTGATCACGTTGGTCGGCCTGGTGTCAAAGAATGGCATCCTGATCGTCGAGTTCGCCAATCATCTGCAAGAAACGGGGAAGGACAAGCTGGCTGCGATTATCGAGGCGGCTGAGACCCGGTTGCGGCCCATTCTCATGACGACTGCGGCTACGGTGATCGGACACTTCCCACTCGTGCTGGCCAAGGGACCGGGAGCCGGAGCGCGCAACAGCATCGGTATCATGCTGGTCAGCGGGATGATCATTGGAACGATGTTTACATTGTTCATCGTGCCATCGATTTACATGCTGGTGGCAAAGACGCACACCCGAACTTCCGAAGAGGTTGCGGAGCCGGAGAGGATGCTTGAGCCGGCGGAAGCGGCGTTTTAGCGAGAAAGCCGCGGGCATGCGAACGAGGTATGGTTTTTGATTCGGTCGCATGCCCGACCTTCTGACAGGCACCGGTCAGGTCACCGGCCGGCAGTGATGGAGACTCGCTCCTCATCATCCTTCGTCGCGATCTATCGCCCGCGTTTTCGGAGAAAATCAGGCCACGGGAGTTCGTTCCAGCCAGACGTAATTTGGAAGTATTCGAGGTCCACACGGGTCTGCGAACGATCTGAGATTGGCACCGAAGTCTATCCAGTCGGATAGTCCGCTATCCATTTGGTTACAAAATATCTCGCCACACTTCCTGACTGCTCTTTTTCTCAAGCAGATGCAAGTTCCCTGTTTTGGCCTCTCGCTTGCATGCGCGTAAATCGACTGGTTGCTCAACGCTGAAGATTCAGACAGGCACCCTGTTCGAGCTGCCTGATGGGCCCCCGAACCCTGACCACTCCACGCGTCAGTATCCAGGATTATCTGAAACGTTCGTAGATACTTTTTTCTGAACATCTGGGAGGCACCTACCATGGCATCTCCACAAGTCTTGCGAGTGACCACCGACGATCTGCTCAGCCGTGGCTTGCCGGAAACGGTTGTTGCCGCCGCAGCGGAAGCCGGCCAATCCGTCTTCTCGGGATCAGGAGTGGTGGAAGCATTCAGAGACGTGAGCCGGGGTTTAATCGCCGATGCCACTCTGGTCGGTGCGATTGGGCGCTTCCAAACTCCACTTGAGGCCGCCACGTTCTTCATCGGCCTTAAGTACACGGATTTGGGCGGGGCGGCGGGCTTCCTGGGAAGCCCAACTACGTCGATCACGGCTTGCCCGGATGGCGAAGGCTTTTTCCGGCACTTTAACGGCGGCTCGATCTACTGGCATCCGGCCGTGGGTGCGCACGAAGTGCACGGTGTTATCCGCACCAAGTGGTCTTCTCTGGGTTGGGAGCGCAGCTTCCTGGGGTATCCCACCAGCGACCAGACGCAAGGCGAGGACCTCAATCACATCGGGCTCTTCAATCACTTTCAGGGTGGTTCCATCTACTGGTTTGCGGGAGGAGATGCGCCGGTGGCAGTGCCGCTGACGGCCGCAGTTCCCCTGACCGCATCCGCGCGGGCGGTCGCTATGACGACGCCGCTCGCGAGTGTGACCTCCGCCGTCAGGACACCGGTTACGACATCCGTATTGAGTTCTGCCGCCGTGGTGGACAGCGCTCGTGTGGTTGCGATCGATGAATCGAGATTGCGCATTCCCCTTCCAGGGGTCAGCGCTGACAGCGGCAATACGCATGAAGTGCATGGGGCAATCCACGCCAAGTACCTGGCGCTGGGGGCGGAAACGAGCATCCTGGGTTATCCCACGACGGACGAGACCGGAACGCCGGACGGCGTCGGGCGCTATAACCACTTCCAAGCGGGGTCGATTTACTGGACGCCCAACACGGGAGCTTATGAAGTGCACGGCCTGATTCGCGAGTTCTGGGCAGCCAATGGGTGGGAGCGCAATCCCAATCTCGGGTATCCGATCAGTGACGAACTGATTCCGGACCGTCGCATCGGCCACCGCCGTCCGGAGTCGCGTCGCAAACCGGTTCTCAACCTGCCGCTCGATGTGGTCAAGTTGCCGGCGGAGGCGCTGGACCTGGGATTTGCGCGCACGGTGGTGAATACCCCGTCGCGGGTGAGCGCGGCGGCGACTGGAGCAACCACGGTGGCGGCAGCGGCGAACACGGTAGCCACAAGCACCGCGGCCACCAGCACTGCGCCGGTGGCTACGGCCTCACGGCTGACCACGCTGCCAACTGCAGTGGTGTTGAACCCGGGGCTGCCCACGTTGGTGGGTCCGGCTTCGACGCCCGGGGCCGAGGTAAGCCGCAACCGTTTCGAGGACTTCGAAAGCGGGGTCGTATTCTGGACGCGAGGCGATACCGCTGCCAGGCAACTGACTCCCTGGATGTCGGCGGCGGACGGTACGAACATGCACCTCAGCGCGAATGATGTCATCGCCGCGGCGGCTCCCAAGATCCAGGCCGCGATCGCACATCTGTCCGGCGCTTCCTTTGCCGGCAACGCATTTGCCGGTACGACCTCCTATTGGTATGACGGGTTGGCGGCGCACAACCGGCGGCATCGCATCCTCTTCACCATGATGGGCACTCGCATGCAATCGGGGATTTTCAGCTTTCCCATACCTCTTCCAGTGATATTCGAAGTGCAGGTAGAAGTCTGCTTCGAACCTGAGGAGCGCAGCGTACGGGCGTTTTTCACCGACTGGATTGCAACTTCGATTCCGCCCGACCTTACTGCCGATCCTCCCCTGATTCGACAGTTGCACGGAGCGCTGGATCCGCTGTTGTGGACCAGTCTCGACCTGCTGCAGATTGAAGATACGAACGCGGGCGCGCCGATTGCCGTGCTTTCGGTGAAGACCATGCCCAATGGCGACGTGAACATCTATATCGAGCCGTAACCGGCGAGGAGCAGCCATGCCAGACAACCGAATTACTCTTTCCATGTCGTCCGTAGCTGCCGGGCCCATCGCCATCGCGGCGGGCCCCGTCACCGCAGTGCAGCCGCTGATAGACCGGGTCACGACGCTGCCACTGCAGGACCGTGCGGCTACCGTAAAGGAATTGCAGGCAGCCCGGGTGCAACCCGAAGATTTCGCACCCGCATTCGCCAAGCTGGCCGCCACCAACCGGACGCAGGCCGGAGCCTTTGCGGCGGCCTTTACTGAGTCCTTGCAGACCACGGACCAGATCACCCGGTTGTTTAACGCCGTGGCGCAAGGATCGGACGCGGACCGCCGAACCATCATCGATGCCAACAAGCAGGCGGGTAATGGTGGCGCCGTCGTGCATGCAGTAGGATTTCTGCCCGCGGCACAAGGACGGGTGCTGATGCGCGACTTTCTCATGCCCGACGGAACCGCCGACGCAGCCGCCTTTCGCGACCTGGCACTCTGGCTTTCTCTCGCGGGACAGGTCATGCGAGAAAAGGGCATACCCGTTCCCGACTTTGACGTTCCTCACGACGGGATCTTTGATGACTTCATTGACTGGGTGGGCGATGCCGCCTCAGCACTTGTGGGCGCGGTTAAGAACGCGTTTGACGCGGTCGTCAACGCGGTTGGAGATGTGATCGGCGCCATCGCCAGGGCGGTCGGCGATATCGTCAATTGGACGGTCCAGCAGGTGGCTGACTTCGTCAAGGCGGTGCTGGCAGCCGGCAAGACAGTGGCAGACCTGGTTGCGGGAGCGGCCCAGGCGACCTTTGAAGCCCTGAAACAGATGATCAAGGGCATTGAGGCGGCCGGGCGCGCGATTGGGGAAGTGCTTTCCGCCGCGGCGAATTTCGTGGTCGATACGCTGGGCACCGTGCTGCGCGCTCTTAAGGAGATCGGCAAGACGCTGACCTCGATTGTCGGATTTCTTGCGGGCAAAGCTCTTGACATCCTCACTCGCTTCGCCCAGGCGCTGGTGGCCATTGGAGAGCAAATAGGCAACATTCTGGTGGAGGCGGTGCGCTTTGGCGTGGCTCTGGCCTCCGATATGGTGCGCGCGCTGGTCGCAATTGGACGTGCCGTCGGCGAAGTTCTGCTGGCTGTGATCACCAACCCTTCGGGACTGCTGGACACGGTGGTTTCGACGTTGCGCAGCCTGGGCCGCACCTTTGCCTCCATACTCGACGATATCCGCGCTCGGGGCCTGCAATTCGTGCGCGCCGTAGCTTCGGCGGTCGGGCGCGTGGCGGGCAGCCTGGCCGATCTCGCCGCCTACGTCGCCAGCGCGACCATCGATATGGTGCGAGAAATTCTGGGCGGTATTATCGATATCGGTCGCAGCCTGGGCGATCTGATCGTCAATCTGGGGCGGGCCGCTCTGGGTGCGGTTCGCAAAGTGATCGAAGCGGCATTCCAACTCGGCCAGACGCTGGTGGAGGTAATACGAGGAATCGCGAATGTTGCGGGCGACCTGTTACGGCAGGCAGTGCAGGCCATGTTCGACCTGGGCAAGACCGTGGTCGAGTTCCTTCGGGCTACCATGGCTTCCACTCTCGACGCCGCGGCGAAGCTGGTGGATGCGGCGCTGGCGATCGGCAAGACCCTGGGATCTCTGTTGAGCAGCGCGATCTCACAGGGCTTCGCCTTCTTCCGACGCACGCTCTACGCTGTGTTGCGTCAAATGGGCCCGATCGGAGACATCGTGGACTGGGTGTTGCGGCAGGCCCAGGACGTGTCGGCACTGGCCTGGCGTGAACTGATGAACGCGCTGGACCTCGCCGGTCGCAGCGTGCGTGAGGTGTTGGATTGGGCGCGTGCCCAATCGGATGCCGTGCTGCGTACGGTCATTGCGGCGATGGACGCCGCCGGCAGCATGATCTCGCGGGTCATCCAATGGGCTGCGACCGCCGGGGAGGCTGCCCTGGCGGTGGCGGGCGAGGTACTGATGCGCGCCGGTCACACGGTCGAGGACATACTGCTGTGGGTGGAGCAGGATGCTCTGCCGGGCCTGCGAGCCGTGGTCAGAGGCCTGCTCGCCGCAGGAGCCACCGCGCTGGACTTGCTGGCGTGGGCGGCGTCCCGCACGGCGCAAATCATGCGCGACGTCGCCGCCGAGCTGATCGCAGCGGGAGTTACGCTGTCTCAACTGGTGGCCGACACCCTGGCAAATCCTGGCAACGCGATCCGCAATCTGGTTCAGGCCTTCCAGGATCTAGGCAAAACGCTGAAGGACATCGTGGAGTCCGCCGTAGTGCAGCCCACCGAAGACGCCCTCCGGCGCGTGCTGCAGGCGTTGAAGGACATGGGACGGAGTGCCCTGGAGGTACTCCAGGCGGCGTTCGAGATCAGCGCCAGCGCCGCCGCAACTGTATTCACGCTGCTGCTGGAGTGGTTCCCCGGCAGCTACCGTCCGCTCTCGGAGACCGAGCGCGCGGACGCAGACGAAGTTTTCGGCGCCGCCTTGCCACTTGACCAGGTGCGGCTGGCAGTCATGTCGCTGCCGGTTGACTTCATCGAATGGGTAAATGGCGGCCGACCTTTCACGACAATGTTCCTGATTAATTTCGCCTCCTGGGCCAACATCAAGATTGAGACCCTGATGCATGAGTTGACCCACGTCTGGCAAGGCATGGTGGCTGGTCCGGTCTACATGGTGGAAGCTCT
>Ga0326726_10003212_pt1 | contig 15007 bp, 13 predicted proteins | sample MHFenrmetagenome_2_FD_207603 | JGI IMG/M metagenome (GOLD analysis project Ga0326726, IMG submission 207603) | Lab enriched peat soil microbial communities from Michigan Hollow, Ithaca, NY, United States - MHF15MN | ecosystem: Environmental > Terrestrial > Soil > Wetlands > Peat | place: USA...
CCTGTTGCTCAGGGCATGCGTTATCGATGCCGTCCATGTGCCAAGTCCCTCCATGGAGAATACGATTCTCTCGGGGGATTTTCTTCTGGTCAACAAGCTGGTGTACGGCGCCACGTTGCCGAGAAATTTCCTGTTTCTCAAACAGCAGGGGCCGCTGTGGCGCTTTCCGGGGATTCGCGCACCCCGGCGCGGCGATGTCATTGAATTCTTTCCTCCTGACGAGCGTGATGGAAGAACAACCGGTTTCCGCCGGTCGTACGTCAAACGGATTATCGGCCTGCCAGGCGAGCTCGTTGCGGTTCGAGGCGGGGTCGTCACGGTCAACGAGAGGGAAATCAAGGAACCGGAAACAGCAACGGAACGACGACGGACCATTCAGGATTTCCCGCCCGTGAGAGTCCCCCGTAAAGGGGACAGAATCATCCTTCGTGAAGAAATCATGGGAGAATGGGGGCCGATCATCCGATGTGATGGACACGCCTTGACGAAGGGTCCGCAAGAGCGTGTGCTGATTGACGGCAAACCGCAGACCATGTACGAAGTATCTCAGGACTACTTTTTTGCGCTGGGCGACAACATCACCAACAGCAGCGACAGTCGAGAATGGGGCTTTCTCCCCCTCGATCATATCGTGGGCCTGGCTTCTCTTGTATACTGGTCATCGGATCCTGATGACGGCATCAGATGGTCCAGGATCGCGACCCTCATTCGATAAATAAAGGCAACCCCTTTGCTCACTATATAGAGTAGAATCTATCCGCAGCCACATGTCGTCGCTCTACCTTCATATTCCCTATTGCGAACGCAAATGTCTCTATTGCGATTTCTATTCGATAGAGAACCTGTCGTCGGTTGAATCCTTTCTACGTGCACTCGGGGCGGAAATAGCAACACGGGGTCACAGCGCAAAGGACGTTGAGTTTGACACCGTGTTCTTTGGCGGAGGGACTCCATCGCTGCTGAGCCCGCTTCAGCTGGATGGGATCATGCAGCTCCTGAGAGAGACCTTCCCGGTTTCGCCGGGGGCGGAAGTGACGCTCGAGACAAATCCGGGGACAGTTACTGCAGAGAAGCTTGCCGCGTACAGGGCGCTTGGCATCAACCGGCTCAGCATCGGGATCCAGTCATTTCGTGAAGAAGAACTGCGTTTCCTTGGCAGGATTCACGACCGTCGCCAGGCAGAACAGTGTTTTCGCGACGCCAGGTCCGCGGGATTTGACAACGTCAGCGTCGATCTGATCTATTCCCTCCCCGGCCAAACCGCACAGCAGTGGGACGAATCGTTGGATCGGGGTCTGGCGCTGCAGCCTGAACATATTTCCGCCTATAGCCTCATCGTCGAAGACCGGACTCCGCTTGCCCGCATGGTGGCGGCGAAGCAGGTATCGCCCAACCCTTTGGAGACCGAGGCCTTGCTGTACGAGAACACCATGGCCGTTCTGCAGCGCGAAGGATTTGAACACTATGAAGTATCCAATTTTGCGCGCCCCGGGTTCCGGAGCAGGCACAATCTCGCGTACTGGACTCACAAAAATTACCTGGGCTTTGGTCCCTCCGCGCACTCATTCTGGCACGAAGAGGAATGGGGCAACGGACGAAGATGGTCGAACGTCGCTCAGGTGAGTTCGTACTGCAAGAATCTCATGAACGGTGAGTTGCCTGTCGCATTTGAGGAGGTGGTGAACCGCCAGGACCTGATGAATGAGCGGTTATTCCTCGGGCTGCGCAGCGGAGGCGTCGATCTTGACCGGATGAGTCTGGATTTCGGACTTTCGCTCCCCCCGGCTCGCGGCGATACGATCCGGCAGCTCGTGACGGAGGGACTCGCGACGCTCCGCAATGGCGTCGTGTGTCTGACCTCTGCAGGATATCTTCTCTGTGATGAAATAGCAGCCCGATTGATGGTTTGATGTTCTGATCGCTGTTCTGTACATTCCAAAGATATGATCATCTCGCTACCTGACTCCCCGAGGTAATCCATGACCCATTCGACCGTGAACCGCGTGGTCGCTTTGGCGGTTCTCCTTGCCAGCCTGATCGTGTATGTTCTGACGCTCTCACCCACCGTTGTCTTCTGGGATGTAGGAGAGTTCATCGCGGCTGCCAAGATGATGCAGGTACCGCACCCTCCCGGTTCTCCCCTCTTTCTTATATGCGCCCGGATCGCGATGATGATCCCGTTCGCTGCGGATCTGGCAGTCCGTGCCCACGCGTTCTCCGCACTTCTGAGTGCCATCGGCATCATGTTTCTCTATCTGGTGTGCGTTCGCGTGATCGTCAATTTCAGAGGTAAACCGGTATCCTTTTTCGATGGCATTGTAGTGTACGGAGGGAGTGCGGTCGGCGCACTGTCGCTTGCGTTCAGCACAACATATTGGGACAACTCCATTGAGGCGGAAGTCTATGGTGCGAGCATGTTCTTTCTCTCTGCAATCCTCTGGCTCGCACTTCGGTGGTCTGAGAAGGCCGACGTGGAGGGAAGCGAGAAGTATATCCTGTTCATTGCGTATCTGATCGGCCTGTCGCTGGGAGTCCATCTCCTGGCGCTTCTGGCGATCTTTCCTGTCCTGATGCTGATGTACTTCCGCAAGTACCAGGTCACCTTCAATACCTTTGCTGCATTTTCGGCTATCTCGCTGGGGACCTTTGCCGTCGTGTACCCCGGGGTCGTGAAGTACCTCCCTGGCATGATGGACGGGGAGTTCAGCGGCGTAAAGAGCGACATCGTTGCGTACATTCCATGGATCATCCTCGCCTTCGTTTGCTATGGTGTGTACACATCCTACCAGAACCGCCAGAAGGTTCTGCATATCGGTCTCCTTTCCATTTTGCTGATCTTTCTCGGATACACGACGTACACGTCGGTGTTGATTCGGTCGAATGCGAACCCGCCGATGAACGAAAATGATCCCAACAATCTCGCCCGTCTGACTTCATATCTCGGCCGGGAGCAGTATGGGAACGCGCCGACATTCATGCCCCGACGCTGGAGCAACGAACCCAATCAGCAGGCCATCTACACGAGATACAGCAGCGACATGGATTACATGCTTCGCTATCAGCTGTATCATATGTTCGTCCGCTACTGGCTCTGGAACTACGTCGGTGCAGCGGGGGATACGCAGGACAGCGGTTGGTCGGCGAAGGACACATGGGCCATCCCGCTCCTGATCGGAATTGTGGGCGCGTACTACCAGTTCAAAAAGGATTGGAAACTGTGGCTCGTTTTTCTGACAGCGTTTATTGTCTTCGGGCCCATACTGGCCCTCTATCAGAACCAGCAAGAGCCGCAGCCGCGCGAGCGCGATTATTTTTATGTAGGAGCGTTTTTTGTCTTCTCGCTCTGGATCGCGATTGGAGCAGTAGCCGTCATGGACTACGTGCGGGACAAGCTGAAAAGGTTCCGGGGGATGGAAAACGCCGCAGGCTGGGCGATGCTGGGAATATTCGTTGTCGCCATTCCCTGTAATCTTGTGCGTGTCAATTACCGTGAGCACGACCGATCGGGTAACTACGTTGCGTGGGATTATTCATACAACATGCTTCAAACGTGCGAGAAGGACGCCATTCTGTTCACCAACGGCGACAATGACACCTTCCCGCTCTGGTATCTCCAGGATGTTGAGGGCGTCCGGCGGGATGTGCGGATTGTGAATCTTAGCCTGGTGAATACGCCGTGGTATATTCAGCAGATGAAAAACAAATCGTACTACCAGGAAGCCCAGGCGGTTCCCATCAGCATCCCGGATTCAAGGATTGCCGGGATCGGGCCGGCGGCATGGGAACCCCGTATGGTAGATCTGCGGGTCCCCAGAGAGACGTTTGAGAGATTTAGCGTGACCGATACGTCGGTCATCAACAAGGGGAAGATCAGCTGGATGATGAGGAATTCCGTTCAATACGGCCAGACAAAAGCCATCAGAGTTCAGGATATCCTCGTCAGAAATATCATCGAGACAAACCAATGGAAACGGCCGGTGTATTTCGCCGTCACCTGTGCGCCAGACAGCAAAATAGGTCTCGATGATTATCTCTGGTTCCATGGCCTGGCACAGCGACTGGAACCACGGAAGATCGTTCGCGGGGAACTTGGCCTCAACGAAGCGATTCTCGAAGAAAACCTCATGCATGAACCCGAGGGATTCTACAAGGCTCCCCACTATGGATACAAATTCCGGGGTGTGAGCGACCCGAATGTCTATTTCGATGAAAACATCACACGCCTGATGTTGAATATCCGCTGGGCGTTCATCCGCCTCGCAATGGCGTACGCCAATCAGGATTCGGACCAGACGAAGGCAGCCCAGGTCCTCGACAGGATGGATGCAGTCATTCCCCAGAGCAAGATCCCCCTCGGCTGGGAACTCGGATCGGACCTTGCGGGATTCTATTACCGCATCGGTAGAACTGACAAATTCCATGCCCTTGTCGCAAGCTTCGAACCAGAATGCCGGGCGTTGATTTCCAGCGGGAAGGCGGACATGAACTCGTATTATAATCCGTATCGTGCCCTGATCGACGTCTATGACCTTGGCAGGGAGTATAGCAAGGAGCTTGAAATCCTGCGGGACCTCCAGTCCCGCTTCTACCAGAACGATCCCACCCTGAAGCAGCGTATCGCTCTTGTGGAACGTCAGGCCGCAGGCACTGATTCACTGGCCACCAGCCCTCCTCCTGCTATGGCACCATAGGGAGCGAGCGACGCATGCGGGTACTGATCACCGGGATCGATGGTTTCGTCGGAAGCCACGCTGCCGAGTTTCTGTCTTCACTCGGCGGAGTTGAGATCCACGGCCTGGTGTTTCCCGGGAGTGACGGAAAGAATATTGCTTCTCTCCGCTCACACATTGCCCTTCATGCGGGGGACGTCTCCGACGTTTCGACGCTTCGTGCGTTGTTCCTTGCCATCAAGCCCGAACGGGTGATCCACCTGGCCGGACAGGCGTTTGTCCCGACTTCCTTCCGCGATCCAATTGCGACCTACCGCATCAACATCATGGGAGGCCTCTCCGTCCTTGAGGCAGCCCGCGGACTCAGCGAAGAGACGGGCAACGCGCCCGATATCATCCTGGTGAGCACCGGCGAAGTATACGGGCCAGCATCTTTGCCCCTTGTTGCTGAAGACGCTCCCTTGGAGCCCCAAAACCCCTACGCAGCAAGCAAAGCAAGCATCGATCTTATCGGACAGGACTATGGTCGCTCCTTCGGATTGAGTGTGAAGATCGTCCGGCCGTTCAATCATGCCGGACCCAGGCAGAATCCGGTTTTTGTCTGCTCCGATTTTGGCAGACAATTTGCGATGATCGAGGCGGGGAAGAAGAAGGCCGTGATCGATGCGGGAAATATCGATGTGTTCAGGGATTTCACCGATGTCCGGGACGTCGTCCGGGCTTACTGGGCGATTCTTGAACGCCGTCCGGCGCATTCGGTGTTCAATGTTTGCTCATCCCGGGCCGTATCCATCGGTGACATCATTCACGAATTTGAGGTGGCCGCGGGTTTTCGTGTTGAGATTCGAAGAGACGAATTGCGTCGGCGGAAAACAGACGTTGCGCGTCGAATCGGCAACAATGCCAGATTGAGGAGTGAGACGGGTTGGGAGCCGGGGATTCCCCTCAGGCAGACGATCTCCGATGTTTTCAACTGGTGGCGTAACGAGCTTTCGGCTTCCCCATGAATATCCTGGTGATCAACTGGCAGGATATCTCCAATCCCTACGCGGGCGGGGCGGAAGTTCATCTGCACGAAATCTTTTCGCGTGTTGCGCAGCGGGGCCACCGCGTGACTCTCTGCTGTTGTTCATTCCCGGGGGCGTCAGGGCGCGAGATTGTCGGCGGGATCGACGTGGCCCGGTTTGGCACGCGGCGCACCTTCAATACACGGGTGCCGTTTGCGTACCGTTCACTAATCCGTGAACGCCCCTACGACGTTGTCATTGAAGACCTGAATAAACTTCCCTTCTTCACCCCGCTATACGTTCGTTCGCCACTCGCCGGTATTGCCCACCATCTTTTTGACAGGAGCATTTTCCTCGAGGCGGGACCCTTCACGGCGTCGTATGTTTTCGGAATGGAAAAACTCGCGCTCGCGCTGTACCGCACGAGAGTACCCTTCATGGTTGTCTCGAAGAGCACAGAAGACGAATTCATCAGAAGCGGCTTCGCGCGGGAACGGCTTGCTATCGTTCCCAACAGTGTCGACCATGCGCGACTTACGCCCGGAGACGGCCACAAGAGTCCGACGCCTCTCCTGGGGTATTTTGGCCGCCTCAAGCGGTACAAGAGCATTGACCAATTCCTTAAGGCCCTGCCTTCCGTCCTGACCCGTCATCCGGAACTGCAGGCAGTCATCGCAGGGGAAGGAGACGACCGGGAAAGGCTCGAGCGGCTCTCGGAAGAGCTCGGCCTTGCCAATACGGTTCAATTCACAGGGCGGCTGACCGAAATCGAGAAAGTGGAACTGCTGCGCCGGCTGTGGTTCACCGTTGCCACGTCGGCAAAGGAAGGGTGGGGTTTGACAGTGCTTGAGGCGAATGCATGCGGTACGCCGGCAATCGCGAGCGATGTCCCGGGGCTTCGCGATGCCGTTCAGGACAATGTGACGGGCCTTCTCACCCCCTTCGGCGATATCCCGGCGCTGTCATCCAGAATTCTGATGCTGTTGGAAAACGCCGCCCTCCGATCACGTCTGGCGTCGCAGGCGGTGACTTGGTCACAGACTTTTTCTTGGGACGCATCAGCGGAAAAGGCGATCGCTTTCCTCCGGGCAACAATCGAGGCCTTCGGCAAGCCGGCCGAAACGGGAAAAAGTCTCTGAGGGCGAAGGATTGGCCGGGGCTATTATCTGAGGAATCGCTTCAGGAGCTGGATCTGTCCGGCGTGATACAGGTCGTGGGCAGCGACGCCGCGAATGGTCTGTTCGACGGTGAACTGGCTTCCTGCCGGGGACGAGCGAAGCTTCCGCGGATTGAGGGAAGCGATCACCTGCCGCAACAACCGGTGTTCGCTCTCAAGAAGCTCGCAGTCCGCCATCCATGCCTTGCGGGAACGCTCGACTGGTCGGCGGAACCAGTTGCTCCCCTTCAGGGGAAATGAGCCGCGTTTCTCCCCCAAGATCCGCCGGCGTACAATGTACTTCCAATAGGCGGCGTGAACAACAACCTCCCAGATATTGTGCCGCTTCGGAGACGGGCGCCAAGCTGCCTCCTCCGCGGTGAGCCCGCGGATACTCCCCCTGAGATTCGTTCCGTGCCACGAGCGGCGGTCGAACGCTTCATCGTAAGCGTCGAGCAACAAACGAATACGCTTGTCCATAATATTATCTCCAATACGATTGTAAGAGCTGCAGACACTCCGCGATAGTGCCGACGGGCGAAACGTATTTCGTACACCCTTCCAGTCCCTCCGCTGACAGTTCGTCTTTGAGCGTGGCGACCACGCCGTTCCAGAATGTACCCAGGACGATGATGGGCTTGACTTTCATCTGCGCCTTGTTCATAAGCTCCCAGACCGCCGCGAGTTCCAGGAGCGTGCCAGTCCCACCTTTCAGGACGACGTAGGCATCCCCTTTCTCGATCAAGCGCATCATACGCTCAATGAGGCTTGACCGCTCTTCGACCTCGGCGATCCAGCGATTGGGGCTCCGACTGGCGAAAGAATTCATCGTGATGCCCACGGTATGGCCCCCCGCTTCACTGGCGCCGCGGGCGGAAGCTTCCATGATCCCGTCATACCCGCCATTACATAGGACAAAGCCCGATTCAGCCAGTGCGCGCCCAAGAGACATCGCAAGCAAGTATTCTTCATGATCGGGATCCGGTCGTGAACTGCCAAAGACTGTCACAGTTTTCTTCAATTGAGGAACTCCCAGGAGATTCCAAATCGAATGGCTCGGTCTTCGCCGGGGTAGAACGGCGTCCCAAAGTACTTCGCGTTCGTCAGATTTTCCCACATGAATTGAATGTAAGCGTCCCCGAGATGGCCGATGAGGAAAAAGTCAACGGAAGAATTCGCGGCCAGGTCTGAGTTTTGGGCAGATCCATAAGCCACCATCTCGGGATTGAATTCAAGTCCGCGATGAGCCGTCGCGAACTTCCCCCTGAAGCCGGTTTTCAAATCAAGCTTGTCGTTCAGGAGGCTGCGCCGGAAATACAACCCGCCTGACCCGGACATCTGTGGAAGGTCCTTCACCGTTTCACCTCCAATGCGGCTCACAAGGTACGTCATCCCTCCTTCAAGTTGGAGAACCCAGAACCGCAAATTCACGCCTGCCCTGATTCCATTGGTGACAGACGTCGGGCCGTTCGTGATGGACATCCGGGGGAAAGGGGAAGTCCCCCCGTCAACCGCATCGTACAGAATCGGTGTTCCGACGCTCCTGTGAAAATACACCGCAGATAGGCTGCCAGCATTTCCTGCGGTCCATGTGAGGCCGAGTTCGAGGTACCGGTGAGTCTCCGCGGCAATGGGCCCGGTTCGCGTAAGCGTTGAGTCAGTCCAGTAGAGTTCCTGAAAATTTGGGAGCCGATGTGACCAGGATAGTCCGCCTGTGACAGTCAACGCACCCGCCACACGGAGTGCCGCATCCGCGCCGAAGCTGAAGTACGAAGCCCCCAGATAACGGTCGAACCTGCCGAATCCGGCGATGTTAACTTCATCGGCCGGGTGAAATTCCTCCTTCGCCCAGAGCGAACCGATCACGGTGCGTCGCCGCCCGAGGTTCGGGCTCCCTTCAATCTGCCGTAATTCTGCATTGGCCCCGAGAGAAAAACTCTGAAATTCAGTTTCCAGGTTTTGCGTTAGCAGCCCTCCCATCCATGATGACATGTGATCGGAGTGGATCGTGATGCCGTTGGGGTCGAGCCTGTTTTCATCGTCCCTGTATTGTCGGAAGGAGGATGAGTAGTACAGCGTGACCATCGAGACGTTCACCGTGTCGCCAAAAAAGGTTCCTACGAGCGAGGCATCTGCGTCGTGTCGCGTAGTCTTTTCATAGGAGTCGGAATTGCGTACAACCGGAAACACATCGAATGCTCCTGCCTTTCCCGATTGTGTGACGTCGACCCCACCGTTCAGCCCGGTCTGCGCTGATGCAAAAGCATGATCCAGGATCACGTTGATATCATGCGAGAGATTGAATCGCAGCTTTTCTCGTGAAAGCCATGAATCGTTGCTGCTGTTGCGCAGGCGACCGTCGGTCCCCTGATGCTGGAATCCCACAGTAACGTTCATGCGGCGTGAGATGTTCTGCGCAAATGTGCCGTCTGTGTAGGCGGATCCGTACGCCCCTTCAGCGTAGTTGAGCTTTGTGAATGGCTTGTTACTGTTGTAGTTCTTCGTCTGGAGGTTCACGGTGGCTCCCGTACTGTTGAGGCCGTACAGGAAGGCACGCGGGCCGCTGACGACCTCTATTCTGTCTGTATATTCAGTAGGGAAGAGATAGAGATTGTAAATACCTGTGGCCGGATCGTTGAGGATACGTCCGTTTGCAAGGACCGCAATGCTCCTCCAATCCTGCCCGTTGATAGTGGGCTGACTGTACTGTCCTTCGCCATACTGTTCCCGGACAAATGTTCCCGGATACGACGCGAGAATTCCACCGAGATATCTATAACCCAGCCAATGGAGATTTTCACGGGTTCTGACCGCAGACGAGTCAAGCTGGAAATCAACTGTCCCGAGGAGAGCGGGAGTGCTCATCCGTTCCAGGGTATCAGCGATGGCAGTGGTATCTGCGTGGACAGCCAGGGTGGAGCCGGAAGGACTGCGCCCTTCCGGAGGGGAATTCGCGAATCCAAATTCGGCGTGCATTCCCCGGAAGGCGGACAAAATTACCCAACAGATCGCCAGAGAGATCCGGGACAATATTCAGCCTCTGAAGTGTGGGGGGGTGACAGATGTTCCGCATCCCCGGGACCTCATGGTCCGCGATGCGGCTTCCGCATCCTGTTCATTTACGAACAATCCGTACACTGACGATCCGCTCCCCGACAGGGAAGCGAAGACGGCTCCCGATTGCTCCAGGGTGTGCTTCAATTCCCTGATTGCAGGAAAGGCGGCGCAGACCGGCTCTTCGAAGTCGTTGACAACCTCATTCCGAAGGATTTCCGGATGCTTCATTCCTTCCTGAATGAGGGTTCGGAGATCGGGTTTTCCTCTGCGTATTGGCGCAATTTGTCGGTATGCCCAACGAGAGGAGATGGAGACTCGCGGCGTACACACGAGAATCGCGTAGGGGACATCCAGGTCGAAATACTCCAGTATTTCGCCGCGTCCAAGAGCGTAGGCTGAACTCTCTCCGAGAAAGAATGGGACATCGGAGCCGAGGCGGAGGGCCAGTTTAAACAAAGTGAGTTTGTCAAAGGTTGTTCCCCACCATGCCGGCAGTTCCAGAAGAATCTTCGCCGCGTCTGCGCTGCCGCCTCCGAGTCCCGCTCCGACAGGAATATGTTTGCGAAGGCGGATCAGCACCCCCGTCTCAACCCCGGCCTCCTGCTGGAGGAGAGCGGCCGCTTTGTGGCAGAGGTTTGACGCGTCGGAAGGCGCAGCAGCGTCGGTGGATTCAACGCAAATTCTCCGGTTCGGTTCCAGCGTAATTTCGTCGTGAAGATTAACGCGATGAAATACGGTTTCGATGGTGTGGAACCCATCGGTCCTCCGTTCGGTGATGCGGAGGCCAAAATTGATTTTTGCAGATGCCTTGAACGGCAATCCTTGCCGAAAGTCCGTCATTGCGCCCACAATATACGCCTCATTCCCAGGGAAAGCAAAATCCCGTTCTTTGATTGTCTCTCACGGATTTCGTACCTTCAGAAGTTAAACACATCCCCATCGCCTGAATCTTCCCCGATGACCGTCAGCATTCGAGGGATCCCAATAGGAGGGAGCAATCCCCTCGTGCTCTTTGCCGGCCCCTGCGTTGTGGAGAGTCGCGATCTCACTCTCCGGACGGCGGAAGCCGTAAAGACAATCGCTGCCAGACACGGAATAGCTGCGGTCTTCAAGTCGTCGTACAGGAAAGCCAACCGCACAAGCCCCGCCACCTTCGAGAGTATTGGCGTGCAGGAGTCGCTCAGGATTCTTGAGGAGGTGAAGCGCCAGCTGGATCTTCCCATTCTGACAGACATCCATACCGAACAGGAGGCTGCTCCCGCCGCGGATGTGGCAGACGTATTGCAGATTCCGGCATTCCTGTGCAGGCAGACTGATCTTTTGCGGGCGGCAGCGCTGACCGGCAGAGTCGTGAATATCAAGAAAGGACAGTTCCTCGCGCCAGAGGACATGGAGTTTGCCGCCGCAAAGGTCACCGGGGCCGGGAATCCAAATGTCCTGTTGACAGAACGGGGCACAACCTTTGGGTATCACAATCTGGTGGTCGATATGCGGGGATTGTCCATTATGAGAAACCTCGGTCACCCCGTGATTTTCGATGCGACCCACTCGGTGCAGCTCCCGGCGGCTGACAAGACAGGCCGGCAGTCCGGAGGAAATCCCGAGTTCATCTTCCCGCTTGCGCGGGCAGGTGTCGCAGCCGGATGTGACGGTCTGTTCGTCGAAGTCCATCCTGATCCTCCGCGGGCGTTGAGCGACGCGGCAAGCCAGCTAAGACTTGATCTTCTGGACGCGCTGCTCACTCAGGTTGTGGCTATTGATCGCGTCGTACGGAACTCCTGATGCCGCCCCGAACGAAGAGCCTCACCTCCCGATCAAGGCGCATCAGGATGATCCTGCTGGATGTCGATGGTGTGCTTACCGACGGCGGGTTGTACTACTCAGCCGACGGACAGGAACTCAAGAGGTTCCACGCCCATGACGGGTACGGCATCACGCGCGGCAGGGAGGCAGGGCTGGCGTTCGGGATTATCAGCGGCCGCACGACACCGATCGTCAGCGCGCGCGCGCGGGTTCTGAAGATCGATGACGTGATTCAGGGTGCGGACGACAAGGTGGTTGCCTTGCGGGGATTGCAGCAGCGCAAAGGGCTCGCGGACGATGAATTTGCTTTCATTGGTGACGATCTCTTCGACATACCGTTGCTGAAACTCGTGGGGCTATCGGCTGCTCCCCGTAATGCCCTTGCCGAAGTCAAGAAGCATGTTGACTATGTTACCAGGACATCCGGAGGAGAAGGTGCCGTGAGAGAGTTTATCGACTTCATCCTGGCGCGCCGGGTGACCTGAAGGGAGGGAAAGGAAGTGGAGTTCCCCCGTCCGCTCCGTCCGATAGAACGGGATGTTCTCGACATCGTATTGCCGTCCGAACGCGCAGGGTACCGGGAAATCCGGGACCGCATAGTCTGGATGATTGTGTTAAGCGAAGGACGGCGCGGTGACGGCGACCTGGTTCTCGGCTTTCCCGGAGACACGCCCGACCTCAGTTCGCCTCTTACGGCCGTCGTTGCCTACGGAGTACTCGAAACTACAGCAGGCTCGTTTTTGATCACAGTCCGGGAAGAAGCCGCAAACCAGATAAACGTCGAGATTGTTTCAGAAAGAGGTGAACGTCTTCCCGATCAGGTGGAAGAGAAACGCCGCTGGACCTATTCACGATGGTCACCCGGTGAAGCGTCGCCGTCAACGGGGGGAGCAGTGCGGGAAGTGAACATCGGAGATGCTCACACTCTGGTCTGCGACCCATCTGACCGGCGACTCTGGCTCTATGACGCCCACTCGGGACTGGTATGTCCGTTGCCCATTACCGGCTTCTACAGCGAACTTATGCTAAGTCTCGGGATACGTGACCCAGCAACCGTATTCCGGACGTCACTTTTCTGGGAGCGTCTCGCATCGTATCCGGATGAACAGTTGAAAGAGGCCTTTGTCAGATACAATCATAAGAGGCATCGGGCGGACCTCACTGTCACCTCAGAGGTGCCCGACGTATGGTCAATGGGCTCATTCGTGAGAAGAATTTTCAGAAGAAGGCTCTAGATGACTAATCGTGAAAAGACAATCGCCAAAGGGCGGGAAGTCGTGCGGATTGAGGCGCGGGAAGTCGCGGCACTGATAGAACGCATAGGAGACGATTTCGCACGTGCTGTGGATCTGATCCTCGAGAGCAACGGCAGAGTCATCGTGACCGGCGTTGGTAAATCAGGAATCGTAGGGCGGAAAATCGTTGCCACGATGAATTCCACGGGGACGCCCGCGGTATTCCTCCATCCCACAGATGCCGTGCACGGAGACCTCGGCATAGTCTCGGAAGGAGATGTTGTTGTCTGCATATCAAAAAGCGGTGCCACGAAAGAACTCACACCGCTGGTACCGATGTTTGAGCGGCTTGGTGTTCCCATCATCTCGATAGTCGGCAGCGTTTCGTCGCCCCTCGCGCGCGCGTCAACCGTCGTGCTCGATGCATCGGTGAGCGAAGAAGCGTGCCCGCATGATCTTGCACCCACGTCATCCACCACGGTTGATGTCGTTCTGGGCGACGCCATCGCTATTGCCCTGCTGGAGAGGCGTCAATTCACGCGCGAGGATTTTGCCTTGTACCACCCGGGGGGGACGATTGGAAAGCGGCTGTTGCTCAAAGTGGACGAGCTTATGGTCCACGGGAAGGATATTCCAAGTGTGAAGGGGAGTGTCACGCTCCGTGATGCGATTGTTGAGATGACCACTAAACGTCTCGGGTGCACCTGTGTCGTCGATGATGACGGACGACTTGATGGACTCATTACCGACGGAGACCTCCGCCGACTCCTTCAAAAGACGCCCGACATATCCCGGGTGAGTGCCGCCGAGGTGATGTCGCGACAGCCTAAAACTGTGCGCGAGGGAACCCTTGCAATGCATGTTCTACAGGAGATGGAAACATACAATATCACGCAGATGATCGTTGTCGATGCCCGTCATTGTCCCAAGGGGGTTGTGCATTTGCACGACCTTGTGAAAGCGGGCCTCGGCGGGGATGATCAGGGATGAGGAGACTCCTTCATGCCCTGGTGCTTCTGATCGTTCTTTCCGGCTGCGAAGAGAAGCTCAAACCCTCCGTTGTTCCCTTATCCCAATCGGAACACCCGTCGCAGGAAAGCTGGAGAAGCACGGTGACCTTCTCGGATTCCGCACGCGTGAAGGCGATCCTCTGGGCAGGCTACATTGCTACGTATCAGACGCGGAGAGTCACCATGCTCGATGACAGCATCCACGTCGATTTCTTCAACGAGGAAGGCCGGCACTCCTCTCTGCTGACTGCAAGAAAAGGTAAAGTGAACGATGCGACGCAGGATTTTGAGGCCTACACCAACGTCATCGTCGTGTCGGACAGCGGTACTACCCTGCGGACCGACAGGTTGTTCTGGACAAACGCAGACAGGAAGATCCACACAGACGCATTTGTCGATATCACGTCGCCGACCGAGCGGATCATGGGACAGGGGATGGTCAGTGATCAGGGACTGAAGAACTACCGGATTTTCAAGGTCACGGGACAGGCGATATCCCGTGAATAAGTTCGCGCGTAGATACGCGGGGTTGCTTGCCACAGTCATCGCGCTGTGCGCTCCGACAGCTTCCATTGCGCAGGCGCAGGCCGGGAAGATTATCGTCCTCGAACATGCGGACAGCCTCGTAGGAAAAGTGGTTGAAGGAGAAGAGGCAAGGGAACTTATCGGCAGTGTTGCGATTTCGCAGGAAGGTGTGCACATCTCGTGCGACAGGGCACTTCAGCTCATTGCGCGGGGAACGGTCTACCTTACCGGAAATGTGATCGTCCGGGATGACAGCATGACGCTTCGCGCCCCCCGGGGGGTTTACCATCGTGAAGATCGACGGGCCGAGGCGTTCGAAGATGTTCTCCTTGACGACGGAAAGGTGAGAGTTATCGCTCGGTATGGCGAGTACCTTGTTGATCCGCGGAAGGCGTTTTTCAGATCCGGTGTGTACGTCGCCGACAGTACTTCGGTTGTCGGAGCCGACAGCCTGACGTACTGGCGGGACAGCCGGAAATCGCTCGGGCTGGGGCATGTGCGGGTCCACAGCCGGTCCGACAATGTCACCGTTTACGGGGCACGG
>Ga0326726_10003213_pt1 | contig 15006 bp, 17 predicted proteins | sample MHFenrmetagenome_2_FD_207603 | JGI IMG/M metagenome (GOLD analysis project Ga0326726, IMG submission 207603) | Lab enriched peat soil microbial communities from Michigan Hollow, Ithaca, NY, United States - MHF15MN | ecosystem: Environmental > Terrestrial > Soil > Wetlands > Peat | place: USA...
ATCACATTATCGAAGTATTCAAATCCTGTTGTGTTGAACAATGCAGTAATTACCGGGAATGCACCGTCAAAAACATTCTCCCATCCAAGGCCGGCAGTAGAAATAAAGATCCCCTTGTGACGCTTGATGTGGTCATCAGAAAAGTACAGGGTTTTTAAAATAAACTTGCGAGCCCAGAGATATTGCTGACGGTCAATAAATCCCTTGAGCTCAGCGGTGATTCCCATTGTATAGATCGGTGAGGCAACAGCGAGGCAGTCTGAAGTCAGTATTTTTTCGTACAGGACAATAGCATCATCATTTACAACACATTGCCCGTTCTTATGGCAGGCATTGCACCCACGGCACGGGGAATACTGGAGTGTTTTAAGTACAACTTTTTCAACAGGTGCCCCGGTTGCATGGGCTCCTTCGAGGAATTTGTCGAGAAGGGTTTCAGTATTGCCATGACGGTGCGGGCTTCCAGATATGCCAAGAACCTTTATTTCCATGAATCCTCACATATCAAGTCGCTTTTTCAACTCTTTTATTGTTTTATTTCCAAGATTTGTTGCATCTGCTTTCGCGGTCGGGTGGTGTTCGATTGCACCTTTTTCATCTACACCGTTTATCATCAGGTATGAAATATCGGCATCTTTGATATCGATGACATGAAAGAAGCATTTGACAGAAGGAACCGCTGCATCGAAGACATAGCTCCAGTTCTGACCTGCGGTAGCGAGGAATACCCCAAGCCTCTTGCCATTCCGTTCGGGTGGCACAACCGGTAATCTGAGCACGTATTTACGGGAGCGGAAAACCTGAGCGCGATCGATTAAGGCTTTCGGCTGTGCGGCAATGCCCATGCAATATATCGGGGAGGATAAAATAATACAATCAGCTTCGATTATTTTATCGTGGTAGATATCCATTCCATCCCGCTGGATACATGCATTCAGCTGCTCGCAGGCATTGCACCCCCGGCAGGGGTTGATGTTGGCATCGGTCAGCGGAACCTTTTCGACCACTACCTCCGAATCCCTGCTCATAGCCGCAAGAACCCAGTCAAGGAGTGTTTCAGAATTTCCATGCCTGCGTGGACTTCCGGCAAATGCGAGGATTTTTACTGGCATAGCATTTTCCTTGTTGCGGCAATGCTAAAAAGGTTGAGTTTTTGATCCAATTCGAGAAAAAAAAGATTCAGTTTCAGATTTTTTTAAAGCAGAGGTACCAGTCTTTGCACTCATATCCTTCTGTAAGTCTCTTCTCCATCTCATCAGTTGTTTTTGGCGGTGGAACAACAACCTTATCGCCAGGCTGCCAGTTTGCAGGTGTTGATACCTTGTATTTATCGGTTGTCTGGAGTGCTTTTACCATCCGTATGATCTCAGGCATGAACCGCCCGTTTGACTGCGGATAGTAGATCATCGCCCGCATGATTCCCTTGTCATCGATGAAGAAAACGCTCCTGACCGCTGCAGTCGAGTTCAGTGCCGGGTGGATCATGCCGTACTTCTTTGCTACTTTCATGTTCAGGTCGGCAATGACCGGGAACGGGACGGTGACACCCATCTTCTCCTTGATGTTGCGCACCCAGGCAAGGTGTGCTGATACGCTGTCGACGGAAAGACCGACCAGCTTTACGTTGAGCCCCGCAAGTTCATCGTGAATTGCGGCAAACGCCATGAATTCTGTCGTACAGACAGGTGTGAAATCGGCAGGATGCGAAAACAGCACTACCCATTTCCCCTTCAGGTCTGACAATTTCAATGGTCCATGCGTGGTTTCAGCGTCAAAGTCCGGTGCAGGTTCCCCAAGAATCGGGAACGTGATGCAGGTACCTTCTTCCATGATTGTTAACCGTAACCCGGCGATCAGGGCATGATCTCATCAAGCTGTGCTTTGCCATAAACATACGCGGGCATGCCGGATAGCAGGAAGGTGACGCGTAGTGCCTCTTCGATCTCTGCCTTGGTGACCCCGAGGTTCTTTGCACCAGCCAGCTGGGCGTGGACTGCATGCTGATCACGAAGGGCGGCTGCAATCGCAATGGCAATAAGTTTTTTAGTCTTTTTTGAGAGGCTGCCGTCGTCCCAGATATGCTGTTCGAATCTCATTACAAGATTGAACATCTCGGGCTCATTCACCGTCAGTTCTTTGAAAAATTTCGGCACTTTTCCGATCTTCTTTTCAAGGTTTTTTAGTTCCTTTTCAGTATTCTTTTTTACCATATCTATGCTTCCTCCAGGATCATTGGTTCACCACAGCAGACCAGTTCGCCGCCACCGGCTTCCTTGACAACAACAACATTTCCGCAGATGTCGCATCTGAAGACCTGTCCCTCTTTTGATACATTTACCATGATTAATCTCCGGTTGGATAACAGGATTGCCTGGAGGAAAACGCCAGCATTTTACCGGTGAGGATTTGATATCCGATGGCGTTTAACTCCAGAGTTCATGAGGCTATTCGGTGCTCGAAAAGAAAAATAAGAAATTACTGGTTACTTTTCCCACGTTTTGGCGGATTTTTTGCGTCCTCCGGAGTCTTAATATCCGGGCGGATATGCGTCATCGGGAAGCACTGGTATTCTTCACAGGCACAAGCCGGGCATTTCCTGAGATCCTGTTCGCTCTTGTCAAGAGTGAGTTCCTTTCCGCAATCGATGCAAACATATTTGCCCGGGCCGACTTTCTGTCCCGCATTGTATGTCTTCTGTTCGGTCAAACGATTCACCAAAACTTTCATGCACATCAATGATATATATGAGTTGCGTTCGTACAATGGAAAACAAGTTTGACGTTTGCAAAGATATATTGTGTTCATTTTTTAAGGTGTATTATGGCCGGGAAGATTATCGGGGTTCTAGGCAGCCCACTCGCCGAGGGAAATACTGCATTGCTGCTGGATAGGGCATTAAAGGGCGCTGAAGATGCCGGGTGCACCGTGGAAAAAATTGTTGTTGTCAGTCTCGATTTCCAGGCATGTCAGGAAATGATGTTCTGCAAGGACCATGAAACCTGTATTCTGGATGACGATATGCAGGCGATGTTCCCTAAACTCAAGGATATGGATGGTCTCATCGTCGCCACACCGGTTATGACTATGGGAATTCCTGGAAAACTCAAATCTTTTATCGATCGGTTCCAGGTTTTTTTCATGGCAAAATACGTGCGGAAAAAGCCTCTCGTATCAGAAGGAAAAAAACAAGAGCGAAGGGGACTTTTCATCTGTATCTCCGGTATGAAAATACCCGAAGTGTTTGTGGGGGTGAAGTTGACGATAAAGGCTTTTTTTGATATCATCGACTGCCAGTATTCTGATGAGTTGCTTATCAATGACATGGATACTATACGGGATCTCCATGAACGGCCAGACCTTTTGGAAGCAGCATATTTAAAGGGATTCGCATTAGGGAAGAGCATTCAGTAAATTAGTAAAAAACAATAACCGGGACTCGTCGCACAAAGCCCGATGTTTTTTCCAGAGTCAGAATGGGAAACGACTAAACCAAGTGTGATGGATGACGATATCTTTAGAGCAATCCCTTCTCCCGCATGCTGAGATACCCGTTTTTCGAAACAATAATATGGTCAATAAGCTGGATGCCGACAAGCGAGCCTGCATCTCTGAGCTGGTTGGTTATGGCAATATCCTGGCTGCTCGGCTCCAGAGAGCCTGAAGGGTGATTGTGGACACAGATAATCGAGGCAGCCCGGTCGGTAATCGCATCTGCAAATACTTCACGCGGATGGACAAGGCTGTGGTTGAGCAGACCGACTGTTATCACACGGTTACCGAGAATCTCCCCGGCACCGTTCAGCGTGAGACAGATGAAATGTTCCTGGCGTTTTTCCTTAAGATGGGCAACAAGAGGAAGAATATCTTCAGGACTAGTCACTTTGATATCAGTTCCAGCCGGTTTGAAATACCGCCTGCCCAGCTCAAAGCAGGCAATGATCTGGGAGGCTTTGGTCGGACCAATACCCTCAACTTCCTGTAAGTCCTTGTATTGCAGATTGTGCCTGTGTTGTTGTATGAGTCCCCCAATCTCCTTTGATATTTCACGAACATCTTTATTCCTTGTCCCTCTGCCAATAATTGCCTCAATCAATTCATTATCGGAAAGAACTGATGCGCCCTTGCAGGCAATTTTTTCACGTGGTCTGTCCCTGACAGGTACTTCTTTCATTTTTTTCATGAGTGACATCCTTAAAATAAAAAATGAAATAAATTCTTGTTTGAAGTCAGCGGTTCGTGTTGATCAACAAAAACCTTTCTTTTCTATTCTGGCTAACCCGCAGAATTCTGGGATATATTTTTTTAAAATCTGAAAATTCAACTGTTCATGATGAAGAATCTTTAAATTGAAATCTCTCCATAATTTTCCCTATGACCACACATGAGAATGCGATGGAAGCATTTGCCGGCGAATCTCAGGCAAACCGGAAGTATCAGGCTTTCTCTGAAAAAGCTGCTGCAGAAGGATTCAACAATATTGCAACCCTCTATAAGGCAGCTTCTGAAGCTGAAGCAATTCACGCGAAAAAATTGCTTAAAGTTTTAAGTGCAGTCGAAACAACAGAAAAGAATCTCGAAGCGAGTATTGCCGGGGAAACTCATGAATTCACAAAGATGTACCCTGATTTCGTGAAGCTTGCAGAGGGTGAGAGCAAGAGTGATGCCGTGCTGGCGTTCACCTACGCAATGAAAGCCGAGGAGGTCCATGCAAACCTCTATAAGAAAGCACTCCTTGCGTTAAAGTCCGGAAAGGATATGGGACGCGAAAAAATTTTCCTTTGCCCTGTTTGCGGCAATATCGAGATGGTCAAACCTCCAGAGAAATGTCCGATTTGCGGTGTCTTTGGAAAACAGTTCCGCGAAATTGCCCTATCACTCTAAAAATTTTTCTTTCTTTGTCCGTTATCTTGTCAATCCCGTTTTGTTCCCGAAGTTTTCCGACGATGAAGCCAGACCATGACAAGGATGATGGCAATAAGTGTTGCCCAGGAAGCAGAATAGATAACAATTATAGGATAATTCAGTATTGTATGAGGAGAAACGGGCGGAGAAGGGGTGTCAACACTCTCAAACTCGATAGCAACTTTGGCAGGGAAACGTTCTTTACCGTCAAAATATCTGATGAATACCGTTGCATTACCAGATGGTATAACCCCCTTGACTGGAGCATTGTTCCTGTTCGGGAAGGCGATGGATCGGGTTATCCTGCCATTTTCATCAGCAATCTCGATATACCAGGCATCCGGATATGAACCAGGGTAGAAATCGCGGGCTTTAACAACGAGTGTTGAACCCTTGGGCAGGGAAACATTCCACGTTCCTGTCTCGGTCGGGTTCTTCAGGGAAAGAATCCTGAACGTCGGTTCGTGCGCACCAATAACAACAGAACCCGATGGTACAGCGCAGGATGACAAAGGTCCGGACTGAATTAAAATATCCTCAGACCGTGCGCCTGGTTCCTGGGAGCAGCCGAACCTGTCATCCATTACCTGACCATAGGTAAGTGCAACATCATAGATCCTGATCTCATCAAGCCTGCCCCGAAAATACAGTGGACAATTTCTGTCTGTCAGATTATAGACTCCAGCGTCTGCACCCAACAGGACATAATTGTTGTATTGGTACTGGATTGCACCTGTAACATTCATCTGGTTTATGAGCGTGCCATCAAGATACATCTTCATTGTCTTTCCATCATAGGTCCCGGTTATGTGATACCACTCATTGAGCGGGATGCTTTCATGCTGGATGGGAATTGATACCTCCCTGTTGTCTCCCAGATACAGGGTCCACCAGAGATCCTGGCCATCATCAAACCCTAACCGGTATCCTCCATCTTCATATGTTGAAATTAAGACCTGTGGTTCAAACGAATTTGTAAGGAACCATCCAGACACAGTAATCCCTTCCGTGGGGTGATTCCGGGAACCGAAGGGTATTTCAATATAACTATCGGACCCGTTAAATAATACGGATCGTCCACAGACGCCGCTTTCAGCCCGCGATACACCATGTAATGTTCCCGTATTGCCATTACCGGACGCATCGATGGCATAAACACCACCTCCTTCATTGAAGTTGAAATAGAGCGACGGTTCCGGGGTGGAGAAAATATTTTCTGCAGAGGCACACGTCCCGCCTATAAGGCAAAGGAGTGCAAGACAAAAAAGAATGTATTTCATCCGACTCCCCGATCCAGGCATGATGATCATAGTATCCTATAAATTGTGTATAGGAGCTTGTCCAAAAAGAACGTTGCTATGGTAAATTCTGTTGGTTCTTCTCGGTGTCAATATATTTATAAGAAGCCAGACCATCTTCGAATTGATGAAAAAAGTCACCGTCTATTCAACAAAAAACTGCCCTTATTGCCGGATGGTAAAGGCATTCCTCGATAAACACGGAGTTCCATACGATGGGATTGATGTAGGTGAAGATCCCGACGCTGCAAAAAAAATGATAGAACTCTCCGGTCAACGCGGCGTTCCGGTAATTATTGTCGATGATGAAGTTATTATCGGTTTTGATTCGCAGAGGCTGAATGACCTGTTTGGCGAAACAATATCCGGAGAAATTTATGATGTTCTGATCGTAGGTGCTGGTCCTGCAGGACTGACGGCTGGTGTATACTGCGCGAGAAAAATGTTGAATACGATTATTATTAGCGAAAATCTTGGTGGACAGGCACTGGAATCATGGGCGATAGAAAATTACATGGGTTACCGCATGATAACCGGTGAGGATCTGATGAAAAAATTCGTAGAACAGGTTCGTACTCTTAAAATGAGGCTTGAACTCGATCGGGTTACCAGCATCTCAAAAAAAGACGATATTTTTACTCTCTCTACTATTTCTGAAAATACATACAAATCAAAAACCCTGATACTCGCTCAGGGTAACCGGCCGAAAAAACTTGGTGTAGCCAATGAGGAACAGTTCCTCGGTCGCGGCCTTTCTATCTGTTCGACATGTGATGGCCCTTTATATAAGGGAAAACGGGTGGCTGTAGCTGGTGGTGGCAATTCTGCGATTCAGACTGCTGTAGAGATGAGCGATATCAGTCCATCGGTGAGTCTGATTGTTCGAAGCACTATCCGGGCGGATCCGGTATACATGAAGATGCTTGAATCAAAAAAGAATATTACCCTGTATTTAAACACACAGATAACCGCCCTTCACGGGGATAAGTTCCTTTCTGCAATCACAACGAAAAATGCAGAAGGGGAAGAGAAGATGATCGAACTGGATGGGGTTTTCGTTGAAATCGGGTGGTTGCCTAATACTGATATCCTCGACGGTTTCGTAGGACTTAATGAAAAAAAAGAGATTATTGTTGATATAAACTGCCACACAACTGTGGCGGGCGTTTTTGCAGCTGGGGATGTTACATCAGTAAAAAGCAAACAGATTATTATTGCTTCCGGTGATGGGGCAAAGGCCGCACTTGAAGCGCATGAATATCTCTTGAAGACGGCATGACGATCAAACAATTTACATTAGTTGCCGCTTTATAGTAAAAAAACAGAATATTCCCCGATAAAAAGTCTTGGTCCTTTCCCCCCTCTCTCTTATTTGCTCAATGAACTGGTTCTTTTTTTCTGTCTTTTTCCCTGTATCCTTCGAGAAGCAATGTTGTAATATTCTTGACAGGTTTATCTGTGTGCCCGCTGATATGGAACTCACAAAACGGGCAGGACGAGACTACAATATCTGCCCCGGTCTTTTTAATCTTCTCACCCCTCCGTTCTCCAAGTGCTGCCGCTTCTTCGGGCATTCCGGATTTTACCCCCCCGCCGGAACCGCAGCAAATGGATGGCATTTCGACCAGATCAACTACCTGCCGGACGAGCTCACGGGGTTGGTCGCGGATTCCCTGTCCTCTCAGCAGGTGGCAGGGGTCATGGTAGGTTGCCATAACAGGCAGTCGTGCCGGAGGTTCAATCCCGAAGGTCGTGAGCACTTCATTGATATCCCTAACAGTAAAGGGTGTCCTGTAATCATGTTTCAGGGTGGATCCGCACCCTGCGCACATCGTCATGACTATGTCGATATTGCGGAAACAAAACGCATCGATGTTGCGTTTTTTAAGTGTTTCCAAAAAAGCAAGCTGTCCGGTACGGATGAGCGGCGAACCACAGCAGACCTGTTCTTTGGGAATGATGACCCGGATGCCGTTTCGTTTCAGCACTTCGATTGCGTCAAGCGCTGTCCGGGGCAGGCGCATGTTATACATACATCCGACAAAGAATCCAACCGTTGCCTTCACCGGACCTGTTGGTTCGATCACTTCCGCGTTCAGGATTTCTATAAAGGTCGGTTCTGTCCGTGTCACCGAACGTCCCGTCTCTTTCACAAGCGCCGCCACTTCCTGGTGCCTTGGGAGCGTGAGCCCTTTTTTGTTGGCAAGATCCCTGAGCTTCTCTATTGCCTTGCCCGGAATTTCGATCTCCTTTGGGCAGACCTTCCAGCAGGCCTGGCAACTGGTGCAGGTAAAGAGGCCTTCCTGCACGGCAGCAGTGATGCGGTCATCAATGTTTCGAGGATCAAGCGCGAGGCGCATTTCCTGACGCATGGCGGTAGGTCCCAGAAACTTCGTGACATCCATCGCCGGGCAGACCGATACGCAGCTGAGGCACTCGATACAGGCCCTGAGCGGCTTGATTGTATCGATATCGGATTTCGTTGGCATTTTGGATGCTTCTGACGGATTCAATGATGCGATTGTTTCAAGTGTGGGCACAAGATCTACAACAAGATCCTTTTTCACTGACAGGTTCAGGGGTTCGATAGTGATGTTGTCCCTGGCTTCTTCCATGCAGGCAAGCACAGGTTCGCCGTTCACCCGCACTGCACAGCTCCCGCATTGCCCAGAACTGCAGCTGTGCCTGTATGCAAGTGTCGGATCCAGTTCGTCGTGAATAGCATGGAGTACATGCAGCACCCGTGCACCTTCATTTACATTCACCCTATATGTTTCGAAACGCGGCTCTTCGTCCTCTTCCGGATCAAAGCGGCAGACCCTTACGGTGAGCATCTTCATTGCATCCCCCTGTTCTTCTCAATTCCTTCTCTGGAGGGGGAAATGAACGTATGACAGAAAGGAGAGTGCCGGGCATCATACGTCTGGGGAACATCAGTCCGCACATGTGCGCCCCGGGACTCTCTCCTGATCAGCGCACTCCGACAGATAAGGGAAGCTGTCAGACACATGTTCCTGACGATACAGCATTCAGCAATGTTTCTGGGAGAATCTGCCCGGATACTGGCAAGCGACAGGCACTTAATGATCTCCAGAGTCTTTGAGAGATCTGCAGCGTTCCGGAAGATACCGGCGCCCTTCCACATTGCCTGCTGGAGTTGCGTCCGGATTCGTGCCGGGCTCTCGCTTCCCTTCAGGAAAGCAGCAAGAAGCGCCTGGTGTTTTTTTATTTGTTCTTTATCCACTTTTTTAACCTGTTTTTCTGATTTTCCTGCATACTCTCCGGCACGCTTGCCAAAAACCTGAGTCTCAGCAAGAGCATTTCCCCCGAGACGATTTGCCCCGTGGACACCCCCGGCGACTTCTCCACAGGCGAACAACCCGGGGAGTGTTGTCCGGCATTCCGGAGTTATACGGAGACCCCCCATGATATGGTGTGCCGTTGGAGCGACTTCCATGGGTTTTTCCCTGATGTCAACACCGAATTTGAGGAACTGCTCCAGCATGACCGGGAGACGGCTCTCGATCTGCTCACGTGGCAGATGAGTAACATCAAGATACACGCCGTCATGCGATGTACCGCGGCCATTGAGAATCTCAGTTGCGATTGCACGTGCAACGATATCCCGGGTGGATAGCTCCATCCGTTCGGGATCGTACTGTTTCATGAACCGTTCCCCAATGCTATTGAGCAGGACACCCCCTTCACCTCGCACCGCTTCAGTTACCAGTCTTCCCCGTGCATCGTAGGGATATACTGCACCGGTCGGGTGGAACTGGATCATCTCCATATCGATCAGTTCTGCGCCAGAGCGGAAGCCGATCGCAAAACCATCCCCGGTCCCGCTCGAAGAGTTTGTGGAGATATCATACACTCTGGTCCCTCCACCGGTTGCAAGAATCGTGCTGTCTGCCTTGAGAATGACGAGATTACCTTTCTCGTCCACAGCCAATGCGCCGATGATCGCTTCACCGTTTTTGAGCAGGTCAATCACCGTGAATTCCTGCAGCAGGGTCACATCCGATGAATCGAGCCGCTCGACTAACGTCGTCATCATCTCGTGACCGGTCCTGTCACCTGCATAACAGGTTCGCGGGAAGCACTGGCCGCCAAACGGTCGCTGGGCAACTTCGTCGTGGTCGGTGAAATCAAACACTGCCCCCCAGGATAGCAGATCCCACATCCGGAGGGGAGCCTCACGGACCAGGATATTCACGAGTTGCGGGTCATTGAGATATGCACCCCCTTTGAGGGTATCCTCGAAGTGAATTTCGCATGAGTCCTGTTCTCTCAGGACTGCGTTGTAACCCCCTTCCGCCATCGTGGTGCATCCGCCTTTACCGACAATAGTCTTTGAAATGAGCATCGTGTCGTCATACTGCGATGCCTCAATCGCAGCCCTTACCCCCGCACCGCCGCTCCCGATCACCAGCACATGGCAATCCACAACCTCATCTGCAAGCATCTTATTATTTTGTGGATCGTATAGTTACATAAATAAATGGCACAGCCAAAGTGAGAGAAAAATGAGATTTTTAATGAAATTTGGCGGGACATCTGTTGCCGATGCCCAATGCATCAGGAATGTCGTGGACATCTTAGAAAAACATCATAAATCCGGAGATGAGCTTGCAGTGGTGGTGTCTGCACAGCGTGGCGTAACCGACCAGCTTATTGAAATCACCGCCAGGCTCCCGACCGCAAAGGATGACACTGCCATCGAACCCCTTATCCAAGCATTGGGCATAAGGCATATGACTTCTCTGGAAGGGGCTGCACCCGACTTTGTAGCTGAAACGGGCGCAGTCATCGAGGACCGCCTCATCAGTCTTCAGAATATTCTCTTTGCCGTTTATACTCTGAGGGAGCTCACACCCCGATCAAAGGATTATATCATCTCATTCGGGGAGCGATTGCTTGCCCCCATTATCAGCGCAGCTCTCCGCCAACGTGGTATCCCGTCAACAGTTATTGATGGTTGTGAAGCAGGGATCCTCACCTCTCCTCAGCATGGTGAATCCACGGCTCTCATGGAAAGCGATGCCCGGATAAAAAAACGAATCGGGCCATTGCTGGAAAAAGAAGTTCCCGTCATCATGGGGTTTATGGGCTGTACTAGGAACGGGGTCGTAACTACTCTTGGCAGAAGCGGTTCGGATTATTCTGCTTCAATCATCGGCGCTGGAATAGATGCTGATGAGATTTGGATCTGGACTGATGTGGACGGTATAATGACCTGCGATCCCCGCGTAATCAACGATGCCAGGGTGATGCAGTCTCTCTCGTACAATGAGGTGATGGAGCTCTCATATTTCGGTGCAAAAGTGATGCACCCGCGCTCGATAGAACCCGCAATGCGAAAGAACATTCTTGTCAGGGTAAAAAATACCTTCAATCCCTCACATCCGGGAACTGTTATCGTACGGAACGGGCAACGGGACAACCGTGTGGTTAAAGCCCTGACTTATATCGACAAAGTTGCTGCAATAAACATCAACGGTGCCCAGATGATCGGTCGACCTGGAGTAGCAAAAGCAATTTTCACCATCCTTGCAGACCATGAAGTCAATGTTATGATGATCTCACAGGGATCATCCGAAGCAAATATATCACTTATTGTCGATGAAGCGCACCTTAATTCTGCCGTACACGCGCTTGCCGATCTGGTGAAGCAGGGAATAGTGCGGGAAGTAACCCACAACCATGATGTATGTGCAGTTGCTGTAGTGGGAGCCGGTATGGCTGGTGCGCCAGGGACTGGAGGCAGGATCTTCACTGCCCTCGGAAAAACCGGAGTCAATGTCATGATGATCTCACAGGGATCATCAGAAGCAAATATCTCATTTGTAGTAAAACAGCAGGATGGTCCTCGGGCGGTTCGGGTGCTCCACGATGAATTCAGGTTATCGGAGGAGTGCGATGAGTAGCATCACGTACCGTGAGGCAGGTGTCGATATTGACCTCGAAGCAACTGCAATAAAAGCCCTGATAAAGAACCTGACTTACAGACGGAAAGGCAGTTTTATGATGACTGGCGGTCTGGGTCATTTTGCCGGACTTATTGATTTCGGGGAGATGGCCCTTGCGTTGACCACAGACGGTGTCGGAACAAAGATGCTGGTTGCCGATAAGATGCAGGACTGGAGCACGGTTGGTATCGACTGCGTTGCGATGAACGTCAATGATCTCTATGTCATGAACATGGAGCCTGTCGCGTTTGTGGATTACATCGCCACGGATAAGCTTTCGGTCGAGAAAATGGCTCAGATTGGCATCGGTTTGAATGAAGGCGCCCGCCAGTCAAATATCGATATCGTGGGCGGTGAGACCGCATCCCTTCGTGGTCTGGTAAATGGCCTTGATTTGGCAGGTACCTGCCTCGGGATACAGAAGAAGGATAAGATCATCGATGGCAGAATGATACAGCCGGGTGACAAAATCCTTGGCGTCCCTTCCACTGGTGTCCATAGCAATGGGCTTTCCCTTGCCCGTTCAGTCGTGGAAAAATATGCAGATTACGACAAACGGCTTAAGAACGGCAGGACACTTGGTGAGGAACTCCTCATACCGACCCGAATCTATCATGAAAGTCTGGACGTGACATCAACCTGCAGAGTACATGGAATGTGCCATATCACCGGTGGAGGTCTTCTCAATTTCAGGAGGCTTAGCCAGTATGGGTTCCTCCTCGATGCACCAATCACACCACCGGAAATCTTCTCCTGGGTCCAGAAAACCGGGGATATCTCAATGATCGAGATGTACCGCACGTTCAACATGGGAATGGGATACGCGTATATTACACCCCCAGCAAGTGTGACCTCTGTACAGAAGATTGTCAGAGGTGTAAAAGTCGTGGGGGAAATTATCGAGAATCCGGGGGTGTGGTTGCGGGATATCGAAATTACCTGAACTTTTCAATTACTGGTTTTGTTCCGGTATATATGCACTCTTATGGGCTTTTTCCGTAATTATGGCACTGTTGCCACACCGGTCTTCAAGAATGAGAGTTATCGCTAATAACCCGTCTTTCACACAATTAATATTTTTAAGAAGCGCTCGTGCATTATCCCGCTCCTGATCCTCACCCCAGACCAAGGCTCCCTTTACAATCTCTTCAATACGATCCAGGACCCCCTCAACATTGGACACGAAACCCTGGCATGCAGGACCGGGATCTATTCGCACACCCAGCTCGGGAATCTCAAGACTTGCGCTCATACTTCGGACGACGCGGATTGCAAGATCTTCAGCTTTGTCTACCCGGAGCTCGAACCGGACCGGTTTGTTTTCTTTGAGAAGCTGGGTGTCGACATATTTGTATCCGCATGAACCGCAGAGAGCAGAAATGATCAGAATATCAGAAAAATAAGGAATATTTTCTGTCTGGTAGATATATTCGATTTCTGAATTACAAATAGGACATGGACCCGGAACGACAGTCCGCACCTTTAAGCTCCACCAATCTTGTCACGGGAAATTTTTACTGACATCGGGGTGAGAACGACATACCTCTGATCCCCCAGACCGATGATATCCCCGTTGACGTCCTTTGCCACTTCTTTTAAGTCTTTTAAAACCCGCTCATAGGAGATCTTGTCCATTTTAAGCCGTGAAATGTCAACAATTACTATGTTACCACTATAAACTTCATCCTTGACCCGCGGAGTATCCTTGAGATCGGTAATCGTCGCGATCTTGACGAGCAACGCCGGGGCAGAACCTCCCTGCTCTTCATAGGATGCAAGATCGAGCTCCATGTAATCGTCATCCGAGCTGGTGGAACTCTTTCCAAGAAGGGTATCAATGATTTTAACCATAAAAAAACTGTAGGAGGAAACTTATTTAATAGTATCTATTTTGAAACGACCGATAAAGGGTTTTTTGTTATAAAATCTTGAGAATCACCGTTTTTACGCACAATCCATCTGAACCGTTTTCTGTCAGATTTCGATGTTCCATATTTCATCGCTGACGTGATGGAAATTTTTACACATCTTTCCTGAAGTTCTGGTACGCATATCGGGCGCATCAAGGAGCGCAATTCCTATTGCGAGAGGTTTACCATGCCGCTCGTCAACGATCTGGACGGGGGAAAGCGCTTTAACATCATCGGAAACCGAAACGATTCCTGGCCGCATGACATCTGCGCCATTGACTACATAGGGGATTGCACCTGCGTCCACAACTATCCTGCGTTCGGGAAAGGGAAACAGGATGGCACCTTTTAACGTAGGGAATACCCAGTCTCCGGTATCCATGAGAAGCAGTTTTTTGTTAACCATGAACAGAGAGACATCCGCATTAGTTTCGATCACCTCAATCATTTCTGCGTGGAAGAGTTGTGCTGAATTTCCGATCTGATTGAAAAGTCTGGCCAGGAGATCCTGTGCCTGGCTTTTTCGAATCGAATGACGTTTTCTTACGACAATTTTTTTCATTGTTATACTTCGTATATTCATCTCTCTCGCTTGAAAAAAATTTGCATAGGGAAATCAAATTGAATCGTTCAATATTATTCCCGAATTTTTGATCCAGAAAATGTATTTGTGATGGAGATCTACGGTATGTTTAAGTAACCGTCTCACCCACATATATTACTCCAGAGCGATGGTAACAGGGTATTATTATGACCAAACGGCCGTTGGATATTTTGGATCAGGTGCTGAACCGGCAGCCTGTTATTGTATCTCTCAAAGGCGGGAGAGAAATTCGTGGCATTCTCCAGGGTTATGATGTTCATATGAACCTCGTGCTTGATAAAGCAGAGGAAGTGGAGAACGGCCAGGTTCAGAAGGTAGGTATG
>Ga0326726_10003214_pt1 | contig 15002 bp, 16 predicted proteins | sample MHFenrmetagenome_2_FD_207603 | JGI IMG/M metagenome (GOLD analysis project Ga0326726, IMG submission 207603) | Lab enriched peat soil microbial communities from Michigan Hollow, Ithaca, NY, United States - MHF15MN | ecosystem: Environmental > Terrestrial > Soil > Wetlands > Peat | place: USA...
AGGGCCCTGGGCTTTTGTGTCACCATTATCATCCGGGGCATCAATTAATCCCCCAAACTGGATCCTCGGCGACCATTCAATATCAGGATACTTCTTTTCCAGATCTATGAGCAATTCTCCGGAGTTGAGCAAAGCCAGATCATTTGGCATCTGGTTCATGTTTTCAGCGTAAGCTTTTGTCATTACTTTTATATGCCCGTACGAAAATCTCGCATTCATTTCGATAATATCTCCCATGATGCCTTTTATGTAAGCATGCATCAGAACCGTAAGCATTACACCAATTGCGACAACAATTACAGGCAGCCGGCTCCGGCTTTTGTCGCGTATCAGGCCTTTAAGCAGAAATTTTATCATTGCAGTTTTCCCCTTAATGCGTCTGTTGGATTCATTTTAGCTATTCTGCGCGATGGCCAGTAGCTCACAATAGCTGTAACAATTGTCACTATCAGGACAGTTGATATTACCAGTCCGGCAGTGTAAACCGGATACAGGGTTTGAGCTATCGCCATTCCAAATTCACTTGTGTCGATAGGCATGGTCCATCCGGTTTTTGCCATCCATGCCAGAAAGGGCAATCCATACGCCGCCGATAAAAGGGCAGCCAGAATTGCATGCATTGTTCCCTCTACTGTAAAAAGACCAACGACCTGCTGACGTGTATAGCCAAGGGCAACATATGTCCCAATCTCTTTTTGTCTGCGGAAAATTGACAATACCTGTGTGTCGAAGATGGCCAGCATAGCCAGCAGAAGCAGAATAAAAAACATAATTGTTTGTCCGGCGCTCTTTGTTTTGATCATTGCATCAACTGATGCAGTCAGTTCTTCACTGGTTTTCAGTGTCCATCCGCTGACCGCCGGACGGTTTTTTTCGCCGTCACTGAAGGTAAGAATGGTAGCTTCTCCCGGCATCATCATCATTGCCTGGAGCTTCTCAAGCGGAATATAGATCTGGCCTGTTTCAACTTCAGGGACATTGGTTGAAAAGATCCCGGTTATCACGATGTTCCCTGCATCAAATGTTCCGTTTGCATCGCGCCAGCGGACCATCATCTCATCTCCGACAGATGCTTTGATACTTTTGGCCATCAATGAACCGATTACTGCCGGTATGGCTTCGGTGATCGTGTCCAGCTTGTGCGAAGGTAGCAAGAACAGGTTCTGTCGGGGATTAATGCCCTTAATAACAGTTGACTGAAGCCGTCCCTGGGGATAAATGGTTCCAGGAGCTATCAGAAAAGGTTCCATCTCACCGCGGGCGATTTCGTCTTTCACTTCCGCCGGAATAGGGGCGTGACTATCTGTCAGGGTAAACGGATCGAGAGGATCATAGGTTTTTTGCCAGTATTGTCCGCCTCCTATTTCCCAGTTTTTCATATCTGTCTTTGCCTGGTGATCCCATCCAGTCATTACCCCTTTCATAAAAATGATCACCACGAAAGAGAATGACAGTACGATCACATTGAGCCATGTTCTTAATCCTGCTCCGATAAGGTTTCTGTATGCAAGCCTGATTGCAAGTCTCATGGTATCATTATTTAATTGGGTTTAATCTCATCCCTGTCGACTTTACCATCGAGCAGAAAGATCTTTCTGCGCAAATAGCTTATAACCTTCTCATCGTGGGTGGCAAAGAGAAAAGTTGTCTTCAGTTCCCTGTTAAGAGTCTCCATGGTTTTCAGGATGTTATGGGAATTGGCAGCATCGAGGTTGGCAGTCGGTTCGTCGGCCAGGACAAGAGATGGCTTCTTTACCATTGCCCTAGCTATGGCGACTCGCTGGCATTCGCCTCCGGAAAGCTGAGGGGGCTTTGATCCGATTTTATCAGTCAGCCCTACCCATTCGAGAGCATCAATGACCATCTTATTCCTTTCGGAAGAGGTATAATTCAGAAGTAAAAGCGGAAATTCAACATTTTCATATACAGTATGAACTGCAAGCAGGTTGTAGTTCTGAAAAATAAATCCCAGATTTTGCTTTCTCAGCTTTGCCGCCTCTTTTGCAGAAAGGCTGCCTATTGATTTACCTAATACGATAACCTCGCCCGATGAAGGAACATCGAGAGACCCCACAATATTCAAAAGTGTGGTCTTTCCTGATCCGCTTGGTCCGACCAGACCTGCAAATTCACCTCTGGAAAACTGGAGTTCAATACCGTCCAGAGCTGTAAACTCTCCTTTTCCAATCGGGAATTTTTTTACCAGTTTTTCAATTTTGATGATCGGAGAAATTTCCATTATAAATTATTTAGTGATTGAATACTAACATAAGCTGAATACCTTTTCCGGAAAACATATTCCGGGATCCAGTCTGTGACGGGAGCTCGTATGTGTCAGGGTTCCAGTATCCCATTAAATACAGTACTAAGTTATCAAATTGTTTCTGCCATGTTACAAAATTGTAAATGGTCTTATTTGTCCAGTTAAAATAGACAATAGCACTTAATTTGCCGAAAAGCCCAGTCGGGTAACTTAGTGTTATAAGAGAGAATGAGGTTCTGTTTGCAAATTCGAAAGCTTTCTGATCATATGAAAAAAAAAGATGTTCATAGGCTGCATACAATCCATTACCCAGTCCGAATGTATAATCTATACCAGCGTTGAATATCTCCTGATTTGTCAGTGTACCGATGTTGATCCTTTTCCTGGTCCAGGAGCCTTCTATCCAGAAACCGGCTTCCAGATCCCACCGTGCATCAAGACCGAACCGGTCCTCAGGTATCTTTTCAAGGTAATCATTAAACATTGTCATTCCCCTGTTATCTGCGTTCCGGTGATGGTATGAAAATGCTGCCTCGCCATGCGGAACAGGTAACTGGATCCTTCCTCCGAACTCAGGAATTTTTTTGTTTGTGGGGATCATTTCCCAGGCTCTGGGATCATAGTTCCCATAAAGGCCCCACAGCCAAACATTTGCATTATTCAGAAAATAGTAACGGGCAAGCAGGGCCCAGACGCCATTAGTAAGGTGAAGCGGATCGCGCGGATCCATCTGGTCGAACCACATCAGGGGACGCAGCATTGATGCCGAACCAAAATTGATTTTCTGCAATCCAAGACGTAGTTCAAACTGATCGGTAGAATACCGCGTCCATAGCCTGTAAGGCCTGATGCCGCCATCAGAGCTGGCTTCATCAAAGGGGTGAAAGGCAAAAGTGCCATAAAGATTGGCAGATGCTTCAAAATCAATAAGCTTATTCCCGTCGGTTCTGATCCCATAATAAATTGAAGGGATATAACGGCCCCCGGCTATAACAGGCAAAGGATTATTAACATTGTAATTAACCCATAACGATAATTGCCCGTTAATGCTTATCGTATCCGCAGATGACCTGACGGAATCCTGGGACAGGCAGATATTTCCAGTTACCAGGAATAAGATCAAAACCAAAATAAGGAATAAAATTTCAGGTATTAATCGGCAATATCTCATCCATTTTTGAATTCTCATTTTCAAACAACCAGCAATCAGGAATCAGTAACGAGCGCCCGGGCTATTTACTAAAAATTAAGAAGTTTTTCGCATAAATATTTTTCCCCCGAATTTTGTTATTAAGTAAATAATCAGAAGTATAACAAGCGCGGCAAAAATAAGAGGAATAAGTACTGCCAGGGCAGAGGTTCCAAAAGCAGCTGCATGTTCTCCGGTCGCTACAACTGCATTCCCGGTTCCGGCAGTGAGTTTTGTTGAGGCAAGCCTTGTCAGGACTGTTCCCCCCTGTACAGTGGCAGCCGCCCCTCCGCCAAAGAGAAAACCTGCTGCCCATTTGAGGAAATCGTTGTCAATTGGAAGAACTGACGTCAGTAGAAGCGTTCCGCCTCCTACAGCCATAGGAGTGGTTACAGTATCGAGGAGATTATCGATGAAAGGGATATAATATGCAAGGATTTCTGCAACAGTGGCTGTACCGAAGCAGATTATGGCGGGCCAGCTTCCAATCCACTGAAATCCTTCATTTACAGAGAATATGCCAATCTTTGCGGCAATGCTGGCCACAAGCATCGGGACAAATACCCTGAATCCGCAGCTGGCGCTTAATCCGATACCAATTGCGACAGCTGTAATTATTTCTTTCTCCATTATTTTAAAACATTTTCCTAAAGATAGGCCAGATTAACGAAATATAAATATTAGTCAATCCGGATATTAAATATTTTGCTACCTTTATAGATAATTCAAACTAAAATCTGAGAAATTATTATAATTATTTCTTTTATAAAACTTTATTCAAATGGAAGAAAATAAAACACAGGAACCAGTAAAACCGAAAAAGGAAAGTTTGCTGGACAAGGCAAAAAAGCTTTTTCGTAAAGCCGATGATTTTGTTGATGACAAAGTCGAGGATGCTAAACGTAGCGAAGCCTTTAAGAAAGTCAAGGAGACTTATGAAAAGGCAGAGGATTATGTTGAAGACAAAATTGAAGAAATCAAGGAAAGCGGGGTGAAAGAAAAGCTCGAAAAGTTTGCTGACAAAGTTGAGGATAAGGCGGAAGATACAGTGGCAAAGATGAAAGAATTCGGTAAAAAAGCTGCCGATAAAACTGCCGATAAGCTGGAAGATATAGCAGCGAATTTAAAAAAGAAAACAGACGACCCAGAGAAGCCGGAGAATACTTGAAAAATAAGGAGTTACTAAAACTATAATAGTAATGGCGCAGCATGATGCTGCGCCATTACTATTTGAAACAGACGGGTCTCAGTTATTTATCCAGCGGCGGAATTACAAGCACCTGGCCAGGATAAATCAGGTTTGGATCTTTAAGCATAGGCTTGTTTGCCTCAAAAATAACGTTGTATTTGTTGGCATTCCCATAGACCTCTTTTGCGATCTTTGAAAGGTAATCGCCTTTTTTAACTGTGTAAAACTGTTTTTCAGGAGCAGGCGGAGCTATAACCGGAGGATTCTTAACAACCAGCCAGTCGTCGACAGAGGCGATTCCTTCAACATTGCCTGCAGTTACGACAACCTTGTTTTTGTTTTCAATTGTATCAATACTGCCCATTAACGTCACTTTGTCATTATCCACCTTTACCTGGATGTCACTGGTATCGAACCCGAATTTTTTAATATGAGCTGTAATTAAGTCAGCTTTTTCCTGTTCTCTTTTTTCTTCAGATTTAAATAGTTTATCACCAGCGTTTTTAATAAATGAAATTAGTCCCATAATTGTCAAAATTTAAGATTTAGTTTAGAACTTCAAATGAAATTTTCGCAGTAACTCGGAATTCCGTGATCTTATTCTTGGCAACTACAGCGCTCATGTCCTGGATATAAACAGAACGGATTTCCTTTACGGTCTTGCCTGCTGTTTTAACGGCAGAGGCAGCTGCATCTTCCCAGCTTTTTTCTGAGGATGCCATGATTTCAATTACTTTTAATACGGCCATGATCTAAATAGTTTAGTTAATGATTTGAAATTAATTAAATAATGTTGTTAATATCTTTTTACCATGAGTTTTTAATTGTTAGTAATTTAAGCATAATTTTTGAATAAACGGTTAAATATGGTGTCTGAAGTTCTGTTTTGTTTGTTACATTTACCGCAACTGACATCAGGCAGGTAATTTCTGGTGAATTGAATAAAAACTTTGATACAGTGAAAAAATTAAATTAATTATGAAAACAAAACTTTTAGCTTTTATACTGATTTTAACTGTGCTTGTTCCTCAGACATTTGCTCAGAAAAGAAAAAAGGTTGATACAGGAATTCACTTTGGTATTTTAGGAGGCGGAGGCATGCAGACTCTTACCGGAAAAGATTACTGGGGGGTAAAGCTGGATAATAAGCTTACTCCCGGATTTCACGTGGGAGGAAATGTAATCCTTTCAATTTTTCCGGACTTCTGGCTTCAGCCTGGAATATTATTCAGTGTAAAGGGTGCGAGGCAGAATATCATTACTGACGATATTACAAAGACTGTGAGTCTTTCCTATATTGAGGTGCCTCTTAATTTGCTGTACAGACCCCAACTGGGTGACGGACATCTTCTTCTTGGCGTCGGCCCCTATGGTGGTTATGGAGTACTTGGCAGGGAAAGGGTCAAATCTGGCACCATAACGACGGAACTTACTGTGAAGTATCTGACTGATGCCTCGGAAGAACCAACAACATATGTATACTACAGAGGTCTCGATGCAGGTGCGAATATCTTTTTCGGGTACGAGTTTTACAACGGAATTTTGCTGCAGCTCAATGGACAGATGGGTCTGCTGAAAGTGAATTCTGATTACGGTCTTCCCAATGATAAGACTTCAAAAAAGAATACGGGATTCGGACTTTCTGTTGGATACAGGTTCTAAAATTTATTCAGGAATTAATATAGTAGGAGACTGTATCATAAGTGTTTTAACCACCCCGTCATGACCCTTCGAGCATGACACCCCTCCTTTGCAAAGGATGGGAAAGTGAAGATTAACAATGCATTAACTTTCTCCTCCTCACTGAGGAGGAGTACCCTGGCCGAAGTGCCAGGGGGAGGTGGTGGACTTTTGATACAGCCTCTATTTGTTATTTTGAAAATTTCTGAACCAGCAAACTGAAATATCAGCATATGAATAGCTTTCTCCCTTAATGAGCTTTGTATAAAAAAACTTTTTATCGGTCATTTTTTCAACTTCGTCAAAGCTCTTCTGAAAGCTGTAATTATATGCTGTAGCCAGAAATTTTAACCTGTAGTCCTCATTCATTTCCTCCAGGTTATAAATAGTCCCGCATATCTTTAAAAATGCAATAAGATAAATAAACTGCGATTCCGGCTGTTCAAGATCCTTAACAATTGATGCTCTGTACTTTCTGATATCGTTGTTTCTTATCTTTTCCCTGAACTGATTTCTTAGCCTGCCCTTCAACAATAGCACATTCTGGTGGATAGATTCAGCAAATGATGGTTTCATCTGAAACTGACCTATTGAAAAGTTTGCATAATCTTCGCCAAGGTTTATGTACAATGCTTTCAACAGTGTGATCTCCATTTTATCACGAAGAGCCGAGTACCTTACCAGTTCAGGAAAAACCACTGCAATTGCTTCCGGATATGAAACATTGTACCTCTCAGAAAGTTGTTTCATCCATGTCTCATTCTCTGAAACAAATACTTCTGCTTTTTCCCAGTCGCTGCCAAAGATTTTTTTATAATCTGCCTGCTGCGAAAATAAAATTAACTCAATACAGAATATAGTAATGAAAACAGGAAATTTCTTCCAATTTATTTTATCAGACACAAGTTCCCGGATAACTGGAATTATTTAACTGTTACGAATTCTCAGAATGGTATTGAACATTGCATAATTGCATTTTTCCCCGGCGAGTAGTACATGTAGGTCAGAAATACTTTTCCGTCAGTTTTGATCATGTACGGATTAAAAACTTCAGCCAGAGTCGTATTGTCGCTGAATGTCAGTGCTCCATAATTATACCTTGCATATTTCGTATTGGATGTATTGACAAACAATCCTTCCGTGCTATAACTGTTTTGAGGAAGTTTCATTACAGTTTTTCCCTGCATATCCAAAATTTTGTCCGGAGCAATCACAAGTAAATCATCAAATTTGACTGAGCCGTTCAATCTGCCTCCCATCCAGGTTACCGGATCGTAACTAGCCCCTGGTACATTAGAAATCAGTTTTGATTGCAGTGAGCCAGGACCACCGCCCTGCATTATCTGATTCTGCATCTGCTGGCTCATTTTCATTGCAATATCCATTCGTTCCTGATCGGTTTTTGCATTCTTCATCGCCTCTTCCATTTTCTTGCCCTGATCTTCAGTAACGGCCAGATTCTCGGTTACAATTGCTGCAAACTTGTCTTTGCCTCTTGAAACAGCAAAATCGCTTAATAAAGCATATGGGCCATAGTTTTTTCCGTCGAATTTGATAATGTATTTATCACCCGACCTGGAAATAAACTCCGGGTATTTTGTCACCCAGGCATCAGCTTTTTCATCACTGTTACTTACGGCTCTATCTGAGCAAAATCCAACTATTCTTGGATCTCCCTCCTTGTAAGGTCCTTCCGATCCTCCATTCTTTGAAATATAATACCTGCTTTCAAGTTTATCATAAACCAGTATACTCCCATCATCTTTCGTACAGATAGTGATTTCATTATAAGTAATTTTATATTTTCCGAGATCCAAAACGAGTTTTGCATCATTGCAGGCACATGCAGGCTCGGGTCCGGGTTTTGAAGAGTTACTGTTGCGTCCATCTTTGTCAGGTCCGATTATTTCCTTTGCAACGGCATTCTTCACTTTATTCAATAAACCCTGTGATTCAAGGGGATATGACATTAGAAATGTCAGGACAGCCAAACCCAATAGCGATTTCTTCATGGAGGTGGATTTTTATTTAAAGGATAACCGATTTATTTTAAAATTGTTCAAAATAATAATAACTGCCATTTATTCTTTTTTCTTTTTCATTTCAGCCAGTCCCTGCCTGAATAGTAAAACAGAAGCAACTCCGAAAATCAGAAATAGCAGCGCTTTAATGTCAAGACCGCGGAAGAAGATAATCAGTGCAACAACTACAGAAATTAAACATAGTCCGAAATAGATAATTGATTTTGTATTCATGGTTTTAATTTTTTAGGGAACGATAAAGAAAGGTTTAACTAAATCAAAGCAGGTTACTGATCGTTAACCGGTTGAAGTTAATTAAAGAAGAAAAGAAAACCAAATCATCTTATATCCGGTAGCACCTATTTTTATTTATGGTACTGGTACTTTGCCGGAATATTAGTTGGATTGTCAGCATCCGGAATTAAGTAAACCAGATTAAGGCTGCAACTTTCATCTTTCTGAAAGTATTCAATGCGGATAGGGTAAAATCCTTTTTGCAAAGGCAGGACAAATGACTTCGTGCTTTCTTCTTTTTTCAGGCCATCATTATCAATTACAAGCTTGTCGCTGAGGTATAGTTTTGCACCATCATTTGAACCCAATCCAAAAAGATAATAACCGTCGGAAGTTATTTCAATGTAACCTTCAAACAGACATGCAAAATTGGTTTTTGATGGGAGTTTGTTAATTTGAAAGAGAGAGTCGGTGACACCTGTCTTGACAGGGTTTAGTACTTTAAAATCAGGTAACTTTTCCCAGCTCCCCTCATAATATGAGTACTTTAATCCTCCGGCTGAAACCTTTTTAGGCTTTGAAAGGGATGGAAGCATATCTCCCAGCTCAAAATTACCTTTTGCCACACCTTCAAATTTACCGCTTGATGAAAATGATTTTAATACTAATTGAGCTGGCCCTGTAATTGTAAATTTCTGACCGGCTTTCGGGGATGTTTCATCCGGATCAGTACCATCAATACTATATCTTAGATCGGAGTACTGATTCATAATATAAATCATTGCCGGTTTGTCTTTCAACAGAATGCCATTCATTGGGTGATAAACCGGTGGTGTGCCAGGATAACCTGAATATGAGAATTTCAATCCGTCATATATTGCTTTAAGTCTGACGGAATTATGAGTTTCATTTGGAAAAAGACCAATCTTCCATTTTAGATTTATAGGGGCTTTAAGCTTAAGAACTGAATCCATCCGATTGATTCCCATGCCCTTATAAGTCGATTCTATACCGGCAATCCATAGGAGCTTGTCCGGAGGAAGGTTTTCCAGTTTTTCAGAAGCTAGCTTTATCACAAAATCTTTATTCCACCAGAAAGACGGATCAGTAGCTAAATAAGATTCAAACAATTCGGGGTTAGTAAGCAATGCGTACATGCAAAACAATCCTCCGTATGAATGTCCATAAAGTGTATTGGTTCCATTAGCCGGATAATTTTTGTTGATATACGGGATAAGTTCATTTTTTAAAAAGGAGAGAAACTTGTCAGCACCTCCTGAAATAGCATTGTCAGCAACATGAACAGGTAATAAATCTCTGTCGCGCTGATTTGCTTTCTCGATATACCTGTTTGGCAAAGCCACCAGCATAACCTGAGGAATGAATTTCTCATTTCTTGCGAAATTGTTTATGAACGGGAATACTCCTGCAGCCCATTCTCCGTCGGTCAGATAAATGGTTTCATATTTCTCCCCGGATCCTGGTTTATAGGTCTCGGGCAGAAATACTCTGATCGACCGCTGTTCTTTCAGTATGTCTGAATAGATCGAATCCTTTACTTCAGTAAGGTTTTGTGCTAAAACAAAATTAAATTGAATTCCAAACATTAAAATTAATGCCAGAAGTCTGAAACAGGTGTTTTTTTTCATTTGTTCAGGTTAGGTAATTAAATGATAAACAAAATACGGACAGTTTTCAGGAATGCTGCATTCTATTGTATTATTTCAACGCTTTTAAAATTCTGTTGTAAACAAATTTGCTCTTTGACCCTGTGCTGATAACCTTATTCAACCTCCACGGATATTTTAAAATATGATCCCGTATCAACAGGTAGTTTTTGTTTTCGTGCCATAATTTGTCATAAACCATATTATCATAAGAACTCATAAAATTTGCTGAGAAGTCATTCTTTTCAAAACATTTCAGAACCTGCCAGCCGGCAAACCTTCCTGATTGCATTGCCTGTCCGATTCCGGCTCCGGTTGCAGGATTAACAAGTGATGCCGCGTCGCCACAAAGCATGTAGCTATTTCCTGATAAGGAAATTTTACGACTGCACACAGGTAAAATATGTCCTTTGATTTCGCCTGTCATTTCTGCGCCTGAAAACCGTGGACTCAAAATTGGGTCCGTTTCAATAATCCTTAGCAGCTCATTTCTGAGATTGATTTTTTTTTCAGAAACGACTTTTGAAGGCATACCCAGGCCTACATTGAACTTGTTATCCGGCATGGGAAATATCCAGAAATATCCAGGGAGCAAATCTTTCAGAAAATGAAACTCAAGAGTTCCCGGGGGATTACCCTTTACGTTTTTAAAATACGCCCGGAAAGCAACGGAACCTTTAATTGTATCGATTTTAGCTCCGGCCAGATTTTTTCTAATTATGCTGGTAGCTCCATCACAGCCTATCACCACGCTGGACTTCAGTTTAAGATTATCACCGGCAATGACTGATACTCCATTCCCGTTTAAATTAATATCTCTGACAGCAGTCTCCGGGTAAACAGTAATGTTTTGAAGCTTACATACAAGCTCAAAAAGAAAATTATCAAAAATCAGGCGTTTACAAACGAATCCATTCTCTGAGAATTTCAGATCAAGAAATTTTCCGTTGGGAGCCGTAAAACGGCACACATAAGCCTCTTTCTTTTCAGCTAATCCCTTAAAAGCTCCGGCATATGCAGGATTAATTGTATTCAGGACTTTTGGCACATATGCAGGAATAGCATCACCACAAACTTTTTCACGGGGGAATTTGTCCTTTTCGATCAATGCAACTTTAAGTCCTGACGAACCAAGTGCAAGTGCAGCAGTGCATCCTGCAGGACCGGCCCCGGAAATTATCACGTCAAAATCTGATGTCATTGCAAAGTACCCCAAATTTTGTTTGGCTTGCTTCCCATTTCGAGAATAAGTGTCCCGCCATTGGTAAGATCGGTATGAGTGAAAACAGGTTTTGTCAATTCCTTCCCATTCAGCTTTGCCGACTGAATGTACTTATTGACTGCACTGTTATTTTTTGCGACCACAGTAAAGGTTTTTCCATTCTGAAGCCGGATTTTTACTTTGCTGAAAAGCGGACTTCCGATCTGGTATTCGGGAACGCCGGGTGTGATCGGATAGAAACCCATTGCTGAGAAGACATAGAATGCCGATAAGCCTCCTCCGTCTTCGTCACCCGGAACACCCATAAGGTCATTCCTGAACCAGGTATCCATGAGCATCCGGACCCTTTTCTGGGTTTTCCAGGGCTTACCAGCAAGGTTGTAAAGGTAGGCTATGTGCATCGATGGTTCATTGCCCATAACAAACTGCCCTACATTTCCTGTGGCATCGGGCATGGTAGAATAATACTGCCATTTTGATTTTCCCAGTCCCTCGCTGAACAGCCTGTCGAGTTTACTCTCAAATTTATCTGGTCCTCCCATCATTTTTATGAGATCATTGAATGCATGATAAGGCTGCCAGATATATGTCCAGCCGTTGTTTTCATCGTAGTAATCACGCGCCCCCATACCGCCGTCATACCGGTAATCGAAAGGCTCAATCCAGTTTCCGGTACTGTCTTTTGGATGATAAAATCCGGGATCATTCTTAAACAGGTTTCTGTAATTAAGGCTCCTTTTAATAAAGAAGCTATAATCATCGTCTTTACCGAGCTCTTTTGCCATCTGTGCCATGCACCAGTCGTCGTAACTCGATGCAAGGGTTATGGCAACTGCCTGCCGTTTCTCAAAGGAGTGGACCTTTGGACATGTTTCAGGTTCGTCTTTTCTGAGTGCGGGGAAGTATCCTTTTTTATCATAAAATGCATCAAGCCAGGTTGAGCTGTCCCTTACCCAGGGAAGCTTTGTTTCATGAAGGATCGTATTTTTAAGGTGATTATATGCTTCCTCGAGATTAAAACTGCGGATCCCTTTGTTCCATGCATCAAGGAAAACTGCTGCTGAATGATTCCCGTTCATCGCATGGTTATCACCTGAAATTGTCGGGAATGTCGGCATCCATCCCGATTGTCTTGCCATCCGGATATATGAAGAGATTTTTGCATCCTGTTTAGCAGGATTCAGGATAACCTGCAATGGGTGCAATGCAAGATGGGTATCCCACACCCAGTCGTCAGTATAAAAAGCGGTGTCATTTGATGGTTCGACCTTGTTGCTCCAAATGCTGAAGTATTTTCCGTCCTCGGTAATATCAACCATTCTTTCAAAACAGCGGTAAAGAGAAGTATAAAATACGCTCTTCTGGTTTTCAGAACCTCCTTCTATCTCTACTTTTGAAAGGACCGAATTCCATTTTGCCTTTGCAATTTCGGATATTTCATTCAGGTTCCAGCCTGAGATATCATTCTGCAGGTTCTTTCTGGCTTGTTCAGCGCTGATGTAGGATAAACCGTAACGGATTTTTATTTCGGATGTGCTTCCATTATTAAAACTAGCAATTATTGCGATCCTGTTACCCTTGACGGAAGTATAATCAGAAACAACATCCCTGTCGCGAACTTTTACATTTTCAGGCTTCCTGTCAAATTCAAGATACAGGTACGCTTTGACTTCATTAAAAGAATCATATCCTGATATAGAGTTTTCTTCAAATGAAAGTTCTCCCTGATTCATGGTTTTCAGGATAATGCCCGGATCACTGCCTTCATTGAAACGGAAAGAATAAATACCTGATTTTTCGGCAGGGATGAATTTTACATCAATGTCAGGTTCATCAAGTACAACAGAATAGCTGTACGGAGTAATGATTTCATTATCATATGTGTACAATATATCCCCATTTATTTCTCTTATATCTCCTTTAAATGGACTCAGGTTAAAAACCTTCCCTGAACGGTGCGAAACCACATTAAGTGGAAATCCCTGTATATTGCCGGTAGTAAAATTATCCCTGTTCGGGTAGAATCGCAACATGCTGTTTGGCAGGCTCACCGTTGGGTATGTAGGAACAAGCAGATGGCTGATATTACCTATGTAAGGATTGACATAATCAACAGGTTCATTCCTTTTGTCTGTACATGAGACTAACCCAGCTAAAGAAAATAAAACTGTAAGAAGAATAAATTTTGATTTCATTGAATCCGTAATTATTTTGTGCATGTTATAACAAACTCCTTTGAATCATGATCAAGTTCATTTCCCCTAAAGTCTCCTTCAATCTTGTATTTATTAAATTTTGAACGCTCTATCAGATGCTCAAGCTCAAACCTGAAAAAGAACCTCATGGGAGTTTTCCATTCCTTGCTGTAGTTTGAGGATCCTTCATTCCATTCAAACCTGAACGTGATATTTATGATTTGATTTATGATATCTGGTTTTGTTGAAGTGGTTCTTTTGATCCTGTTTCCCGGTTCATATTCCCCCACGAAATCAATTACATTGTTAAGTCCTGTGATGAGCGGCTTTAAGTCCGGGACAAACACATCTAAAATGAATTGTCCATCCTGGCTTAAATGATCAAACACATTATTCAAAGCATTTAGCTGGTCCTCTTTTTCAATCAGATGCATAAACACCCTGAAGGGGGCGATTATCAGGTCAAACTTTGTGTTAAGCTTAAAATCAACAATATTCTGAAGGCTTATTCTTTCCCTGTGCTCAGGAGTAAGTTTTGCTTTCAGAAAATCCAGCATTGAAGGGCTTATGTCGATGCCATAAATATCAGAACCGTTTTCAAGGGCTTCGATCAGCAGGCGTCCTGTTCCTGTACCGACCTCCAAAACTTTCCCTTTCGTATTCTCTATTTTCCCGAGATAGAATTTGTTATCAACTCCGTCACGAATCTGATGGTAGATCAGATCATAAAACCTGGCAAAATATTCAGGATATTCTTCAGCCATATATTTGAAATTAAATTTTATTGAAATGCGGAACCAGGCTTTTTGCCCAGTCGTTAATTGCTTTCCAGTCGCGGTGATCACCTTCTTTCCATACTCCGAGTATAACGCTCAGCCGAAATTTAAGTCGGTCGCTTAAGGAGCGGATTTTGCTGGTACTGAGCGCTCCGGCAAAGAGTCCTTCACTTACCGGTTTCACCAGCGACCTTACTGGATCGAACCATGCTGAAACAGTTTGCCGGTATTCATCAGCTTTTGGCATTGCCAGGGTCATGCAGACCAGGAATGCAGCAAAAGGCTTCTGAGCAAGGGCATTGCGATTCTTCTGAACAAATTCCATTGCCTCAGGCAGCCATTTCCCTGCCTGGATGGCGCTGCCGGCAACGACAGCTTTATAAACAGCTAAATCTTTAACATCCCGCATCCGGAGGATGTCAACCTCTTCTCCGAGATCGGCAAGAGTTTTGCCAATGGCATCAGCAACTCCGGCAGTTGATCCTGTGCGGCTTGCATATGTTATTAGAATTTTGTCAGCCATTTTTCAGCATGTTTTGAAAGAAAGTAAATTTACAATTCTTTTT